>Ga0307515_10004756_pt1 | contig 27829 bp, 3 predicted proteins | sample 17_EM_MG_FD_194513 | JGI IMG/M metagenome (GOLD analysis project Ga0307515, IMG submission 194513) | Populus trichocarpa ectomycorrhiza microbial communities from riparian zone in the Pacific Northwest, United States - 17_EM | ecosystem: Host-associated > Plants > Roots > Unclassified | place... | reverse complement strand
AGTAGGAGAGACTTCTAGGTATTTAACTACCTTAGTAGCTACCCCTGCAATTAGGATTTCCTTCTATTTAAGGATTTCCTGTCTTTTCTCCTTATTTTTTTATAGCGAATACTATAGAGCCGAACCTAGTTTGTGGATTATATCTCTTTGCCCTAGAAGAGATCTATCTAGGTTGTCCCTATATCCTAATAGGGTTAAAGGTCTCTATTTCTTCCTTTAGAAGTTTAGAGCCTCCTTTTCCTATAAAAGGGGGGATAGGGACGCTATAAGCTACTATTTAAGCCTAGGGTTCTAGTTTTTGTTCTCTCTTAAAGGAGAAGCAGCTAGACCAGACTTCTTTATATTTAACCAGAAAATCTACGTTATATTCCTCTGTTGTTATAAGGAGAATATTCTACTTTTCTCTAGTTCTAGCTATAGAAGCTATAACTGGCTTCTCTATTTATAATTTAGACATAAATTATTAATTGATTGTATTTCGTATAAAGAAGATATCTAAAGGCTGGTCCTTTTGGTCTATAACTAAAACTAGTCCTCTTTCTTATAGCTACTTCTTTTTCCCTCTAGTAGAGGTAGGGCTTATAGAACTGGTTGTGCTACTAGCTGCCTTACTAGTAGGGGGAATTAAGGAGGTAGGGGGTAAGGAAGAAGACAAGGTAGTAGAAGAAGGGGGAGATGACGATAAAGGAGAGTAAGTAGAAGAAGAGAGGCCCTTCTTTAACTTTTCTGCGTAGGTTTTAGGGGCTACCTCCTTGCGGAGGGCTCTTACTTCTTCTACTAGTCCTTTTAGGATATCTATCTCCTGTTTTTCCTTTTCTATTTCTTTTATAGAAGGATTTTCTCCTACTATAATTCTTTGTACGTCGTCCCTAATATGTTTAACTTACTCTTTACTTTCTCCTTCTAGCCTTAGATAGGCCTAGGTTAGGCTTTCTAGGGCCTTTTATAGGAATTGTTTTAAAGGAGGGGGGAAGTATAAGCTAGCCCTAGAGGACCTCATTTTTACTAGGTTTCTTTTTAGGTCTTAGCTATCTTTTTTTAAAAACAATAAGGAGTGGTTTCTTTTTCTTTTTTTTTAGTTCTTTGTATAAGCTAGGGACGGCTTATCTACTTCTTCTATCTCTTTATCTTTCCTAAATAGGTATAGAGAAGATAGAGCAGGTAGTTATATATACTAGTAGTACTAATAATATAGTAGAGTTTACTATGCCTGCTTATCTAGGCCTCTACCTTAGTTTTTTAGTGCTTTGTCCTAACTATAAGTAGTTAGCTGCCACCACTAATTGCACGGGGATTTTCACCAGTTCTTACGGATATCTTATAATAGGGTTGGCCTAAGTACCAGTCCGCCCCCTAGCAGTCTGTATAAGAGTTTCCTCCTAGAGTTAGTACGCTCTTATATGGCTTAGGAGCCTTCTATAGCCTCTAGTTTTACGCCTTTCTTTATTATTTCCGCCGGTATGGGCATAAGCTGCCATTTACAGGGGTCGTAACTCCCATCTTATATACCTACTAGCGTAATCCTACAAGGGCGTTATAGCTGCATCCTATAATGTAGTTAGGTATACCTTCTACGGTTAAGGCCTAGCCAAAACCTCTCCCGCCTAAGTAACTCCTATTTACTCCTTAAGCATATCTCACCGGCGTACCGCCCTAGAGACGAACGGTTCCGTCTATTAATATACCAACACGCGCATCCGTTTTCTCAAGCCACGTAGTAGTCTCTCCGGCTAGGACGTGATCCTACCTACTTACTAGGTGCACTAGGGGTCAGAGCCTAGCTAAGGGGTAAGGTCCCTAGAGCCAGCAGTAGCTACTACGCACTACGCCCCACGACTACTCTAGGTAGTCGTTTTGTGTTGCCTATAAGAGTCTCCTCATAATAGGCCGACCGTGTTTTGTAGGAGGGGGCTATAGACCAGGTCCCGTGCTGGGCGACCTACTCCCCCCTCTTCTACTAACCAAGCTTGTGTCCCCCCTTTTTATAAGCTGGCCTGTGTCTCTAACTATCAAGTCCTCGTCCGACTGGCCTGTGTTTCCCCTATAGCCTCCCCCATATATATATGCATCAGGTCGCGTGCACCACGCCTATTAAGACCCTCCTGTGAGTCACCTTTTGACGCCATGGGGCCGTCGAAGCTGGCCTGTGTTTCCGCTGCCTAGAGCTTTGCCCGTGTTTCCACCTCGTTAAGCCGTCTGGTTGCCGTCGCGTCGCCGTCGCGTCGCCGTCGCGTCGCTGTCGCTGTCGACCAGGTCGCGCGCACCACGCCTATTAAGACCCTCTTCTGAGTCACCTGGGTGTACCGGATACCAGATAGGCCCTTAGAGGGGCCTTAACGAGTTCTCTAGGCAGGGCCTTAACAAGTTCTTCGCGGTGGCCTTAGGGGCCTTAACAAGTTTTGTACGAGGAGTCTGCGACGCGTTAACCTTAACAAGTTCTTATAAAAAGAGGTTCCCTACGCCCTCGCCGCGTTCTTTGCGATCTCAGAGCTAGTGCAAGCCCAAGGGTGTCCTGTCGTACGCCTAGGACGCGTCCGCATCCACTGGCTTGATAAGGCCAGTTTCGGCCCTAGCTACGAGCTAGGTAGTCGTACGTCGGGTGGTTTTCGTATCCCAGTTTCCCTTGATTGATTGCCCCCCTAGATGGTAGAACGGGAGCCCTAAGCAGGGGCAGTAGGACTCCTGGTGTTGTTGAGGGCGATGCTTCGTACGCGTCGCAGGCTCAACACCACAGAGTCGCAACGACAGCGCGCTGCACGCGCTGCGACGGCTCTCTACCATCGCCTCTGCACTTGGCCATCAAAAGGAACGATTTCCCGATGATGTTTCCACCCGCGGCGACGTAGACGCGTGCAGTAGGGCTTCGCGGGCTACTAAAAGGCATATTTTAGAGTTAAGTCGCTCTCTAGAACGGCTCTGCCTTAGGATCTTATTAAATGCTTTAGATGTTACGAACTCTAACTCTTAAGATTATAGTATAACCGTTAACTATTATCTTTAGTAGAATAATTAATAGGCTAATGCTTAAGTCCTAATTAATATAGGAGCTAGTAGCATAGGATTTATTAATAAGATCTTTGTATAAGATAATAGTTTTACCCTAACCCTCCTTAACCGGCATATTAATATATTTAGATTTAATAGTAAACATATAGTCTTAGGCTAAATTACCTATATAGTATACCTAAGACTCTAATACCTAAACCACGAAGAACTAATTAAGCTCTTTATTACTACCTTAAGTTACCTAGTAATCCTTAAATAACCCTAGATAAAGTTATATAAGGTAACTATTAATTAGGATGACCTTGAGCTTTTATTTACCGCCTCTTATTATAAATAGAAGTGCCTTATAACATACTACCTTAACCCTAAACCAAAATCTAGGAAATCCACTAAAATCTATTAGCCTAAGATTTCTATTAATATCTACCCTACGCCTAAGAAATCTACCAGATTCCACTAACCTAGAAATTCTACTAAATTCCACTAAACCCTATAAATAGACCCTAAGTACTATACCACCCTAAACTAAGCAGAAGCTTAAGCTTAGTATATAAAACTACTAAAAGAACTAGTACTCTATAATAAAAAGAATACTTAAAGAACCTAAACCTAAATCTAATACTAACTCTATACCTAATACTAAACTTAAAATTAAGCAAGGAACTATATAAGAAACTATAAACGACTAGAGCCCGCTTAACGCCCTAGATATCTATATAATTAGAGCTACCCCGCTAGCGTAACTTACTAAGAAACCTAAATATACAATCTTCGCTATTACTATAGCTAATATTAAGAAGGCCTTAGCACCGAAAAAGCACACTAACCCTGCTATAAAGGTACTAGTAGAGTACTATAACCGCCTAGAAGTATTCTTATAAAAGGAAGCTAATAAGCTACCAGAATACTAATTATACGACTATAAGATTATACTTAAAGAAGGAAAGCAGCCTAGATTTAAACCCCTATGCAGAATGTCCTAAAATAAACTTTAAGTACTATAGAAGTATCTAGACGAGAACCTAAGTAAAGGATTTATTAGAGTAAGCTCTTTACCTATAGCCGCACTAGTAATCTTTATTAAGAAACTAGGTAGTAAACTACTAAGCTCTTAACGCTATTACTATTAAGAACTAATATCTAATCCCGCTAATATAAGAGACACTAAATTAACTAAGTAAGGCTCGCTTCTATACGAAGCTTAATATTATCTCTACATTTAACTGCCTCCATATTATAAAAGAAGATAAATAGCTTACTACATTTTGTACCCAATGTAGATTATTTAAGTACTTAGTAATACCCTTTAGCCTTATAAATACTCTAAGCTTATTTTAATATTACGTAAATAACACCCTACGTCCTTACCTAGATATCTTTTATACTGCTTATATTAACAATATCCTAATATATAGTAATAACCTAACCAAATACTAGAAATACGTTAATCTTATCCTATAAGCCCTATAAGGAGCTAGTTTATAATTAAATATAGATAAATACAAATTCTATAAAACGTAAGTCCTATACCTTAGGCCTCTTATTTTTATAAACGGCATATAAATAGACCTAAAGAAAGTTAAAGTAATTATAAACTAGTAAGAACTCAAGAACATTAAGGATATAAAAGCCTTTATAGGATTTGCTAATTTCTACTAATAGTTTATTAATAACTTCTCCGCCTTGGTTTTACCCCTTATAGCTTTAACCTAAAAGAATAAAGCTTTTATCTTTAATAAGGAATATAAGAAGGCCTTTACTTATTTAAAGGTTATATTTACTACCGCGCCTATACTTTAATACTTTAACCTAAACCGAATAAGTGTTATAAAAGCTAACTTATCTAACTATATTACTAGAGGCATTTTATCTTAATATAACAAAGATAGAGTATTATACCCTATAGTATACTACTTAAAATAATTAAGCCTAGTTAAATATAACTATGGGATTTACGGTAAGGAGTTACTAGCTATTATTAAATATTTTAAATAATAGCGACCTAAATTAAAAGGCGCCGGATTTTTAATTAAGGTCCTTAGCGACTATAAGAATCTATAGTACTTTATAACTACAAAACAGCTAAGCTATTATTAAGCCCGCTAGTTAGAATATCTGTTCTATTTCTAATTCTTAATTATATACCGCCTAGGCGTTTAAGGTTAGAAGCCTAATACTCTAACCTAATGTTTATAAGACGCGCTAGTACTAGAAAAAGCGCGCTCTTACTAAAACTAGACCCTACTTTATCCTAAACTATTTAACCCTTCTACTAAAGACCTTATAGTATACGTCCTTAAAATAACTAATTAATTAATTAAATAGATTATAATTAACATATACTTAAATAATAAGTTTATCTAAGAGACGCTTAAGCTAATCTATAACGGCGTTAGACGCTTTAAAAAGATCTCTTTAAGTAAATATAAAGCTTATAGAAACCGCTTATATTACTAGAACCGTTTAGTTCTCCCTAATTATAATAAACTTAAGCTTAAGCTCCTTAAACATATATATAATCTACCAGTAGCCAGCTACCTAGGCTAAAAAAAAACCTTAGAACTGCTCTAATAAGAATACTATTAGCCGAATATGCATAACATAATATAAAGGTATGTCTTTAGCTGCTATATCTGCCGACGAGCTAAAGCTTTATATAAGATGTATAACGGCCTTCTAAAGCCACTGCCTGTTCCGGACCGAAGATAAAAAGATATCTTAATTAAATTTATTATTAACCTCCCTATAAGTAAGGGCTGTATAAATATTATAATAGTTATAAACTAACTATCTAAGATAAGACACTTAATCGCCTGCCCTAATATATTAATACCTACTATTACCTAACTATTCCTAGATTACGTATAGAAACTCTATAAACTCCCTAAAATAATTACCTCCAATAGAGGTAGCTAGTTTATCTTTATATTTTAGAAAGAACTAATTACCTAACTCTATATTAAAGTACTATTATCTATAGTATACTACCTAGAAATGGATAGCTAAATAAAATATATAAATGCTATAATAGAATAGTATATTTGGATATATACGTCGTACTTATAAGATAACTAAATTAACTAGCTTATATTCGCCAAGTTTATTATAAATAATTCCGTCTTAGAAACTATAAAGGTCTCCCCGTTCTTAGCTAATTATAGCTAGCATCTATAAATAGGTTTTAAACCTTTTAGTAATATTCTTTACTCCACTTATTACGCCTTATAAGTTATAAAAGTAAATAAATTTATAAAGAAGATAGAGGAACTATAACAGTTCCTTATTAATGAAATAATATAGGCCTAATCTGTCTATAAAGCTGCAGTAAATAAGAAACAAACCCTAGTACTAGCCTACTAAATTAGTGACTTTATTTAGCTAGATATAAGAAATCTAAATATAAAATAACCTGCTAAGAAATTTAATTAGAAGAACGCTGGCCCTTATAAGGTTGAAAAGGTTGTCTCCTCTTACGCCTACTAACTAAAGCTTTCTAATATGGTTAAAATCTACTCCATATTCTATACGTCAGTCCTCTGCCCTACTGCCCCTATATTAGACGCCCTACTTAAATAGATATAAAAACCTTCCCTACTAGTTAAAGTAGATAGTAAGAACGAGTACTTTATTAAAAGAATTAATAATATTAAGTATAATAAACGGAAATGCTAATATATATATCTTATAAAATAAAGAGGCCTTACTAAGTCCTTATAGAAACCTATTAACTTTATAGGACTTATATAAGCCGTAGAAGACTTTTATAAACTCTACCTAGAACTACTATAGCCCTATCTCGCAGAAGCTCGAGTTTAAAGGGGGGGTACTATTACGGGACACCCCCGTAATACCTTGCACACATTTACCTATTTCTACTAACTTAGTAATTAGAGACTAACCGCGAAATAATAATTTAACGGCAACCCGACAGCAACCTAACGGCAATTTATAGCATTCTGCTATATTCTGCTATGACTATAACCTAAACCCTATTCTACCCTATGTACGTATTAACTAAGTAACTAAGTTAACGATATATGCCCTTTCTTCCCGTTTTCCTACCTTCTTTCCTTATATAACGCCTTAACCTCCTTACACAGTTTATATATATAGCTTAATAATATCTACCTTGCTATATATTATCGCCGCTTATACTTACTCCATAACATCTTTAGAAAAAGAAATTAAAGAAATCCGCCGAAACCCACCGTCTACTATATTATTACCCCTACTTACCCCTACTAGTATTAACCTATAAATACTAAGTAGAGAGAACGTGTTTAAAACTAGCTCCTTAACCCCAAATTCGCCGACTAGTGCCCCTATAAAGAAGTTAACTAAATATCTCCCTAATCCTGCCGCCTATTTAGGTAAAAAAAGTAACTTAAGAATAAGCTAAACAGTAATATTAATCGCTACCCTACTCCTAATAGCTAGTTATACTACGCTATAAGCTGTTTAACTAGAGACGCTATAAAAACTATATACTTATTTTAGCTAGGCACTATAAAAAAAACTAGTTACTATATTAGAAGTATATTATAGCAACCCTAACCAAATTACTATAGTATAAAGAAAATTTAATAAGATAATATAAGGCTCTAAAAGCTTTCTATTATACTTTACTAAATTTTACTATTATACTAAAAAGACTAAATAGAACGAACCCGCCTTAATTAATTGCCTAGTAGAGTCCCTAAACTCTAAACTAAAGGCTTCCCTTATAGGAGTTAAGCTGCTATATACCGTTACCGCCTATACTAATGTTATTAATAGCTTATATAACAATATACTACGCCTTATTCTAAAATATATACCTTAATGCTTAGCTCCTTAGCCGCCTAGGACCTACAAGGACCTAAACGCTATAGATATTAACGCCGGAACCCTCTTTTACGCCCTAAAAGGATCAGCTAAATGTAAATAACGTATTTAATATAGCCTTTATTTTAAGTGCGGAAGCAACGCTTATATCTTAAGTTAGATACAATATATATAATAGGAAGGAGCTCTTGCTGCACTCGGCCCAAAAAGACTAAAAACCAACTAAAAGAACCCTAAAAAACACCTAAAGAGTCCCCCTAAGATATATGCATCGCAGGGGAGGTATACGTTAAATGACGGTGGTTTATACTTACGCGCGTCCGCTAAAATCATGCTTAGTAATAGCCCTCTATAATAAAAACGGGCGATTACCACACTATAAAGCGGGAAGACCTTTATTAAGAAGGTATCTAACAAAATATAAAGCCTATTAAATACGTTTAGTATCCGCAATTACGGGGGAATAACCGTTAGCTATAACGAACTAATACAGCTAGTAGAATGGCTTCGCTAGTATAATAAACCTTAGGCGCCCCTCTAGCAAACCCTTAATTAAATCCTTTAACGGCTAAGTAAAAATAAAAATAAATAAAAAACCCCCTTATCGGCGAACCGCACCTAGGCCGCCGTAGCTGCGCTTCTATAGTATAGGGATCCTACCCCCCTTAAGACAATAACCGGTTATATAATTATAATATAACTAAATATAGAAAAAGTAGAGGGGCTTAGGGGATAATTAAAAATAGAAGTCCTTATAGAGATTTATAAAGAGGTCTATAACGCTGTTATAGTCTAATACCTTAGGAGCGGAGATATTAGAGTTACCCTAAAGGACTAATAGGTAAAGGAACGAGCTGTAAGGGTAGGGAATAGGCTAGGAGAACATATTGGCATAAAAGTGCTCTGTAAAGATTACTTAGTTAAAGTCCTAGCGGTTCCCCTAAGCCTTAAGGTAGAAAAGGGACGCTAGGTAGACAATACAGCAACTATATATAAGATAGTAAAACAAACGGAACGCCTTATACTAAGACTTAAGATTACCTAAATCTAATAGCTTTAATAGGAAAATGCAAACTAAGTATATAATAAGAATAATAAAAGGTTATAAGGGTCGCTAGAGACTTGCTAGGGAGACGCTAGCCGAACGCATAGCTTCCTTATTATTAGTATATATACACTAGAAATGTAAAAACTTTTTATCTAAAAAGGAATTATTATAAATGGCCTTATATATAATATAAGGCTCTATAACTATAGACTCCGCCTAAAAAATGCTATTGCTGTGTATAATAGGGTTATACCTAATCCATATACGCAGTATAGATGTGCTGCAGCCACTATATAGGCCCCTATAATATAAGACACTGCTTAAATTAAGACTAAATAAAATACGTAAACTACTACTAAGGTACATATAAGGCGTAGAAGAGAGAAGACTGCATTAAATATAAAAGGTAAAAGGTAAGGGCTTAATAGCTGCGGGAGTAACTATACGCTAGGTTATATAAATGGAAATAATAGGCGATAAGCTAGGGGATGCAGGTGCCTTCCTAGCGTTTCCTACCTTTAATACTAGGGGGCTAGGCTAGCTATCCTAAGCCTTAATGGGCTAGAAGTAACGCTATATAATATTACCAGACTAAATAGGGATATAAGGGTTACAGGGGATATAAGGGAGAGGACGCCCTGTAGGAAGACCCCTATAGATAGCAATAGTAAGCTTAAGACTAGGATAATTAAGAATTAGACTTAACGCGGTAAATATAACATTTATAGCCAACCTATAAAGGGTATATAGCCGACTAGTAAGAATAGGGGAAGAACCGGAGATAATAACAGATTTAGATATAAAAGGGCTAGTAGGAATATAAGACACGGGAATAGAAAGCTCTATATAAAATAAGTAGTAACTAGGGCGCAAATATAAGAAATAGAAGTTTTAAATATTCTAGAGAAAGTGGAAATAGAAGAAGTAAGAAATAAAGGAGAGATAAAGGACTCGCCGGGGGTCCGCCACCTATCTATTATATAGTATAACCGCGGTAATACAAACCACCGTCTTGCAAGACCCCTACTAGATAGTCTAGACCTAGAGAAATACTATATCCTTGCTATATAAGAGCCGTATTATAATACTTATATATAATTAATATACTGCCCCTAAGGATTCCAACTTCTATATAAACTAAAAGTAGCTATATATGTATGCTTTATGATTAGTAAGGCTGTTAGCCTGTTCTTATAGTTATAGCAGGTAGTTAACCTAGATATTATAGTTATAATTATTTAGATATATAGGGGACCGGTATAAATTATTAATATATATAACCCTAAGGTCGAAGGGGTCCTATAAATAGAGAATATTATATTAGTAATAAGCTTACTAGAAGCTAAAGGTATAGAGTCTATTTTATTAGGAGACATAAACCTCTACTACCCGCGGTAGGGGGGGGAATCTATATTGCTGCTAAACGATAGGTAGAGTGCCTACTAAAAGCTATAGATATCTGGGGCCTTAAGCTAGCTACCCCCCTAGGAGTAATTATATGGTAATAAGGCACCGCTAAAAGTATAATTAACCTTATATTTATGGACGAAGGCCTATACTAAAGACTTAAAAGGTATAACCCTAAAGAAGAATAGACACTTGCTATAAACTATATCCCTATCTAAATATAGCTAGATCTAGATATTAAGGCGTAACTAAATAGCAAAAGATATATAATAAGGAAGCTTAAAATAGACAGTTTCCTTAGTATAGTTAAATAATAACTTTAAGACCTAGAAGAAATCCACCCAATACTAAACGAGCGAGGCTTATTAGCTACCCCTAAGGAAATTAACTAAAGACTAGAAAGGATCTAGGCAGCAATTAAAAATAGGCTAGAAGAATACTGCCCGGTCTTATATCCGGGCCCCTATATATAATATATATGGTCCGTATAATACATAGTTTATATTACCAGCTAATAATAAGTAAGAAGGAAATATATAAGTAGCTATAACCTTAAAGATAAAAGACAATATATAGATATAAGAAACTAGTTAAAGAATACCTTAAGAAAAGAAGTAAGGAATAACTGGAGACGGTTTATAAATAAGCTTACTTTTAACCCGAGTCTCCCCTATGATAAAGGCCTTTAAGCTATAGCGAAATAGGTATAAAAAAAGGTAGGACGCCTAGTAGAAGACTTATACCTACTACCCCTTTAAAGAGCAGAGGAATTATAAGCAACTAATAATAATGAGGAAAAAGTAAAGATCCTTATAGAAAGGTTCTTCCCCTAACCGGCTCTAGTAGACCTTAGCGATATTATAGGTGAAATACCTATAACTTACTTGTAGGTCGACAGCGATATAATAATAGAAGAAATGACCAGAACTATTAGCCGCCTTTTAAATAATATAGTACTAGGACCAGATAGAATTCTAAATAAGGCCTTAAAAACCTATAGACTACTTATAGCACCTTAGCTTACAGACGTAGCTAGAGTATGCTTTATAGTAGGCTACTACCCACAACTTGGAAGATCTATAACAACGGTTATTCTATAAAAAGAAGGTAAAGCAGACTACTTAATCCTAGGAAGCTACCGCCCTATTGCTTTAGAGAACACCCTTAGTAAGATTTTAGAAAAGGTAATAGCGGACTACATAGCAGATACGGCTAAGGAACACACCCTACTACCGTAAAGCTAGATAGGGGCAAGAAAGAACCGTTTAACGCTATTAGCACTTACGCTGCTCGCTGCTACTATTAAATCTGCATAGGCTATGTAAAAGGACTTTATAATATTAATGCTTAGCCTATATATTAGCGGCACCTATAATAATATACCCTAATAGCGCCTCCTATACATCCTTAGGGTAAAGGGCTTCTTAGAATAGATTATATAATTTATTTAAGGGTTTATAGGCCAGAAAGAAACATTACTGGTCTTTAGCGGATACTAAAGCCCCCTATTATAGTTGCAATAGAAATACTATAAAGATTACCCCTCTTACCTACACTCTTCCTTTTCTTTATAAGTAACCTACTTAACTCCTTTAAAGAAGGGGCGACCTAGGGGATAGGCTTTATTAACGATATAAACCTAATTATATATAGGCCAACAGCCGTAGAGAATTGTAAAATACTAAAGAAAGTTTATAACACCTATATAGAATAGGCAAGACGATATAGAGTCCAATTCTTACCAGAGAAATACTAGCTAATCTAATTTATAAGAAAACGCAACTAATCTGTAGATCTCTAGTATATAATTTATATCTAAGGCTTTAGGGGTTAACTAGTTTAAAGCCTAAGGGTATTAGGAGTATAGGTAGATAGTAAGCTCTAGTAGAGCGTATATGCGGTATAAGTGGCCCATAAGGGCTAAGTATAGTATATTACAATGTCTAGGATTATTAATTCTATATAGGGCCTATGCTTTTAGAGGTCACGCCTACTATATATAGCAGTTGTCCGGCTAACTATGACGTATAGATCTAGTATTTGGGCTATAGAAGAAACCGAAAAAGGCCCCCCTAAATTACTCCTTAAACTACTCTAAAAGGTCTAAATAGCCTGTCTTTAAAGTATAATAGGCGGGTATAAGCGAACGGCCATAGCTCTGCTTAAGAAGGAAGCTAATATTCCCCCCCTATAATTTAAAGCCGCTGTAATATAAAGTGTATAAAAGGAGCGTAACTTTAATGTTATAAAGTATATTAAAACACGCCTAAATAAACTATGGAGGGACCTTAGGGTGCCCTATAGGAGAGTAAACCAACTACCCTAAAGTAGGGAAGATATATTAGAGAAATAGGTAGAGAAAGTAGAAGAAAAATAGTGCTACGCTAGGGCCTAGGCCTATATAGAGGAGGAGGGGAGACGCGTAAGAGGCTAGTAAAGATAATAGTAAAAGAGAGAAAGGAGCTGAAGTAGAGCATAAAAGAGTACTAGGAAACCATTTACTATAATATAATACTAGCTACACTAATACTAGAAAGGCGTATAGGAGTTAAAGGTATAGAGGCTAACTGAGGTAAGAGGAACCTAAGCCGTAGCATAGTTAACGCTATAGGGGGTAAACACTTTAGGGCTCTAAGAAGGCCTAACGAAGGCAGAAAATATAATAGTAATACTCTTAAAAACAGGAATAATAGGACTAAAAGACTGGCTCTACTGGGTAGGTGTCCTAGTAGGTAGCCTAAGATATAAATATGGCTAGCTAAGATAGACACTAAAACACGTAATACTATTATGCCCCTTATACACCAACTAAGAAGTAATGCTCTTAGTAGCTGGCATAAAGAACTATAATACACTACTCTTAATATAAAAAGGTCTTAAGGCGGTTACCTAGTGGCTTATTAGCCAAAATGTACTAGACCAATTCTGGGTTACAAAGAAAATAGTAATAAAAGGTAAAGGGGCGAGGATTAGGCGCCCCCTAATGTCTCTATAGTGGTAGAGTAAAGTTTATAATACTAGCGCGTCCGTAGGCTTATTACGGCAGTAGTAGTTCCTAAAGAGGTTAGAAAGTAAGGTAGTAAAGCACTATAGGTGACTTATAGGCGCTAAGTAGGCGAGTCTTAAAAGGTAGGGAGATGGATTACGGGGTTTTCTTAAATAGAGTTTTCTCCCTATATGTAAATAAGGAGTAGTCCGCGTAGGCCTAATAGGGATCTAAATTAGACGTTAAGCAATGAATTATTATTATTATATCTTAAGTTACTACTCTATCCCGCTACCCTAAATATATATATAAATAACTAGTATAGATGGTATTCTATTATCCTAAATATATAAACAGACAACCAGTATAAGCAACTAATTACCTTAACTAAGCCCCGTCTACTAACCTTAATTATTATCTAGCTCTAACACGTTATTTAATAAACACTACTTATAAGGATAAAGCTATAACCGATATAATATAAGAACTCCACCCTAATTATCTTTTAAAAAAAAGGTTTTAGAGCTAAGTCGCTCTCTAAAACGGTTCTACCTTAGGATCTTATTAAATACTTTAGACGTTATAAACTCTAACTCTTAGGATTATAGCATAACCGTTAACTATTATCTTTAATAGAATAATTAATAGGCCAATACTTAAGTTCTAATTAATATAGCAGCTAGTGGTATAGGATTTATTAATAAAATCTTCGCGTAAGATAACGGTTTTACCCTAACCCCTCTTAACTAGCATATTAACGTATTTGGATTTAATAGTAAACGTATAGTCTTAGGTTAAATTACCTACGTAGTATATCTAAAACTCTAATACCTAAACCATAGAGAACTCATTAGACTTTTTATTACTACCCTAGGTTACTTAATAATTCTTAAACAACCCTAGATAAAGCTATATAAGGTAACTATTAATTAAAACAACCTTAAACTTCTATTTACCGCCTCCCATTATAAGTAGAAGTGCCTTATAACTTACTACTTAGACCTAAAACTAAAATCTAAAAATCCACCCTATATCTAAGAAGTCTACCTAATTCTACTAGCCTAAGAATTTTACTAAATTCTACTAATATAAGACTTTTACAAATATCTATTAAGAAACTAAAAATTCTACTAAACCCTATAAATAGACCCTAAGTACTATACTACCCCGCGCTAAGTAAAAGCTTAAGCTTACTATACGAAAATATTAGAAGGACTAGTACTCTACTATAAAGAGCATACTTAAAGAACTCGAACCTAAATCTAATACTAACTCTATACCTAATATTAAATCTAAAGCTAAATAAAAAACCGTGTAAGAAACTATAAGTAACCTAAGTAAGCTTAATACCCTAGATATCTATATAATTAGAGCTACTCTACTAGCCTAACTTACTAAAAGACCCAAGTATACGATCTTTACTGTTATAATAGCCAATATTAAGAAGACCTTAGCACTAAAGAAGTATACTAACCCTGCTACAAAGGTACTAGTAGAGTATTATTACCGCCTAAATAGATTCTTATAAAAGGAAGCTAATAAGCTACTAGAATATTAACTATATAACTATAAGATTATACTTAAAGAAGGAAAGTAGCTTATATTTAGACCCCTATATAGGATATTCTAAAATAAACTCTAAGTGCTATAAAAGTATTTAGATGAGAACCTAAGTAAAGAGTAAGCTTATTGCCTATAGCCGTATTAGTAATCTTTATTAAGAAACCTAGTAGCGGTCTGCGCTTCTATATAGACTACTAAGCTCTTAACGCCGTTACCGTTAAGAACTAATATCTAATCCCGTTAATATAAGAGATGCTAAACCGACTAAATAAGGCTCGCTACTATATAAAGCTTAATATTATCTTATTTTATAAGCCTGGTACAGAGCTAGTCTATAATTAGATATAGAAAAATGCAAGTTCTATAAAACGGAAGTTCTATACCTTAGACTTCTTATTTTTTTTATAAATAGCATATAAATAGACCTAAAGAAAATCGAAGTAATTATAAACTAGTAAAAACCCAAGAACGTTAAAGATGTAAGAGCTTTTATAGGATTTGCCAATTTCTACTAGTAGTTTGTTAATAACTTCTCCGCTCTAGTTTTATCCCTTATAGCTTTAATTTAAAAGGATAAAGCCTTTATCTTTAATAAGGAATAAAAAAAGGCCTTTACTTATTTAAAGGTTATATTTACTACCGCGCTTATACTTTAATATTTTAGCCTAAACTAAATAAGTATTATAGAAGCTAATTTATCTAATTATGTTACTAGAGATATTCTATCTTAATATAATAAGGATAAAGTATTATACCCTATAGTATACTTCTTAAAACAACTAAGCCTAGCTAAGTGTAACTTTAAAATCTATAATAAAGAATTACTAATTATTATTAGATATTTTAAATAATAGTAACCTAAACTAGAAGGCGCTAGATTTCCAATTAAGGTCCTTAGCAACTATAAGAATCTATAGTACTTTATAACCACAAAATAGCTAAGTTATTATTAGGCCCGCTAGTTAGAATATCTATTACGCTTCCAATTCTTAATTATATACTACCTAGGCGTCTAAGGTTAGAAGTCTAATATCCTAACCTAATACTTATAAAACGCGCCAGTATTAAAAAAAAAGCGCGCTCTTATTAAAATTAGACTCTACTTTATTCTAAACTATTTAACCCTTCTACTAAAGACCTTATAGTATACATCCTTAAAATAACCAATTAATTAATTAAACAGATTATAATTAATAAATACCCAAATAATAAGTTTATCTAAAAGACACTTAAGCTAATTTACGATAGCGTTAGACGCTTTAAAAAGATCTCTTTATAAATATATAAAGCTTATAGAGATCGCTTATACTATTAAAACCACCTAATTATACCTAACTATAATAAACTTAAGCTTAAGCTCCTGTTAGGTAACCGAGCCACCTTACTTATATATATTGTTCCGCATAGCCGTGCCTAGTATTAAGCCAGCCACTTACTTACCTTTTATGGATTTATGTAGCTAAGTAGTGCGGAGCTTATTACCTTATAGCTCCTTAAATATATATATAATTTACTAGTAGCTAGCTACCTAAGTTAAAGAAAAACTATAGAGCTACTCTAATGGAAGTACTACTAGCTAAATATATATAACTTAATATAAAGGTATATCTCTAGCTACTACGTCTGCTAATAAGCTAAAGCTTTATATAAGACATATAATAGCCTTTTAAAGCTACTACCCATTCTAAACTATAGATAGAAGAATATCTTAATTAACTTTATTATTAATCTCTTTATAAGTAAAGGCTATATAAACATTATAGCAGTTATAGATTAACTATTTAAGATAAGATATTTAATCGCCTGCCCTAATATATTAACGCCTACTATTACCTAACTAATTCTAGATTACGTATAGAAACTTTACAGACTCCCTAAAACGATTATCTCTAATAAAGATAGCTAGTTAATTTTTATATTCTAAAAGGAACTAATTACCTAACTCTATATTAAAGCACTACTATCTACTATATATTAGTGTTACGGAGTAAATATAAGCGGCGATAATATATAGTAAGGTAGATATTATTAAGCTATATATATAAACTATATAAGGAGGTTAAAACGTTACGTAAGGAGAGAAGATAAAAAATAGAAAGAAAGGGTATATATTATGGACTTAGTTACTTAGTTAATACGTATATAGAGTAAAATAGGATTTAGGTAGTAGTTCTAGCAGAACTTAGCATAATTTAGTAGAACTTAGTAGAACTTAATAGAATATAGTAAAATACGACAGATTACCGTTAGATTGCCGTAGATTGCTATTAAATTGCCGTCTTATAGTCGGTCTTTAGTTGCTAAGTTAGTAAAAATAGGTAAATGTGTATAAGGTGTTATAGGGGTATCCTATAATAATTATCTAGAAATAAACGATTAAACGGAATATATAAACGCTATAATAGAATAGTATATTTAGATATATATATTATATCTATAGGACGACTAGATAGACTAGCTTATATTTACTAAGTTTACTATAAATAATTCTGTTTTAGAAACTATAAAGGTCTCCCTATTTCTAGCTAACTATAACTAGCATTTATAAATAGGGTTTAAACCCTTTAGTAATATTCATCGCCCCACTTATTACACCTTATAAGTTATAAAAGTAAATTAATTTATAAAAAAGATAGAAGAACTATAATAGTTTCTTACTAACGAAATAATATAGGCCTAATCCGTCTATAAAGCCGCAGTAAATAAGAAACAAACCTTAGCACCGGCCTATTAAGTTAGTAACTTCGTCTAGCTAGATATAAGAAATCTAAATATAAAATAACCTACTAAGAAGCTTAATTAGAAAAACGCTGGCCCTTATAAGGTTAAGAAGGTTATTTCCTTTTACGCCTACTAATTAAAGCTCCCTAATATAGTTAAAATCCACCCTATATTTTATACATTAGTCCTTTACCCTACTACCCCTATATTAAACGCCCTGCTTAAACAAATATAGGACCTTCCCCTACTACTTAAAGTAGATAGTAAGAACGAGTACTTTATTAAAAGAATTAATAATATTAAGTATAATAAACAAAAATGCTAATATATATACCTTATAAAATGGAGAGGCTTTACTAAGCCCTTATAGGAACCCGTTAACTTTATAGGACTTATATAAGCTATAAAAGACTTTTATAAATTCTATTTAAAACTACTATAGCCCTACTATATAGAAGCTTAAGTTTAAAGGAGGGGTACTATTATGGGACACCCCTATAATACCTTATATACGTCCACCTATTTCTACTAACTTAGCAACTAGAGACTAACCATAAGACAGCAATCTAACGGTAATCTGCCGTATTTTACTATATTCTATTAAGTTCTACTAAGTTTTACTAGGACCACCACCTAAATCCTATTCTACTCTATATATATATTAATTAAGCAACTAAGTCCATAATATATACCCTTTCTTCCCGTTTTCCTACCTTCTTTCCTTATATAACGTTTTAATCTTATTATGTAATTTATATATATAGTTTAATAATATCTACTTACTATATATTATTGTCGCTTATGCTTACTCCGTAACAGTTAGTTAGTTTTTATTACAGTTCTACCTTACTACTATACCCTATATACTTCTCTAGGTCTAATTATCTCTAAAATACTACGAGCTAAAAGCTCTTTATCTTCTCTATCGCCTCTATATTATAGCAATATTATAGCTCTATTTTACGAGGAGTTAGATATAGGTAGTTAGTTACTTAAGTATATTTTATCGCAATCTTGCCTTACTGCTAAAACTTGCGTACTTCTCTACGTCTAATTATTTCTAAAATAGTACGAGCTAAAAGCCCTTTGTCTTCTCTAGCGACTCCATATTATAGCGATATTATAGCTCTATTTTACGGAGGCAGCGGTTAAAAGTGACGGACCCCCCTGCGCCACCAAAACGCCACCAAAACGCCATATTACTAGCTCTTGGCGTTCCAATTTAGGAAGGAGGCTGGAGTAGAAGCTAGATTTTGGCTCTCTACAACGAGAAGTATAGATAGATGACGTCATATTAGACACCTATTGAGGTGTTAATATATACAATATATACAGTTACCGCCCCCGCCCACCACCCCGTCGCTGTGGCCTCTTTAATGACTTGGCCTGCTGCTGCTGTAGCTCCTCGGACTCAATAAACGTCTTATTAAGGACCTCATTTAGAAGGCGACGTCGTGGATTTCATCGTGGCGCTTGAGGTAGATCTTGAGGTAGATCTTAAGGTAGATCTTAAGGTAGATCTTGAGGTAGATCTTGAGGTGGATCTTGAGGTAGATCTTGAGGTAGTTCTTAAGGTGGATCTTGAGGCGTTTCTTGAGCTTCTTATATAGCGAAAACAGTAGCTAGAGCAGCTCCAGCAGCGCTTTTTACTACCTTCTTTGGAGCTCGCTTTCTTGGCTTAGCCTTTGCCTTTAGCTTTAGCTATAAATTCTCCTTATCTTTATCTAATATATCCTCCCAATTATTCTGCGGAACATAGTATTCTAAAGGCCCTACGCGCCGAGGTATATCTAATGAGCCCTTACGATACTCATTGCCTCCCTTAAGCCTTATTATCTCTTCAATATGCCAAGGGATCCTCTTAATCCACCGCTAAATTCGCTACTGTTTAAGATCCTTCTAAGCCTTCTTCCATGCTCTCTTGGCAGGTATAGGAGTTATAAGGGCGCCCTTCTTAGTAGTAGCTCTCTTAAGGTAAGGCTACGCTGGCTCTATAATATTTATATTAGGCAAATTAGGGCACTAAAGGAGTCGTTAAACGTTCGAGAGGTTTATAAAAAGGTCATAATAGAGAAAGACATGCGGTAAAGCCTTATCTTCTTAAATTAGTGTACTAGGACGGTCTTCTTTATAAGCTAAAGTAAAGGGTATAAGCTTTGGCTTAAGAATAAAGGTTATATAGCGATACTAATTAATTCCTTTACTATTACCTCTTACAAGCTTGCCGTGCTTTTTATCCTATTTCCATATAGGTTTAACTCCTCTAAGGTTTTAAAGTCCTATACGTCTTATAGCTATAGCAAGCTCCCACTCTTCCTTTGCAGTAGCCTCTATCTTAGCGTTAATTTTAATAAGTTCTGTAGTAGTAATAAAGCGCTCCTTCTTTATTTTTGGGGCCCAAATATGGCAGGGACCTTTCCTATTATATATAAAAGCGCCCTAAAATATAAACTCTAAAAAGCCCTTCTAACGTTCTCTTATTATAGACTTAAGAAAGCATTCTTCTAGAGTCCTCTAGATGCGGTAGCCTTTAAGGTAATAGTTAAGAATAACTAATGTCTTGTTAGTCTAGATAACGTTCTTCTAATCTTCTAGCTTCTAATCCTTATAGCAAAGGCGGAATTTAAGCCTATCCTTCTTTTTATTTTATTTTATTTATATCCGTTGTATTATACTACGTACAATACTGCGCATGCAGCCTCTAGGCTATGGCGCTATAGTCCTATATACATGAATCCCTTAGGGCAGCTTAACATGTACTAGTAACTATGTCCTAGTAGTTTATAAGCCCTAAAATAGGGGTTTATAGTTCCTTAGTAAAATACTAAGTTACAAGAAACTACTAGGTAATGAGAAAACGGTAGAAAACTATAAGAAATAAGAAATCCTAACGCCTATCCCTATCCTTTTGTAATTTAATTCTGTCCTTTTGCTTACTAATATCTCTTTACTAAAAGCCTAGTAGGAGTTACCTCCTTCTATAGATCCTGCTGTTATTAGCCACTTTCTAGTAGCTATCCCTGTCCTACTTAGAAATAGGAAAAGCGCCTTTCTTCCTTTTGGTGTACAAAATAGCTTCTTTAGAGAGAGAGAAGAGCTTAGTTTCTTTTGTATTTCTCTTCTTTCTTCTCTATATAGGTTGCAGTCTAGTAGTAGGTGCCTAGGGGTTTGTAGTGCTCTACATTCCCTAAAGCATCTACTGTCTTTATCCTCCCCCCCTATTACTTTAGAGAAGGATTTAAAATAGCCTTTTCTTAGCTTTAGCTGGAAGAAAGCTGATTATAGCCTTTTAGGATATTTATCCTTAGGGGCTTTAAGAGAAAAGGAATAGCTTCCTTTACAGATCCTAGTATAGTGTTTTCCCTTATTCCCTATCCTTCTTTATCTGCGCTGTAAGGCCAGGCTTGCGTATTAGCTTCGTCTTTCGCATATTTAATAAGTGGAGGATTCGCCATACTATTAAGGCTCCAATGTCGCCGGCATCAAGGGAGAGTTAGAGGGTGCTTTTCTCTTTGCTATATTGGTTATAATAAATAAGGTTAAGAACCTATTCAATTTTGGTAGATATATGCTTTTTTAGGCGTCCTAATCGGTTTCTATCTTTAAAGTAGATATTAAGAATCCTATAGTCTTTAGTCTCGTCGAAGCCTTACTCTCTAGCTATTTTAACGAGGTTCTTAATACGGGTTTCGCTTATGCCCGTAGCGGCTTTAATATTAGCATTTATAGCCCTAGAAATCTTTATACAAAGGACCTGAGCCCTAATAGCAATATCGTATAAGGTACGTATAATAAACGGTAAGATATAGTATAGATTTGGTGTATTTTAGAAGCCTCTAAAGTATAGTATTAAGGGGAGAGTTACATACGTAGCAACCCCGCTATGCGCGCCAAGACTCGGTTAAATCTAAACTAGCCTAATATACGCCACATTAAGCCGCTAAAGGCTAGCGCATGCCACCACGACTAGGGGGGGGTCCGTCACTTTTGACCGCTGCCTCCGTATAAGAAGTTAGATATAGGTAGTTAGTTAGTTTTAGTTAAAATATATAAACATTTAAATTTAAAATATAACTTACGTTCTACGACAATATATCTCGCCCCATAGTATTCTTAATAGGAGGTTATAATTTATAAATATATAGATATAATTACCTAAAGAATCCATTACATTAATAAAATATATAATAATTCTTACGATTAGGACGTCGCTTAGAAATATATATAATTTAATTTTTAAAATATTTATTTCTTACTAAAGCGGGGCTAAAATTAGTGCGCTATTCTAATTGGGTTAGGAGTTAGTATATTACTGGAATACATCTTTTACAAAGCGTCTAATTTATAAGATAACCTCACCCCCCCTTTAGCGAGCGCTCTGAAATTTTAAATTTAGTACGCGTATCCAATCTCGCTTGGTTGCCACTAGCTGTATATAGTAATTATAGTAAACGGCTGTGGCTTAGTTGCCCTGGAGAATCGCGTTAGTTAGCTAAGAGAATTAAATTAAATATATATGCTTTCTCTTCTCCACTTTTCTACCTATACCTTTATTGTAGCCACCAAAACGTAAATAGAACGCTGTCTCTGCAATTGCTGATAAAATTTAGTAATTATTATACGGGTAGAAACCTCACGATACTTAATAAAGATTATAATACTGTATACCGCCCTAGCGCATCTAGTTAAAAGTATATATTAATTTTAGAAAATAAACGGCAGAGTTTATACCTTTTAAAGTAATACGCACGGCCACTTTAACGTATTTTTACCTTTTTTAGGTATAAATCTCCGCATTTTAATTAGCGTAATTAATACGCACTTTTAACTAGATATGCTAGGGTGGTATATAAGGGGGTAATACAAATTGCTTAGACGCCCCCCTACTAGTATGGTATACAAAATAACCTAGCCCTACTATATTACTTAGGGCTCGCTTATTTTCCTCTCTATACTAATAGGGGGGGCGTCTAAGGCATTAATATTACCCCCTTATAGAGATCGAGTATACGGCTTCGCTACAATTACTATATACAGTTAGTGGCGATTTAGTAAGCCCGCGTACTATAGCGAAATAAAATTTTACCAGTGAAGCTGGTTATATAATTAAGTGTAGGACTTAAAAGACTTTAATATTTCTATAAGTAAAAAGGCAAATTAACGAAATCGCTAATTGCGTAGATTGCGCGTATAGTAATATACACAACTAGCGTTACCCCCCCGCCCTAAGTTGCAGATTTGGTACGGGCATCTAATTTCGCCTAATTGCCACCAACTATATATAGTAATTAAAGTGAAGCCAAGTGCCTAGTTACTAGGGGCAATTAAATTAAAGCTATATATTTAAAACCTGCCTAGCTTACTAAAGTTTTAATATTAATCTAAAATCGTGTTATAAAATCGACAATTTACCTTTAATATAAATCCTCTTTTAAAACGCGTAGCGGCTTAATTAATGGGTATCTCTTTACCCTTAACAAAATTAACAAAGCCTCCTTTTACCCTTATTGCGTACGTCTCTACCTTTATAGAGTTCTTATTAGTATGCCCTATAATAGCCGCCAAGACGTAAATATAATGCCGTTTGGCCAGACTTTATATTAGAGGAGCTTAGGGAAATAGAAACTAATTTAAAGGCTATAAATAAGGACGATAAGGAAGATATAGATAATTGGCTTATTTAAGGCCGTATAAGTTACCGTATTTAATATAGGATCCTACCTACTTATAGTTAAATATACTAATATCGCGATATTAAGCTATAGCCTCTTAGGTAGCTGCTTAAGCTGCTTAAGCTATTGTAGCTTCTTAGGCTTCTTTATAAAATATAATTAAAGATAAAAAAGAAATAACTTTATTACCTTGCCTATATATAGAGAGTAAGATTAATAATATAGAAAGAGCTAGCAGCGGCGTGTTTATTACTTATAATTATAATATATTTATTTAATATTTAATATTTTAGCTTATATAAATACCTCTAAACTAAAGCTTATAGAATGCTATATTACAAAGATACTAAGCTAAGGAGAAGGAAAAGGGGTTGCTAAGACCAATGTAAATAAATATATAAGGTAAGCCGCTAAGGCGCTAGCTTTTAGGCAAGCTAATTATAGGTTAGTAGAATTTAGCAGAATTTAGCAGGTAATGTACGATAGCGCCGTTATAATACCCCCCTCTTTAAAAAAAAAGCCTACTCTTAGGCTTAGTTAGAAATGGAATAGCACTAGGCTTATAAAATATAAGATAAGGAGAAAAAAGGAATATAAGTACGTCCGGACTAAGTATAAAAGGCGATTATAAGTTAAGTAGAAGCACTAGGCTAGGAAGAGTAGCCGCTAAAAGTCTTAGTAAGGATCTAACCAATTAGATAACTTTAACTAGTAGTTAAAGTCCCTAAATATCCAAAATTCTATAGTACTAGTAGAAAACGGTAGAATATAGCAGGATTTGGCAGAATAGCTATATTAGGGCCTTAGGGCGTTCTTGTCCCTATACTCCTCCGGTAACTTATTATCTTTATTATACTAATATTCTATCTACTTATCTAGGTACTTTAAAAGTCTAGGTATATTAGGGTATTAGTTATAAAACCTTTTAAGCTTCTAGGGGCTACTTATAAAGTTCTATATATAGTACTAGGTTAGGTCCAGGTTGTAGCCCTTCTATTAAATATAGTATTTTAATATTCCCCATACTATCTTATAGGCTAGCATTTTATTAACTTCCTATTTATTATTACCGTTTACTTAAATTAGCAGGAGAGACTTGTTCTTTTATCTGGGTAATAGGTTATTTATAGCTTTTTATAACTTATCTAATAAGAAAATAGGGTGCACCCTAATTAAATCTGGGAGCTTTACCTTATATAAGTTACCTACCTTTTAAGGACCTTATACGGCCTTGCTATCTAGTAGTCCAGCTTATAGCTAGGTCGTTCGGTCTTTTAATTTCTTATTATAACTTAGACTATATCGCTAGGGGCAAAGTTGGGCTCTTAATAGTATTTATTCGCCTACTATTCTATTAATCTTTAGGCTTTTTTTAGGTTCTTATAGGCTACTATCTAAACTTCTTATTAGGCCTTGCTGTATAATAGCTTTTCTTATACAGTTTAGGGTTCTTTTAGCCTTTTTTAGTTAAAGCTTATATAGGGTAAGTATCCTATTTCTAGCTAAATTAGGATAAACCCCATAGAGTTATAGGGCAGGGTTGCTTAGGCGTAGTTTATTAAGGGCAGCAGTTTAGACCAGTTATCTTAAAAGTAGTTAATAAAGGGCTTAAGCCTCTTATTACGGAAGTAGGCATGAGCTGGAATACAATATACTAAACGGGGTAGTAATTAAAGAAGGCTACGTACGCGTAACTATACGTGGTTAATATAAAGACATTTAGATGTAAAAATAGAATAGAATAGGTATGGGTATAAATAGGGTTTGTAGGGGAATGTATGTAGGTGTCTTGGGCAGTCCTATAGAGGATAGGCCGGATAGGCCTCTCAGATAATAGACCTATTAGCTAATTGTCTCTAGATAGTCTTAACAAAATCCCTTTAATACGCTTACACTTATAATACACCCCCTAATATTAAATTAAAAAAAATCTATTTATATAGATTAATAGAGCTTATAAAGCGCTTTAAAATAGTACCACTTTTATCTAAATATCCTATAGATAAGTAATATTATATAGATATAAAGCTTATAAGAGCTCTGCGGAATAAGGCTTAGGGGTGCCTTATACAGAGTTCTACTAAAGCTTAGTAAAAGCTCTGCATAAAGCTTTATACAAAGCTCTGCGGAGGCTCTATATAAAGCTCTACGGAGGCTCTACGCGAAGCTCTATATAAAGCTCTGCACGAAGCTCTATATAAAGCTCTATAAACGCTCTACATAAAGCTCTACAAAATCTCTGCATAAAGCTCTGCAAAAGCTCTCCATAAAGCTCTACTTAAAGCCCTATTTAGATCCCTAAGCTCTACTAATACGTAGCACTAATATACTATAACGCACTATATATATAGCTTTATATAAACCCTCTATATATAAAGCCTAGTACTAGCTATATTTATAGCGTTATATGTTTTTTAATTAAATATTATTATATTATATAGAGGCTCTGCGTATAAAAGCTTTATATAAGGCTTTATATAAAGATCTATATAAATCTTTATATATAGAGGTTTTATACAAAGCTTTATATATAGAGGCTCTATATAAAGCTCTATATAAAGCTCCGCACGAAGCTCTACACGAAGCTCTATATAAAGCTTTTATATAGAGCCTCCATAGTAGACCTATTATACGCAGAACTATTATACACAAAGCCGTTATGCAGAGCCTCTGTATACCGTATTTCCTTAACTAACGCACGGTCTCACCTAACGCACGATTTTCGGATATTAATACCTACTACTTTTAAAGTTGTAGAGCTCTATATAAATCGTATATATATACAATTTTATAGTATAACTATCAGCTCAAGCAGAGCTATTAATTAATTACATGCGAAACCACTTAAGGAGGTTAATTGCTCTACTGCGCCGACTTCGAGCAGGTGTAGGAGCAGCGGCCTCTATAACCAATTCGTCCTTACTAGTATTGCCCTTATTATACTCATCACTAGTAATTAGTGTAGAAGCTTTCTGCTTGCCTTTCTTAGCTAATTAGAGGTCCTTTTTAAGTTGCGTAGCTGCTTACTAGGTATATTTTACCTCCTCTTATTTAACTACTTTTTTACATTATTTCTAAAGTTAAATTTCCTTTGCAACCTACCTTATACGTTTCCTTTCCTCTAACATATAAGCTTTCTCCTGCTTCTTAGCCTCCTTAAGCTTAGTTACCTCGTCTTTTTAGAGTTACTTAGCCTTCTTATTAGCCTCCCCCCATACTTAACGCGCTCGGGCCCCCTTTACTTTAGATAGCAACCAGAAGACAGCACTACCGTTATACTAAGGAGGTGCTTTAAGTAGGAGAACTTTACCACGCTTCCGGCGCTTCTTCTTATTTAGTAGAAACTCCCTAAGGTTCTCATTTTGTGTTAAAGGAGATTATTACGCACTAAGATCGTATAGATTGTTTAACTAAGTAATTAAGCATCCTTTTAATATATATCTTCTACTACCTTATATAAAAGCTTCTTAATCTTTCTCCAGTCTAAAGCGCTCAATACTAAAGTAGTACTATCACTTAAGGATAGCCGTTTAGTATCTTTAACCTTAAATCGGTTAAGGACTGCCTCTAGATTAAAAGGTAATAATTTATACGTCTTAAAGCTCTTAAGTATAGTTTTCTCCATAAATGAGGCTAGCTAGGCCTTGTTAAACATACGGTAAAAGTCTCTTTTTGTAATTAATGATAGACCTTAGCATCGGTATATAAAGTCGGCCAATTTAGCTAAGTAAGCTATTAAGAGAGGTTTAAACATATAGATATCTAGAGGCTGTAAAGTATGGGTTAAATAAGGTGAATATATAGCCAATAGTATTTTATAGTTATCGCAGTACTTAATAAACTCTATAGTAACGTGCGATCTATACCTATTAAGGATTAATAGTCGATAGGATCGTTATAGTACTTTTGCCTTTGTTTCTTAATTAAATACCTACTTAAGCCATGCCATACTAAGCTTATTATTCGTCCACCCACTAAGAGATAAGGTAAAAAAGGCCTTGTGTTTATTAGGATTAAAGTCCTATAACTATAAGTCTTATATATTGCCGGAAATGGCCTAATAAATTAGTGTAGGAGTAAGAGAACTGCCGTCGGCGCAAATATAGGCAATTATAGTTATCTACTCGCAATTGCCGTCCTAGATTATTTATTTAATACCTCCTTCTTTATATTAACGCCGGGAGAAGATCCTCTTTATCTTTAACAGTATACTAATTAAGAAGCCTTTCTTATCTATATTATATATATTCTATAGCTTAATATTATACTACTTAATTTTACTACATAGGAGCTTAAAATATAGTGCGTACTTAAAGGCAGAGTCGGCATTTTTACGGCTAGTATCTATACCGGATGTCCATTGAGATATAAAGTTAATATTGTGCCTTTTAATAAACTAATTAACCTATAATTTGCCTACTTCTTTCCTAGCTATTTCTAACGCGAAATTGCGTACCATTTGCTTCGTTAGCGGTAGTCCTTTTGCAGTAAGCCCATTAATATAGATTATCAACTCCTTCTCTTATATTAGGGTGAGTAGTCGCTCATTTTCAGTTTTCGCAGCATAGGTGCCCTAAATGCCGCGGTGCCGTCGCGACAGTG
>Ga0307515_10004755_pt1 | contig 27829 bp, 23 predicted proteins | sample 17_EM_MG_FD_194513 | JGI IMG/M metagenome (GOLD analysis project Ga0307515, IMG submission 194513) | Populus trichocarpa ectomycorrhiza microbial communities from riparian zone in the Pacific Northwest, United States - 17_EM | ecosystem: Host-associated > Plants > Roots > Unclassified | place... | reverse complement strand
CCCACACACGCCCACACACGCCCACACACGCCCACACACGCCCACACACGCCCACACACGCCCACACACGCCCACACACGCCCACACACGCCCACACACACCCACACATGCCCACATACGCCCATGCTTGCCTCTGGGCCCAATGCAGCCAGCTGACTGACATCTGGTAAAACAATCACTGGCATGTTTCGAAACCGTTTCAGTAGGTATTGTACACACCCACTAACCACTACACTATGTATGTAGTTTGCTTAACATAACATCATATTAGGGCTATTTGTAGGTATACTGGTTTGTTACTGTCACATCATTGTGACAAGAATGTGGAATGCCTGCTACATCTATGCAAATGCTCAATGCTGCTCAATTGACCAATATTACCCAATTCATCCAAATACTCAGTCATTTACAATGTCATATTTGCTGCTATCTTGTATTACTGTGGTATTTTGAGCTATTCTCCAGCAATTGGAATCTTGAATTTAGTAATATGCTACAATCACTGGACTCTGGGAGTCATGCTGCAGTCGGGTAAATGTGGCACTGTAGTCACATCAATAAACGAAGTTTTTTTTGGCATAGTAGGTACTAAGTAAAGTGAACGTGTAACTCCACTACAAAACGTCCTACATACAAGTGTCATACCTATATAACCATAGAAAAATACTCAGTCTTACTGGCCTTCCTATTAGCTACAACTGAAATCCCAAGTTCAAAACACTCGAGATTTCGTATCTTGGAGCATTCCGTGTACACTCAACACCAAAATATCATTCCATTCCAGTGGTTCTACACCTTCTCATACGCACTCTCGAAATTTATTCCGTTTTCGACCATATAGCTCTATTCGTCTCTCGTTACGCACAACCGCGGCATCAGTCGCTCCCACTGCTTCGGTGGTCTGCGGAGCGGAAAGCAAATCCCGCTAATCGTGCGCTTTATGTAAACCTCCTTGTCGTCATCTGCGGTATTGCAATTGCGCCAGGTGCGGGGTTGATGTACGGAAATGCAGTTGACACAGCGGATAGTTCCGTCCATGTCGATGGTGCTGAAGAAGGTATGGTGAGAAACGAGGACAGTGGATAATAAAGAGGTGCTGAATCAGAACCTGTCAACCAGTGACTAGCGGCAGATGGCAGATAGCAGATGCGCTTCCAAGAATTGGCAAGGCGAAGATTGTAGCTCATTGCACGGTAGAGCAGCGTCTCGTGGTTTCGCTCGGTGTCTTTTCCTTTCGTCAGCACTATCGGCGTTTGTCGTCCCTACTACTAAGGAACAGAACACACTATGTCTACATAATTTTACTCCGCAGCGGCAACTCGCCGAGAACGCAGCTGGCGATTAAGTGCATACAGTAGATCATGACTTTGCATTCTTTGGGATGGCGCCTGTTGAGCCTCAAATCCTCGCAGGCTCGGATTTTAGACTCAGCACTATTCCGTCTACCAGACTAGCGAGGTACGAGCTAGGACAGAGCGTCTGGGCACGAGAAAAGCTTGGTTGGTGGCAGCTATAATTGCGAAGCCATGGAGTGGGGTAAACCGCAGAGCCTCAAAGTTGCCGTTCGCGCTCTGATCTGTAAAAGTTGGATATTATTTCGAAATCTGGAAAAAAAAGTGAAGAAAATTGCTTATAAATTACTGCTCAACAACTACTTAGGTCAATTGTGAAATTCATTCACACAGCTGTGAGTCTGTACTCACAAGCCTTGCCATATTTCTAGGCGCAAAATGCTTACAGGGCTAGTCTTGTATTGGGGGTCATCTTCGCCCAAAACTTTAAAACACAGCAAAACTAAGTCAGTGATAGTTTTGACTCAAAGGGAATGGGTTTTCAACTGAGGGGAACGAAGACCTTTGTTGTATTAATTTTACACCGAATGGTGGAGGTGTCACGCGATATTTGGCACCCACATTCGAAGTTGTCTCGGGGATGACTTTCAAGCGGACAACATGATGAATCCAGGAAAGAATATGGAGAACAAGCTGTGGGTAAGCCGCTTTGCTCATTGCTTACTATTATACATGCAGAAGTACATTTCAGATCGCAGGTTTCAGTACTGTCTAGCACCAGGTTCAGCTCATACCGTAGAAGAAACCAACTAAGGAAAATGGCTGAACGGGCGGGGTTCTAATGGACTTGGGAACAGATCGCCAAAACACTAACTACGAGGTCCTAGCCGTATGCCAATAATAATCATAAAATCTGGATCCTATCGTTCCGTGAAGTCTGTTACCATAAGACAAACCAACCAAGCGTTTTTCACCTCTTATACAGTACATTCATACCTCGAGTCATGTCTTATCCAAAACAAAATCTAGTGGACGTCGCCCTCTTCGCGCCCTGAGCCATCGGGGAAGCGAACCCTGCTAGCCCAGTGATCCCACCCCCACCCCACCCCCGGCACCTGACGCGGGGACGTTTGAGCGGAGGTGTGGGTATATTCCACAGGAGGAGTAGTGCAAGGTGTACTTTCAGCGCTAAGATGATAGCTCTGGTCTCGGCTTTTGGCTCGGTGTCTATTCCATGAATGCAGTGCCTTGTAGCGACAGCCTTAGTACAGTGTGATAAGCTTCGGGGATGTGCAATAGAGACGAGCGAGAAATCGGCATGAACAGGTGAATTGACGAGATTTTAGTCCTTTACCATAGCAGAATTGGATTGTCGGACCTTGTTCGGTGATAATAGCTGAGAATTCAATCTCTTCGGGCTAGGCCTCATCGTATCTTTGCATAATCGCCAGATGACAATCGTTGCCCACCAATCCATACGCCGGTACCACACCCTCGCGTCAAACATTCAACGCATACCGACGGGCAAGATTAGCACGTTCGCCAACGAGTACAACGAGGTTCCAACACGAATTTAGAAGTCTGCAACGAGACAGATTTCAATTATTAGCCAGAATGAAAGGATCTGAACGGCCTCGCGTGGGCTTGACTTCTAGGTGATGTGGTACGGCATTGGCGGCCGACATTACTGTCATGCCGGTCGCTGAGCCGCTGCCGGTAGTGCGTAGAGTCGGATGGCAGGGAAAAAGTGTCTACTGACAGAAAGAGTGGAAAAGTGCACCCTAAGTCGATGTGATTCGATAGCGGCAATACGGAGGAAAAGTACGCGCGTGTGGACTATGAGGAGGTTGATGGCGTTCAGTGAGTCGTGGAGGGACAATCGCTGGGAGATGAGGAAGGAATGCAGTCATATGCGGAAGAGTGATGTTGAGATACAGTGAGGGTGGGATGACGAAATAGAGTGAGGGCGGAAGGGGGTGAATGTGAAGGTGAAGGTGATGATTGCGGCTGAACGCCAGTTGTCACTACGGGAAAGTCCACACGTCTAAGGTTACCGTTTGCGTAAGTTTAAAAACCGTTTACCGATAAATGCATAAAACCAAGATGGCTGTAATATGTTGCAGATCTTATCTATTAGACGCTCGGTTAATTCGGATTTGTTGCAGCTTTGAACAAAGTCAGGCTGTATTCCGTGTTCCCGGCTCGGGTTGGTGAGCTGAGGCTGCGGCTCCGTACTTAGCTCCCTACGCAAGCATCCACTTACAACTCTCGGCCCGGCGGATCTAACCGAGGGCTATCTATCTGGCCGAGTCCAATCTAGTCCAATCACATGCATCTCTGTGGATGCGCTGCAACAGCTCAAAATACCGGCATGCTCCTATCTGCTGCCGGGTATATTTTTATGTCCGTCGTCCATTCCATTCCTGGCTGTTTTGGTGCTGTGCGTGATAGTCGCCTATTGTTATTTATTGAACAGCAGAGTACTGTACCCGCAGATGAGGTTGAGACGTCAGCAGTCAGCACAGGGTGTCTGTCCCATGAAAAAAGTGGTTCTGTCAGCGTCAGATGTTGCTGTCCCAGATGCAAAAATTGTCAGCAGTGGATTTTATCAAAGATCTATTGTACATGGTCTCCCAGCCAGTCCACCCTTCACACCCCCTGTTCTGGCTGAGCTTTTAAGACTCCGCCATACAACTGTAACCTCCCCCCTTTCCGCACCTAAATCCTTTGCCATTTGTTGTCCATCTGCATTCAGCTCCTCCTCATCATCATCACCTTCCTCCATGTCACTTTCTAGGTAACTAATGGGAGCTTGAGATCTCAAGCAGCGGTGGTACCCCTTTGGAACATTTGCAATGGAAACTTCATTTCTGTTCTCTAAGTCTTCCGGAGGTATACAGGCTGCAATATGAATAATATCCAACGGAATATCCACATCATCCTCAAACTCCGTCTCCTCCTTCTCAAGTTCGTTAGGAGGGGTTTCAACGTCATCCAGATCCTCTGAAGGGTGTTCCTTCTCCGGTGTGTAACTCCCCTTCACAGCCAGTTGATAGTCTTCATTTTTCTGCATAAATGCGGCACGAGCCAATGCTGAGGTGAGGCATTCCCAGGAGAGATTCCAGTCCTTTACTTGACAATTAGACCATGCTTTAAGACAGAGGGTCTTTTGAACTGGATTATTTAGATGGTCAACTGCATGAACCACCCATGAAACAGTAGCATCTCGAAGTGATGGTAAAGTGGTACTGAGTTTGACATCAGCCGGAGAAGTTCCGCTCTCAAGTTGATTGCGCACTTCAGCAGTAAAGAAGTTACTGGCTGAAAGACGAATATGGTGTTTGTACACTCGTTGAAGACCGACATCGCAGGGTTGGAAAAGTCCAGTACATCCAGCTGGTACAAAGATAACAATTAACCACTCATATCTTTGTTTGAGCCAGTAAAGCATATCAGCACTTCGATGTACCCGCCAACAGTCAAAGTATATTACACACTTTGCAGAATGCGGAAGTTGAAAGTGATTTATCATTCTTTCCCGATGGGGTTTTAGAATTAACTCAAAGAACTCCTGCATTGTCTTTAAACTGCTCCAGTGACTGCTGGGATTAAATGAAAAGATATGACCTTGATCTTCAGCTGCTGCACGTATATGTAGCTTTGGAAGAGACTTTTCTGTCTTTCCACTCCAAATAGATTGGGTCCCAAGTACCAATCCTTCACTTGTAACAGCAAGTAGTGATGTAAATCCTCTCTTCTCTTCAAGGCCATGCATAGAGACCTGCTTGCTACCTTTCTGCTCATAGGTACGCTGATTGCCACCTGGAACAAGATGAATCATTGTTTGATCGGCATTGATTACCAAGGAGGGATGAATATTGGATGATGCAATTGCATATACCAATCGAAAGAAAGTCATTTCGCATTGTTCTTCCCAGTTACTAGGAAGTTTCTGGCTTGCTTTTGTTGCTGCTCGAAAAGTCCAATTGAGTTGAGTACGAAGATAGTTTTGAACTGTACGGATGCAAAGTATTGGGATATGTTTATACTGTTCTTGTTGTAGTAATTCGGGGTGGGTTGCTTCGATTGTTCCGATAAACACACTGCGAGCAAGACCTGCATTGACAGCAATTCCCACTTTTCGTAATCCAAATAGAGTATTTTGCACTGATCTCTCTATCTCAGGATAAGGCTGCAGCAATGGAATTCTCCCTTTCCCTGGCTTCCAACATCTCCCTTCTTTAACTCGTTCTAACACATTTGATTTCCAGCTTCTCCGATCTGTTGCTATCCAATTCTGTACTGTACTCCGGTGAAGTTGTGCAAACATACCACTTTGACGGTACCGTAGTTCTAAATCCTTAACAATTGCCCTTGCACGCCATCCGTTACGCAATGCTGCTTCATGGATATGAGGCCAAACAAGTTTGTGTTGCCAGTTAACTCTTTGAGGTCTTGGTTCCATTTTCCTCTTCTGCTGCAGCAGTTTGGAGTTTGTATGAATTGACATATCAGTTGTATTAGGGTTGGCAGGTGCTGTAAAAGAATGCAATGGTTTCCCTGAAACTTCGTCCCGTGTACCCTCTGCGATTTCTTTCTCCTTCTTTCGTAATCGGCTGCTTTGTTGATATGTCTTGTTCATGAATGTACGCATTGTTTTCTTCTCTTCGCTGCTTAATTTGGATACCCGTCTTCCTGGATCTATAGTAACTTCTTGGGCCATTGCGTTGGCAAATTCGTCCGGTTGGATTTTTCGAAAAAATGACCAAACAGTTGGTTGTTTCTGCGGGGGATGGATATTCAACCCAGCATCGGAGAGGTGGTTTGTAGTCATGATAGTAATAGTCTTGATAGGATATTATAAAGGTCTATGGCAGTAGAGGTAAAGTGTTTAGGCTGATGAATGGTGGATGCAGACTGTATTCTTCAATCTGTTTATCAAGAACTTGAATGCTTTTATATACAAGTGTTTGCATGGAATGACTGTGAATGTATGCTTCGCTCTACCATCAGTAGCCATACTTAGATCATCTACGTCACTTGCGGATACTTGTGAACGGTACTCAGCTGAGCTGATGGTACTGTGAGATTCAGCTGCATATGGCCGGCTGAGTGCGTATACATGTGTGCATATGCATACATCACTGTCATTGTCCATTAATTGAAATGCTGTCAGCAAGCAGTGTCCCATTGAAAATTCCCTGTCAGCAGGCAGTGCCGTCTCAACCTCATCTGCGGGTACAGTATCCTGTTACGGAGAGACTAGGAATTCAGGGGTAAAGATGTTGGCTTCTCTTTTTCTCATTTTAGAACGGGTACGTGTCGATTCCCGCAACTCGGTCATGAAAAGTCACTTGGTATACGGACTATCAACTCTGTTGAAATTGTGATTCTAGAGAAGCTTAATTGTATTCTATCTAAGAGGGCCACAAGGCCAATATATATGAGAGTGCAAGTACAGCTGAATGCCATCAGCCCGTATCAGAGTCAACAGTCGTCTCCGGCCATACGAGACATCACCGTCTCCGGCCATACGAGACATCACCGTCTCCGGCCATACATGACATCTCCGTCTCCGGCCATACGAGACATCTCCGCTCCGGCCATACAAGACATCTCCGCTCCGGCCATACGAGACTCATCTCCGGCTGAGACCTGTATATGCAACAAACTCGTCTTGTAGTTCAAACTTCAATTCAAGTCCGGGAGGAGTAGAGTATTGCTTGATGGGACGGGCTTTCAATATTCCTGTTTGGAGGTAGTGCTTGTGTGAATAGCAGAGTTTTTGGCCGCGAGTTTAAACTTTGACCCAAGTTTCACACATCTGTAGCGCTGATACAGCGCCAGATGAGAGATCAGCATCGATAGAGGTAGTAATAGCATTCATAACTGAAATATGGGCAGGATGCTCAGATATACACCTCCTTGGGGTGGTCCTTGGCAGGATACTCCCTTGATAAAACAGTTCGCTGTGCTGAGGTCTGTTCTAAGCAAATTTAATGGAGCATGGGTGAATGGAAATCGAGACTTGACAGAGAGCTGATGATGTTGACAAGAAGCGCGTGGTTAAATATAAGCGATGGACTGATCGGGTACTTCTAGTAGTGAGAATGGCAAATTAAGCTCTTTGACCTGGACTTACAATTATTGGCACCAAGGAGTTCTTTCGAGAGTAGACTTCAACTTAGTTTTGAATCCTCTGGATAGCACATTCACCCTAGTAGGGCTTTAGGCATTCCAAGTGCACAACTAGGACGGTTATGTGTCTGGGGGGTTTCGGTAGTGCATCCACTGCGGTATGCTAGGTGATTCATTATCGCTACCTGTACCAATATAGTTTTCGCCCGGGAGTACCGTTGGGGGTTATAATGTTGACGCCTAATGATAGTATAGGGATGTGATTGTAGAAAGTTACGATGGATGAATAATCTAAAGACCTCCTCAACGCTCGCTAATTGATTCTTATGCTCATCAGTCAAATTGTAATTATCCGCTGGGTGCCGGAACGACAGTCCATGAAGGGGTTTGTAGTACATATAACCGCACTTAATCATTCTCCCGGCCTCAGAGCGCCGTACCTCCGGATAGTCAAACTTCGCATCAGTCAACTTTGACTGATGTGCTTAAGATTTTTTAATATACCACAAAGAAACTCTTGAGCACTGCGAACGATATCGTTATTCTTACACTCTTAGATACTGGGCCAGGCAGTGGAATCCCAATCTGCAAAGCCTTTCCCATTTTAAAATGCGTCATTAAGCCTTAGTTTGCCCAAACGATTCATATGTGCGGGAATAACCTCCATATCAATCTCTAGCTTTACTGATGCACACTTCGCTCATGCTAATTACGTGTTCAACCGATAGCAGGTCACTTGGGCTTACAATTGTTATAGTTCAGTCTTCAAATCGTCATCACGCGTTCAAACCAAATCTAAAATTTCGGATTTTAGGTAGAGGTGTATTCACATACGCTAATCTTCATGAATCTCGGATAAGTTTTCGGTGCATACAGCGAGAGGAAAAAAGTATTAAGTAAATGCACTGTAAGCGGCAAACCGTGTTAATAGTAGAATAAATTCTTGCTGAAGTACAAAATTTAGTCACAATGCTCAGAAGGACCTCTTGAATATGCCCAAAGATTCTCATTATATTTGTAGCTATTCTCATTGAGTGAAACTTGTGAATGCAAGGGGAGTTACTATTCCCAAATACTCACCCCCAAAGTGAGATTCTTTATTACAATAAGAATGAATGTGCAACAATGGTCTGATATTTAATACCAAAGAAACCAGAACCTTTATTTACAATGCTGACTGAGTGAAACACTTGCTTTGAGCTGTATGACTGGCTGTAAATGGCCGGTTATGGTACGTTACTTAATACTTTTTTCCGCTCGCTATAAATGAAATCATACAAGAGGCGACTGAATGGAAGGCGAGGTTGGTGTAGGCTTATTAAAGCACTTGCTTCAACTATGCCTTTCTGAGTTTGCAATATATCTGGGAACTTTCCGGACAGGGCTTGTGTACATCAACGTTGATTTACCCGAACCAGCCAAGCCGATCAGCAATTCGTTATGATTGCAAGGATGAGACATACGTAAACCGTGTAAACATAGAATTGAAGAGGTTGGAGAACTTCCCACGCACGATATTCTTCTCTAAGAAAAAGCCACTGGCAGGTGTGGCGATGTCAATTTTGCTGTATCGCATTGTGGTCCTCACGATATTTAATTTCCGAAAGCCAGTCCAGTACTTTGGTACGTTCATCAGATTCTAGGGCTTGACGTGTTGAGCGAGTATTACTTACATGCAGAGAAATAAGTATAGTGTGGGTAACATTTTAGTTGTAATTATCTATCAGTGCGTTTAGCGCCAGCGACCACTTTGACACAAATTTTAAAAGTTCCAAGCTCGCAAAATCAGAATCTAAGTTGCTTCTCGAAATTATATATCATAGTACTAGAGTATATATGCAGTGCAACTCTAGTATAGAAGATCGGCGGTGTATAATGAGAACTACCGGAAGTCAGTTATCCATATGAGTCCACCCAGCTAAATGCATAATCTTAAGAAAAGAATTAAACAGATTTGATCAGTGAACAAAATAAAACCCGCGTTGTCGAACGAGAAATGGCTTTAATAAACAAGCACAAAGAGACAAATAATATTAGATCATTATCTCCACCAAAAATCTTTCTCTTTACACAGCATTGATAATTGAAATGAGATCCTCTAACTAATAGCGAGGCCAGTAATCCCCCTTTTAACTGTCTGAAAAGAACCCTCTGGCAGACTACATAGACTAATAAAAGACTCCACTGTGATATACACTCTGGCAGCTATAAAAACAGGAGCTCCGAGACAAAAGTAAAAGTATAGCAATGGAGTTGCTACATTCATCCATTCCCGATGAATTTTGTGGTTTTTGATAGTTGTATAATGCACAGGATTCCTGTATCCTCTATGCACAAGAAAAGACACGGAAACAAATAGTAAAGTAAAGGATGATGGGATTTTCCATAGCAGATGTTCATGTGCTGTAGGGAAGTGAGTATGCCATGCGGCCACATGCGCACCACCATACAGTAGCGAGAGTCCAGCTAGGTTATAAAATGTTCGCCGTGAAAAGAATTTACTCCTCATACTCCTACCATGACCGATCATCCGTACCCTATCGACTGCATTACCTTCCAGACCTAAGATCTCCCGATATTTACCCAATAGAAGTTCCATGGCGCCCAGTTCATCTTCCGGTAAATCCCAAAGTCGAAAAGTTCTGTGCCAGGTTTTGTATGAGTTCAAAATATAACCAAACCAATTTTGATCTTCAACAGCACCCCAATACCTACACCAACGAGTAGAGAAGTCGTTGCTCAGTATCACAGTAGGCGGGCTTGCGCTGCTGTTTTGGTCTGAAGCCATCTCTGAATTATCCGTAGTTCGGAATATAGAATTCCTATCCGACAACTCTCTCGCTACTCCTATGTACCTTATCGGTGATCTCCGCTGTCCTTCGTACCCTTCGTTGGGAAACTCTATGAGGATAAGAAGCTCTGGTGCATCGTGAGGATGATCCAATGTAGCTAACAAAATGCTTCCGTCATCACTTCGTGGAGTGTGCATGTGTCACCGGTGGTTAGCAGTTGGCAGTTCGAGAGATGTCCAGGTATGGTTGTGTCGTGTAATTCTGGTTTCGCGTCACTTGTACGCATATCATCGGATTCTGGAGACTCGTTTCTGGGAATAGCAGTGACAGGTGTCTCTGACTTCTGGTTAGTGGTCTATTGTCGTTGTTCGCAATTGAAGGGCGGGAATTTGGTGGGCAGGTCGCCGGCCTCCCTGAAGAGCATCGCGAAAGCCCTCCATTTTTTCGCCTAAATCGATAGGTTGCTGAACACCGATAGGCATGTGCCACCAAAAGCCGTACATAACCACAGCACAGAGAACATGCATAATAGTATGCAATTCCAGAAGCGGTAGCGGCGGCCGTTGGATCAAACACCCGATTCCCTGCACCATAAACCACTGGTTGGTGTTAGGATAGTGTCTGGTGTAGTGTAATACTTGATTATGAGGGATATTCGGTATTACTCACAAGCGCCTGCATGCATACAAGGAACTTGGCTAGTCTATCATCCTTTGCCTTGTCTTCAATTTGTTTTATATCAAGATACTCGTCTTTAATCTTTCCGCTGCGGTACAACTCAAGGAAATCCTTCGTCGAGAGAGGTACTAGGAGGATTCTAGTATCCTCTAGGGCAATGTCAAGAGCATAGCCGCCCATTACCACAAAGAAGGCCAACATCATATCAAAATCAGAGATGGTACGTGCTGGGGTGCTGGACCGTCGAGTCAGACATGTCCAATATTTTTGCCACATGGTTAGAGGTAGCGGCAAATCATGTCTCTCAAAACGAATTTCCAAAATAAGTTCCCGCACCTTACTGGCCTCAAAATACTGGCTCGAAGAACACCAGAGTATGAGCTCAGGAGTAAATATTCCCATAAGGACCCACACAAATTTGAAGACCAATAGCCGTCTTTTGGTTGGCTTAGAGTTGATGTTGAGATGGATGGCAGTCCAGACACGAAGGGTAAGGGTAATGATGCATGGAAGCAATAGACCAACAGTCCCACGGTCATGAGGCTCGGCTTTCCATACAGGCTCTACACCCTTGCGGGCCTGAACAGGTAGAGCACTGGCAGAATAGACACAGATAGCTATTTCAAGAATTATAAACGCGTTCTTCATCGTATCCTACTTTCATTAGCCCTTCTACTCAATAACAGTAATTACACCAGCTCAATCCAGTTTACCTTAACTCTTAGACGAGCCCTAGGGTGGTGCCACTATTTCGTGTCTTATCTCGCAATCGTTGTCTAGCTGTGAGAGGTGTGAAAGTCGCTGAAATTTGAATCCCATTTAATCCGTGGTTATTGCCGTCCGTGTGTAAAACGTAAGATTTTTTACGAACTCAGATTTGCGACGGGTAGTAAAGACATCCAACACAAAAGCCCACATCCGCCGTTGGATAAGTTCCAAAACAGGACCTTCATGCTGCATGAATATTCTCAGTATTGTCCTGCACCTTCATTCAAATTCACTTTAAGCATCTCAGTGCGTAATGTTGTTCAGCTCAAAATACACGGCGCAGTGTTTGATCTGGGCTGTGCAATGCACCTCTGCTATGAGGCTGAATCCAGAAACGTCGAGGCTGAGCCGAAGCTCGGTGGTTCTGGGTTAGGGTACGGCATCATAAATGTCACCCGCACATATCCGAATGCCACTGCCGAGTGCTTGTGGATGAGCACAAACCACAACTCTTATTTTTCTTTCGATTTAATGTTTCTCTGCCGTGTGATCTCACAGAATAGCATTTGAGTTCCACTCATATGGGGTAACACGGGTTTTTGGGTCGGGTCGATAGTGTTCAGATTATTCCACTAACTGCGGATTCCTTTGACAATACATAGTCGGAGGAGATGGGCTGGATTAAAGACCAACATTTGGCAGCACGGATGGTGAGAAACAATGTATTCAGGGGTTCTGGATAGATATGGTGATGTAATAATGCGAGCTGTAATCATTAAAACGTGATGCTTATGATGCAGTGGAGTTTTGTCAGGGCATATATACAGATGCTTGTGGTGTAGCTCAATGTCCACCTGGAGAGTCAGGGTACAAAATTCTACCAGTATGACGATGGAAGCTCTGGCTTCCGCCCGACAGCTCTTAATTCAGACAATCAGGTTAGAGTAAGTACATTCGGTTTGGACGTACGAGGACCTGTCTAAATAATGACCGTGACATCACCGCATAGTCTAGCGTTTTAAAGCCCTTGCGTATGGCTACTCCTCTTAGGTTGGAACATATGGGTTTACATTTCGATCTGTAGCAATATGGCGGGGAGAACCGTGTATATAGACTATGGTACAGAGAGAAGAGAAAAGGAGAAAGACTCGGCATATATACCGAGCATCTTCGGGTATCATCGGGTATGCCGGTGCTACTCTTGTTGCGAATGTAAAGCGGAAGAAGTCTATTGAACTATCTAAGGGAGAATCTCTGTCTTGATATACAAGAGAGCATGGAACTCGGTGGAAGTCTATGGAAGTCCATGAATTGGATTTACCAGTGGCTAGTGAAAACTTGTGTATGAGTCCACAGCCTGTGAGTCAATTCGGCGACCTCAGTGTATCGGTGACTTTTTTCCAGGCCATATAGTGACACTCTTTGCCACCTTTGCCACTCGCCACTCTCATTACCGGATACCGGATATTAAACAATTCGTGTCATCTAGTCTAAACTTCAAGTGAAGTTCCAGTGGAGTGCAGTGTTGCTTAATGAGAGGATGTTCAGGGTTTCTGTTTGGAGGTGGTGTTGTAGGAACAGTAGAGTCTTCGGTTGCGAGCTTAAATACTACATACGCTTTAATTCGGGTTTCGAAGTCAAGCATAAGAGTAAATATTCAACTGGCTATCTCCTGCGCCATCAAAAGACACCCGAGTATCAGAACCTCGGCAGCCAGATTGAACCTTACGCTTACGCAATCTTTCGCACGTCAACATAAGAAATACAGCCCCCAGACATTGTTTTCTTTGTGTACTAAGGATGGAAGAATGGACATGACGATAACTACCGATAGCGTTTTATTGCTTGCACTTATTTACTGTAAACGAATGCATAAGCTAGTTTCTATAAACAAAAACTAGCACATTCTCAAATCTGCCTACACTTCAGAATATAATTTCTAATACCTGTGAAACTTCTCTAATTTTCTAGATGAATTTAGGAGAGCAATCTGTTTCTCTACAGCCAGTGGTGAAAGGTCCATTTTTGCCAAACGGGCACTTATCTAATCAGGGACTATAATTAACTTCTCTCACTACCTTCCAATATTTTATATGAAGTGTATAAATTGATTCACTGCGAGTAGGCCATTCAAAACGCGTAAGTCTCTGTGTTGTGAAATGTAATTGAAGCAGATGGATGCGGATAAAAACCTCAGTTGAGCCGCATTTCGTCTATAATGCAACGTTCGGAAATCGCCGAGGACATAGATGCTCTGCTAAAGGTTGATGACGTATGATTCGACAATAGTAGGTAGACGGATGTGGCTCTGAAAAAATCTCTATTAATGGAGAGTTACAGATTTGCACGGCATGTACCATTACTTGTTGTACTGGATTGACTGTTGCCTTCTATGGAAGAGAAACCTATTATTCTGTCACCTAGAGGTTGCTATCATAGCTCTCCACAGCTTGAACGGGTAGACAGGGGTCATTAGCGCTAGGGCGAGGGAGTAAGACATGGCGGGTTGGTACATTTTTCCACGCATGTTGTTGGCGGTGGGGGCGATCTCGTGTTCCTACAGGTCATGTAAACCCGTGAAATTTATATCGATATGACTATGATCGGGAGTTCCATGAATATGGGCTCAGAAAGTAAAGCATAGAAAATCGTTAACCCGACACATCTAATTTTTGTAGTACGCCCTCATTCCCACTGTCTAATCCGATACCTTAACCTCTGCAAACCCCTCTTCATGTCCATATGGCATCATCCAGTACCATTTCATCGGATCCGCGGGAGTGTGAGACCACGCCGCTTTCACAACAGATGAGAGTTGTGTGGAATGGATATGGACTTTTTGGCTCTAAGGCTAAAATCTCGCGTGCGGAAATTTTCGTTTCGTTCGCCAAATGGATGGAGCGGTTCAGTGGCTCATTGTCGGTGAAACTTACGTGGCTGAGAATGCGCAAAATGTTGACTCCCGACTCGGTCAGGGCCTCAGCAAGTTTGGAAGCGGTTGCTTCTGAACCTGTGTATTCTTCGCCCGACAGTTGTTTGGTGATATTGCTGATCGAATTATTGGAAACCGTAAAATTCACCCTTTTAAACAGGGCAGGAGGTAGAGTCGGTCGGGATTGATTAGCCTGTCGTGCCAGGAACGACTGGCATAGGAGTGACAGACTGACAATATACTATCGGATTTCGGCAAATTAATAGCTCGTTGTCAATACAGATGGCGTGAAGAGGGATACGGTGGAGCATGCCAATTGATGAAAGCACCAAGATGTCGCCACGTCCGGTTATGCTGACAAGTGGGGCGACGAATGCATCTAGCGCCTCTAATTTGTGAATCGCATTATCCTCCAAGAGGTTACTGGTGGAATCTTCTTCGCTACAGAACTGGATGAAGTCTCGAACGGATGTTTCAGGGACGCGCATATAGCAATCAGGTTCCTTCCCTGCACTGGCGATTGTCATTATATACACTTCGGAATATATTTTGAACTAGTTTACGTAGTAAACTTTTTGCTTAGGAATAGAATTAGAGATGTTGCTTAAGTCTTGCAGTGTTGCAGGGGAACCTCTTCGAATAGCCATGAGTTGATTTAGCTCTGGGATCTTGCTCATCCGAGCTCGAATATCCTTTATTTGCTGCCGAAGTGTCACGGCACCTGACGGTTCAACAGTCCTAGACTTTGCGATGAGTTCTCGCTCTTCTTGCCGCAGACCTCTGCAGGGATCCGATGGTCCTATCTGATCTGATATCCGTGCTGTAATATGGTGACTATTGCCCATAAATTCGCACATAGCCCGTGCTTTTCCTTTCTGCATCCAACTCCAAATCTCCTTACACAACCATGTCTCATCAACTTCGCAGGGTGTCGATAAAAATTTGACCGGCGTTCGGTAAAGGTTGGAAGCGGGATATCGGGAAGAGAGTCCTGAATGTCTTTCCAGTCCCTCGAAGTCTCCACGCAAGGTATAATCCAGCCTAACTTCATCAAAACATTCCTCGGCCTCCCGTAATGACCGAAGCCCTTCATCAAATGCGATTAATGAACCTCTAAGGCGTTGAATACGATAAACTTTCGCCGTAGCAACATGTCGGGTACCTTGGACGTATAGGCTACCTGTGGGCCAGAGGTATTTTAGGGACTGATGTAAGGCATGCAGAGCTTTATTTAGCCGTATTTCTGATTCGTCCGACATAAGTCTTTCAGTAGAGCCATAGCACAATGAACACAAGATGTCACCGAGGGTCTCCCAGAACGTATGATTGATGGAAGAAAAAAGGCCTTGAACCTCATTGCAGATGCATGGAAACAGGCTAAGGAGCCTCTCTAGTGCTGCTGCATAAGCTTCTATATACAGCGGATCATTATCAAAGTTAAAAGATTGTACCCGATCATACTGAAGCCGTATGATTATATATTGGCGGTCTGATTCGACATATAATTCTGTACAGAATAGCCATAAATCTAAAACATCGATATTCATATCCGAAGATACTTCTGCACTAGCAACAGGAAGCGATTTCCGACAGAGACTCTTGATGTCGAGTAAACTGAGTAGCTTGATGCCGTCTGACACCTCATAATGTTCCGAATGTTCCGATTCACCCGGCAGAAAAATACGGCGCAGGTCACCCGGGGCCAGGTTCCCCTTTGCATAATCTTCGACAAGCCATTTCAATAAGACATCGTACGTATAATTGTCGGTCTTACCTTTCTCAGTCAGATAGTTCGTATTGATGGAATGGAGGTCCGGTTTCATCCATACTCGCACCCCACCAGTGGGATCATGCAGATCAAGCGATGAGGTGTAACCACCAATGTCGGTATACCACGCTGATGGCAAACCAGATGGCTGCTGGGTCTCACCACCCTTTGCACTTATGTTACACTAAAAATGATGTTTCATCTTGGCAAATTCCTTCCGGCGGCCGACAGCGTTTATTGCCGCTGTGATATCATTCAGATCAAGGCATATGAACAATCTGATGCGCTCTTGATTTTAACAAAGGTTCCAGAGCTCGAAGTCGGGATTCTCCTCGTCGAAAGTATCTCACCACCTGAGAGTTTCAATCCTGCATCGTTCGCGGCTGGTGTTCAGAGAACCAGTATACAAGCGGTAGTTGGCCAGGAAATAAGCATCGCCAAGTTTTCTAAGCAGAGCTTCGCGTCGGGCGAAAATATCGAACCATCAATTACCGTCCGTAGATGCACGAGTTTTATTTTGAGAGATTCGGCCATGTGACGGCATATCCAAGCACGATATCCTCTAGGAAGTGACAGCCTTCCAGTCCTGCGCGGTCTGCCAGGGAAACCCAAGCCTGACACTTTTCCAAGTCGTCGGGCATTAGTTGGATCGCAGATTTGTCGACTAGAAGTTGAATAGTTTCACGGAGATGCGCTGGTTCCGAAGTTATTCCGACATCCAAGCAATGCTCAACCGCTTTAATCAGTTCTTCTGCATCCAATGGGGAATCCGAGTGAAGCAGTGGCGCCAGTTCCGGCCTTACTGATGCTTCTCGCAACCATATTGGCTGCTCGGGAGGAGCGTTACTGCAGGCGTCGAGGAATGAATTCATGGCGGTTTTCACCCCTTCGATATAGAACAGATATGTACATTCCATTCGAAGCATTGTCCTAGCCTCGTCGATTCGTCCACGTTCTTGTAGATGCTTCCGTAGACGACCGAGACCTTCCCACGGATATAAGGCACTGTCTCCGAATGTGAGAAAACTGCCATAGAACCTGGCATCGTATGACGAAGAACCTGGCATCGTATGACGAAGAAAGATGGCCGCCCATTTTCCCCAGTGAAGCGTACTCTTGGATGATACGAATTTGGATCTCTGTTAGCAACCCAGGGATATACACAGATTGGGGAGGTGGAACATGTAGGTCAGTGCAATCTTCCAGAGTAAGTCCTTCGAGCCATATCCTTGTTTCGTCCATGCAATCTTTCGCTCGTCTAAACGTGCATTTCCGCTCGGGCTAGCATAAGACGGATAAGACTGTATTCAGGCAAATCTTCCGAGCTCTCGTCGGTTTTCCTACGGTCAATAACTCGCAGGAGATGTACATGCGCCGCTGAATACTTCGCTTGCTGCGACAACATCTGGTCATACTCGATTTGAACCACTGGTTTACGGCGGATGTATTCGTCAAACGTTTCGAAGATAGCCGACGCCTCGATGAATGAGCAAGTCTGGCAGAGAAATGCGGCACGCTCCAGCCGTTCGACGGCATCCTGATTCAAAGTAGAATATAGTGTATAGTGATGAGTGCGATCCAAAGATAACCTGCAGATAAGTGCGCTTCTGAAATAAAGGACTCTGTGAGGTAGGGCTTTACAATCAGGATTCTTACAGGCTCAAGAATATCGCAGGGTAGGTAACTTACTTGAGGGCTGTATGAGGTGTTTGAGGGGTTGCTATGGCAACACTTGTAAGAACACAACTGCAATTGAGGCTAATGACGGTGGGGAAGAGCGTAGTTTTGATCTTTCCGCCGCAAAGTCCACATTAACCTCGCAGTTTCTGGTTACCAACAGATGTGGCTTTTCAACCCAAAGATCCAACTCAGCGGGCATGTTGGAGGTCATGATGGGTTGCGAGCTTTGCATATGTAACACTCTGAACTTACCCTTGAAAAAGTTCATGTCATACTGTACCACTAAAGATACCCCTTCTAGCCAGACAAAGGGGTTGGAACAAAAGTTAGAAAGCGGACAGTGGTGTCGGCAGGGGTGAGTCTGATATCGCTACCTCCCCTATGCTAGGGATAAAGGGTAGCGAAAGGAGAGCTGCAGATTTATTTGGTTCCTTTGTTAGATACCAACAACAGTGTAGGAGGATGATATGTCATAGCCGCTAGCGGCTGGATGCAGTGTGATTTCAACAACTTCATATGCTATCCCCTAGACCGTAGAAACGAGTTTTTATCGCACGGCGCGATGCAACAGTACAAGCAACTAGAAACTTGAGCAGCACCGCAACGTCATATATTCAAGTAAGATGGAATTAAAAATGACCCGTATTTTTCTAATAGAGCATAATCCAACTTGAGAGAATATTTAGCCGAATCAAAGAGATTTGATCGTTTATGGAAATGTTGGGAGTTCGGGTGGTTGCTTTTGCGTCGCACGGTGAGACGCTGCCCCTACGGTGCAGGGGATATGCTAGGGCTGATCACTGTGCGATTTAACGATCCGTCTTTTTACGTCGTTGCACCGGCTGAAAAACAACGTGTTTCAGTGTACATTTGGTAGTCCCCCGTTAGCGCGTTTATGCTGATATCACATCTTATCCTGCTCTTGTGCCCAGACTTTTTCGCAAGCTCGCACGGCGAGAACCCGGAAAGTCTAGTATACGAGAGCAATCTTATCCTATCCCTTCGTTCGTATAAGCTTAAGATCACTGCTGGTCTTGAGAAACCACCCAAAACCAATGATATCTAGAGTACACAAAAGCGAATGAATCGCTTTGGATAGATGGTAGAGTTACAAACCGATTCTTCGGAAACTATTTTAGGAGTTCGTTGAGTGCTGCAAGCTAGTACATTCTGAAACTATCTTGATACTTTGGGACCACGGTTGGTGTATAGACTATAGCACAGAGAGAAAGAAAGAGAAAGCATCGAGATATATACAAGCGAGTTGTGTGTCTTATTTCTTACCATCAGCCCCCACTGACAGTCCAGCATGTTTCAGGTCCCTGTACATATATAACAAAGTCGAGTCAACTTCGAGTGATGCTTGGTAGTTAACCAACCCGTAAACACCCGTTGCAGTTGCAACATCTCAGGTCTAAATTTATTCCGATCTATGCTAGTTCGGATCCGGCCTATGCCAGCAAGATCGGATCTCTGCTGAATCGGATCCGACTCTATGCTGCCAAGATCGGATCAAGCATATGCTAGCACAGATCCCGTTTCGTCCGGAGAGTTTGCCATGCCCCTTCCCGCAGCCGGGTATCGGTACTTCCGTCGCTTATTTATAGTAATTCGGTGACATCGAATACTCACTTTGTAGCCGAGTTATAACTAATTTAAAGCGGTTTTTCAGGAATCACCCACACTCGCTGAGGTGTCTCTAATCGAAGTCTACCCTTGCGATATGACGCACTACAACTTTTCGAATAAGGTTCTGACAGCGGATGTGCTGTTGATCCCGGGGGAAGCGAGGTGCCGGGTTCGTGCAACGGTGGATAAGGGAGGGGTGGTGAGACATAGCCGGATCGGGGCGGTCGATATAGTTCATTTCAAGTGTTACTAAATAAGCAAAGGTGTACAATGCCCGCCATTCGCTTACTGTCGTACACGACACCATCGCAGCCATCCAAATTCCGTATTCCGTATTGTTCACGATTCAAAGCCCACGGCAAGCAAAGAATATATCATCATTAGCGACATATACCCGTCCCAGCACTGTTTCCCGCCTTGCGGATGACCCGGATCGGTTCCACGCCACACATGCGGCAATGCTCCAACCACCGACTATAGCACTGGCGAGCAATACCTCGACATTTGCGGAAGAATAAATCGAATCCCGGAGCCGTAGCGGCTTTGGAAACGCGGGCTTTTCTACTCATAAACATCGGATACTTGCAACAGCTCTCATACAAAGAAACGACAAAATGACTGTGATACCTGTCTAAGCAAAAAATTCGGACGCAAACCGCTGCGCCGAAAGATGTAGAAGCTAGACATATTGTGTATTTTGAACCAACACTCACGTCTCTTCATTCAGAACAAACTACCTATCTATTAACACGAAAAAGAGCACATTCGGCGATTCCAACGACCGCCTAAGTAAACGTAATAAACTCTGAGAAGGTAGTCTAATCATGATGCAGAGGAACCCATCGCGGCCTGCCGCCTACTCCTCGCCTCTTCGGTCCTGCGTTGAAGTTCGGCAATGACAGCGTCAGTATCTTCTCCTTCATCACCAAGGTCTTGGAAGTTCGCACTACTAGTGCAATCCGACACCGTACGTGCGCGAAGCTTCTCTTCGAACAAGAATCGGGAATAAAGATCAACCAAAGTTTCCCAAAACTCACGCCGCAACACCGCAGAGTAGTCCGCTTTAAGATTTTCAGTGGCCGCCGTCCAAGGATAGTAAACCTTCCCGTGACAACCTCGGAGACACAGTCGCAGTCGTCTGTGTGCCGCCATTGGAACCTTACCTTCAGCACGGCGGAACCCCTCGAAAGCCTTGAAACACATCAAACACGACAACTTGCTCGCTGCGACGTAGGAGAACGGTATTATGTGCGATGGGTTAGTTCGAATCTGGTCGAGGTGGTGTAGGAGTAGTGTCCATTCGGCGTGGGTTGACGTTTTGGTGTTTTTTATTGTTTGAGTTGGAATTTCGGCGGTGTCAAGTTTGATGGTCGCGATCGACTTTTCAAAGAGGTCGTTTTCTATCTCGGGGTCGGGGTCCTCAAGCTCCATGTTTCGCACAAAGTCGGTTTCGTTAAAAGCTGACTTAGCGACGGATTTCAGTTGTGCGACGGTAGAGCTGGTACGCACGACAACTCGTGGTTGTGGCCTCGCCACCGTAACATTCGAAAATAGAGTCTTTGCCAGGCGAGGCGAGGATGCAACTCGGAAGAGTTGCTGGATGCTGTCCTCATATAGCAACATCTTGTATAGATAGCGAGATAGTGGAAAGGCTACAAAGAGACAAAGAGACTGTCAGCACCGGAACAGGAGCAAAAACCGGGGATCTGGGTTTCTAACGATTGTTCGGATCTTTTTGTGTGGATAGCCAGCTCCTGAATACGCCGTCTGATTGCAATCGGATCTGTAATCCCTCGGTTCGATCAAACCCTGGCATGGATATTGTGTCGTCAAGATTTTTCAGCAGGAGCCTAAGGGCTTCGACTTTTGTGATCAACTCATCAACGGAGGCAGTGTCGAGTATCTGTGTGTTCGCCACAAGTTCAACGACCAACGCTGTCGTATCCAGAACTAGATGCACATCGATGTCAAAACGCTGGCTTGGGTTCCAATTCTCATCGAAGTGCTGGCGAAAGTTCATAAACGTCGCCTGCCTCTTAGTCACGCGCTGCTTGAATCGAGCGTAGTTATGTTGATATACTTCGCGACGCAAGGTACGGCCAAGCTCCTGGAGTCTTTTATCACCGCGCTCGGCTTTTGGCGATGAACCATCGGCAAGAGGCTTCCAGCTGCAATTTGCAAGAGCCATTGTGTTGGCGTGATGCTTAGACATTTCCCGCAACCGATCCCATATCCTGAGCAAGAACGTTTCCACGGAGAGCGGCACCTGCGAGTCGTTCTGGGCGAGGCAGATGCGAGCCTCGGTGTTACTGGTGGCCAGGGTCATCGCGAGAACTTGTCGGGGGTGTGGCTGAGCGATGGTGACCATAGCATCCATGATGGCCCGAACCCGTTCGCTCTGTGCATCAGGTAGTGGAGAGTTGTAATAGGATAGTTTCTGCTCGCTAGACGGCGCGCCGGAATATTGCGATGAATCGTGAATCTTTAGATGATTGCAGAGGAAGTCTAATATTAGCTCGATATCCCTGTCCGAAGCTGTTGGGGAGCATGAGTCGGGTGGAGGCTCGTTCATCTCCGGTGTAGACCTGTGTGCCGCACACAATTGCCGCGCGTTAGCGGTAGTCTTTCTCTATGCTCACCTCCGGAAACGTGGGGGTAGATTAACACACTGGTCTGCTGCCCCTTGTCGTATAGACGTCGTGCGATTTGAAGCGCGATGATTAGTATCTGTCAACCGCAAAGGGAGGGGTTGTATGGCGCGACGAGATGAGTCTGTGCGTGGCTCAGCCACTAGTGATGCAATCAAAAGTAAATGAGATCGATCCGAGTCAAAATGTCAGATCTGGTTACTGAACCGAGATCAGATCTAAGTTCGAGAACCCGATTACTATCCGCCGGCTTCTTCTTCGCAACATCACAACCCGTTCATACATACGATGATTCCAGATCAGAAATGTAGTACCGAGTTAGCTACACTGCAATCTGAAGAGCATGTAATATGGTCAACAAATCCAGGGGGAAATTTGTTATTTCTAAATAATTTCATGGGGTGTGGGGGTTGCAGTACTTTCGCCTCGCACGTAGATCCGATCTCGCTTGACAGGGGATGCAGGGGTCAAGTGTTGTTGGTTAGTGTGAGACATGGTGGGGTAGGCGGGATAGTATTGTATCACTGTGTGGCGGGAAGCGATGGAATTTTAAATCTTCAGCCAAACGACTGTCATTGAGAACTTGCATTGCGCATTGTTTCAAGCGGCACCTGTCTTTCCCGTGAGGATAGTTAATTCAAGTTCAGATACAATTTTCCATTACGACTTGAAGCGTTCAGCGACTTACATAACCTAGTGATCACCCACCAGGGTACCCCCGGATGTGCCTTTCATTCATATAGCAGAACAAACACGACGAAAAGTACCGGGAATTCTACTTCGGACCTCCGATCAATACCATTGCAACCTCAAAAGCTGCACACTTATTACGTCATCATGTAGTATACTTGTAAAGCTAAATATCTCGCATGCTCATGTATCACAGGGAATTCCCTCCTCGCATACAAAACGAACACAAAGATTTCGAGGTTTTCAACCTCATGATAATTTCATGATACAATTTCACGACAATATCTTATAATAATCTTACTACACTCTCTTACTACACCTGCACAATAACCTCGCTACAACTTTGAGTTATCGTTGCACGGCATGTAGATCTCACCATATTCAAGGCCAGACAGCTAATTTACCAGTAGGTAGTGCGTTTTAAACCACCCATCGTGGGATTTAAACTACACCACAGAGATACTTTAAACTGTAGAGAGACCTCTCCCCGCCATGTGCAATAAAAACAACACCCCTTATCATACCTCTCCTTGCTGCACCAATGAATAAATGCCAGCCGCCCATGCTGTATTTTACATTACCTACGAATTTCTACTGGCTCCAGCTCAAAGGGAAAGACAGATTCCCAATGATATCTACTGTGGTAGCGTGTTGGAAGTTGATGGATTATTCAAAGCGTCTCCCCAAAACGGTTGCGCGAGGCAAGCACCATCAGTAGGCGGAATTCACAGCCCGAATTAGGACTAGGTCTTTAGGTTTAAATGTCCGAGTTATCAAAGTGGGGCAAGTGATTGTCTCGCACTATCACTCTTCGGTTGAGCGTCACCAAGTACTAGTAGAGTACTAGTAGAGTACTAGGTGGCTGCGCATAATCTAGCCCTCCGTACGGCAGGTTATAGGGACATGTCGGGCACTTTTGGTTTCTGGGTAGCAGGTGACAGGGGTGATATCTGTGCACAAGCCACAATACCCAGAGTTGTAAACTAGTACAAGTGGTCTAACAAAAAATCGCCTAGAGCTAGTTACTGATAATGTCTTAAAATAAAAATACTAGAGGTTGGGAAACCCGTACACATCTACCTAAGATAAAAATTTGTACACAATACTAGCCATACTACCAGTAGTACATGCAAGCTAAATCAGGGTTGATCTAACGACTGAAACTGTTGAGTCTGCACAATGGCGGGAACAGTAATCCATTAGTATTATTATGAAATACTAGAAAATAGCTTACCATTGCAGATTTGGGATTGTATGATTCTGTGAGTAAATATATAAAGAACACATTTTCATCACAAAAGAAGAATATTTGCCATTGCTCCTACAACAGTATTGGTACCTCCGTCAACAACCCTACTTATATTTTTTATACTTTACTCCTATCATCGGTTTTGCATTTTTTCCGCCTCTGTATCCATTCAATATGGCTTTGGAATTTTGTATTGTTCAAGGGTGTAGTCGTTGCGATGAGTTTTTTCCCAAGGAGAACGGCCGATGTGCACAATGCAATCACCCAATGAGTACCCACCGTCTTTCTGAAGGCACAGAACTTCAACCTGAAGTAACCGACTTATGCAATACAAAGTCACCAACACCAAGTCCATTGAAAGTACAATCACAGCATTCAACACATGCACTTATTGCAAGTGATGTACTTGGTAGTACATTGCAGGAAGCACGAGAGCATCACAAAAAAGCTTCCAAAGGCAAAGGATCAGCAGCGTGTAAAGAAGTGAAGACTATCCAAAGAAGAGGCAATTCTCGGAAGAGGTGGATCATCACGTACAATGTTGTTTGGAAAAGCTGCATTACACCCAGGCTTCTCTGCATCATTAACGGGTTGTCAGCTGGTTCTCTTTACTAAAGAGCAAGGAAAATCATAAAAGCAGTTACCAATGTGTATTGGGTGGGACTTACCGGAACTCGATTTCGATATACCGGATTACCAACCATGGTTGAAAACTCATGTGTTTGAACATCCATCATGGATTGACCATTCATTACCTGAAAGGGTAATTTTTGATGGAAATATGGAGCACGGTGGAATTTATGGTGGAGAGATCATCAGCGACTGGGATAAAGATCTACAGATTAAGAGACTAGATGGTGGGGGAACATTCAGGGAACTTCTTATGAAGATGGCACTACCGATGACATATGTCATGGGTGATCTAACAAAGAAGCGTAATACAGCTGCAGTTATACGACGATTCATTCAGATCATTCCAGTTCTTGACAAAAAGGCTCTGATCATGGATGATGACTTGGAAATGACATTGAAAATATGAACAGCCTTGGAGTTAGCAGATGTCAGTCATGTCTTTCCCCAGTTCATATCAAGAAAGAGAAAATTGTCCGAAAGGTAATATACCCATGTGCAGATCACAATACATTACTACAATCATTAACATATTTCAAATTCCCGAAATCTCAATCAATATCGTTACAATGCAAAACATTTCTAGTAATCAAACCTGAGAAATACAAAATTAACTCTGAAAAACATAAGTGAACTGCAAGCGATATGTCAGTACTGGATAATGATATAGCGACAATGTGGCCAACAAGGAAGGAACAACAGGTGCTTGGTGGGGGAAAGAATCATTCAGATGTGGATACGAAGATTGATAGTGTATCCAGTATTGACTGTGGTACCCATAATACTCTGGATGATAAAGGCAGGACTGGTACACATGAAAGTGAAAATATACCTATAAATCCTTTCTCCTTATCGCATATTCTCAGCCCATAATATCTAATACAATTCCATCATCTTTATTTTCACTGATGGCCAGCTCATGGTCTTCATACTCGTCATCGTCATGAATTACAGATTCATTGAATTCTTCCAACTCCTCATCATGAGTGAGGCCAAGATCCATCACTCCCAGGTTTTCACCTCGTGCAGCTTCTATGTTCGCTTCATGTTGGGCAATCCATTCCTCAGGTTTCTGTGGAGGTAGTAAAATTTCAATTTTCCCCCCAGCATTGATGAAGGTCCATACTGCCACATGCAGCTCACCATATGCATAAACATGGTCATCCTGCCAGGAATACGTGATGGGTAAACCTTTTGCAATAAGAAGATCGTTTAAAATTTTCCGTGTTGTTGAAGGTATATACTCGTCCAGGTCATATTTATCGAGGTGTTGGCTATGTTCTAGTGCAGCGAAAGTTTCAGGATTTGGTGGACTACCATAATCACGTACTCTAGGTTTGGGATACTGATACAGATTGACTGGAATACCGGTGGGAAGGTAATGCTTGCGTTGCTTCTGCCTTCGAATCCTATGGAAATTGTGAGTCTGGACGAATGAATGAATATGAGTTCGGAGCATTGTCATATATATATGCTGCACGCAAAGTTTATAAATATTGCCTCCATCAAACAACCCACGATCTTCTAAACCACCAAAGAGCGTGCGCCAAGTATCTGTTTGCCCATTGGCAAGTAAATTCCACCAAGCCTCAATTTGTTGATTTTTGGTAGATGTGCCAAAGCTATATGGTTTATGGAAAGGAAGATCAGGCGTATCTGTCTGTCGCAAGGATAGATGTGTAGCACACAACAAAGCTAACTCTCTGCCCATATCTGAGCGAATGAGCTTTGGAAATTTTCCCATGGTACAGACCGTCTCCAGATATTGTTTACTAACAGATATCTGAGTCCGATTGGAATGTCCCACGTAACACCAAATAATGTACCGTGAATATGCATCAATGCATCCATATATTTCAAATCCAAAATGTGAAAGTGCGTCACGTCCATCTATAGACCACACACAATTTGGTCCCTTGACGATGAACTGTCCACGTTTGCGTAATGTTGATCGATGCCGTAATTCATTACCATCAGGATCGTTCATTTGTAAATGCAACCTAAGGTCACATCTGACAATAACCATAGCTATTAGTACTATATTGGCTTTGTTATGCTAATGCATCAAGATATTGGCTATACTCACTGTGATACGAAAAGTCCATCCCGTCGCAGGGCTGCTTCCAGATATGTTTGTCCCCAACGTAATCCTTGTCCAGATGACATCAAAGATTCAATTGCGGCTCTGAGTTTGATCTGATTCTTGTTTGGGTCATTGGTGTTTGATCGCCGGGTCAATAGTCATACAGTAGGATGCAAGCGAACCTCTTTCAATTGATGAATCATTATAATATATCCATGAAAGGTCAATCCATATATCATGTCACTTGGAGTCATATTGTTTTTCCACATTGTGCAGATAATTGAAACAAGTTTCTGATCTTCCCAAAGTGGACTTTGTTTCTTAGGAAATTGCCATTCATTGAATTTTTTCTTATATGCCCGTTCACTACCATAGAAGAGGTTAATGCATATTCACATAAAATGACAATTGGATATAAACTTACCTTGGGGAAAAGTTTGCTTCATTATGCAGTATTTCCATAACCTCTTGAAGACTACGCTTCTCAATTATATAGTGCTGATAGATTTCCTCTTTGTGCTCATCCCAGACATACATTGTATCGTGTGAATGATAGCAAGCAGATCTGTGTAGCCAGCCTAATGTTGAGATTTACTTTGTTGAGTGTGTTGTTATTCGAAGTGTCAGTGCAGAATCGTAGGTGAATGCAAGCTATGATCAAGTTATGGAGAAACCCCGCATTTGTAAAGCTTTATTCTTACCCGGCTGTTAAATCACACACTGTATCAACATCAGCACAATGCAAATCAGTCCGGAAGTCATATGCAAACCTCCCAGACACTCTGGTAGCTCTCACCAGTGCTTCTAAGTACTTCCAGATGCTCCCAGCCTCCCCTGGAGCTTTGCAAAGTGCTCTCAGACTCTGCAAGAGCATTCTCAGGTGCTCCTGAAAGCACCTGCAGTTATGGAGGT
>Ga0307515_10004754_pt1 | contig 27830 bp, 29 predicted proteins | sample 17_EM_MG_FD_194513 | JGI IMG/M metagenome (GOLD analysis project Ga0307515, IMG submission 194513) | Populus trichocarpa ectomycorrhiza microbial communities from riparian zone in the Pacific Northwest, United States - 17_EM | ecosystem: Host-associated > Plants > Roots > Unclassified | place... | reverse complement strand
TGTCACGGCGCAGGCAGGTACGGTGATACCTAGGAATAATAGAAGAAAGATACGGGTGGTACGGAAGGAATTGTGTTACGGAAAGGCGGAGACGTTGGAAGACGCGGAGGAAGCGGCGAGATGGTGGCGGTATAATTTAGTAAGATAAAGAAGTGGTCAGAGGTGTTGTGATATCGGATGATATGGCGTGGTTGTTACGATAAGAAATAACGGAGTGGTGTGTAAGATCATGGGATAAGATTCGGATGGTATATCGGAGCATGAAGAATGGTTCGAGAGGTGGCAGACGAATTGTATATAAAGAGAGTGTTGATGGTGTTGGAGGATTTCCTTTTCTTCTCTCTTTACTCGTTCTCTTGTATAGCAAGCAGTAGTATGACTTTGAAAGATATTTTGATTCTTGTTTTCTCGATACGTACTTCAAGTTCAGTCCTGCAACATCCATATCACCTGCGCCCGACCCCGACCGTTACAGACATTGGGAAGGGTCAAAGACTTCGAAAAGCTGGCAATGCTAGAAACCACAAGGTGTCGGCCATGAAACCAGGTTTAGCAAAGATAATTGAGAAAGTACGTATTTCATGATATTTTGAAAGTCCTGAAGCTGACATTGATATAGCAGAGAATGCTTGCTGTATTAATTACGCTAACACCTGGTTGCCGAAACGAGTTTATTGACTGTCAAAAAGACAAAGTCTGCATTGCAGTACTTCCGATTATGCATGTGAAGACACGTTGGATCTCTACACTGGAGTGGCTCAAGCGCGCCTACCATTTACGGGAATTCACACGCGAGTGGCTTCAAAACCCAAAATACAGTAACCACCGGTGTAATGGCACGGCTGCATGTGACGTGTCCATGGCCGGGTAACGGCCATTCTATATAGTCGGCTTGCCACGAGCCTTAGATCTCTAGCGATAATCTTACCTATATATCTACACCTATAATCACTCGAGTCCACGTTTGCAACCATATCCACTCAATTACCGTACGTAAGCCTACGAAGTCGAGCGCAGGCGTACGTGCCTTTACACTATTATGGCTTTTCAGTAAACGGATATGTTTCGCTCACTGGGTTTGCGAGTTTACCCATATTTGGACAATGAAGCATACAACGTCAACAATCAGAAATCCCCTTCGACACGAGTCTAGATGCCTGCCGATTACACGAGCGATGAGTCTTAAGAAGTTCATCCTTCAATCAAGTCATTGACGGCAGCAGAGATGATTCCGATGATCCAATGGCCACCGAGACACATCACAGCCAATATCGACCATTCCTACCAGTACCGAGAAACGAGTCTAAAACCCCCCCAAGGGATATGTCGCATGTGATCAACGCAGACGATTCCCTACCGACGGCTGCAATCAATTACCAATTGGCGGAGGAGATGCAATTGCAATCAGATTATCCCATAACGCGTCGATTCACCAGCAAGAGGCATGCACGAAGTTGAAGACAATATTCGACTCAATACGGCTACATCACACGATGAAACACGCCGACGAAGCGCTCTCACAAGACGATCTACGAAGCGCAGTTATGGGAAGCCGAATGAAGCCCACATACGTATGAGAAGCAGCCTACCGGGAATGTGCAGCCTACCGGGAATGAGCGCCTACAGAAGTGATGAAACGAAGCCTACATAAGGAGACGAACAAAACCCACTCAACGAGGAGAATGAAGCCCACTTACAGAGCAGAACAATTGCACCATCCAAGTACACCAACAGAGGAGATGAGTTCCATGAACGAACGATATGTGCTTCAGATATGAAGTACTCCACAATTGAAGCAACCTATGAAAACAAAGAACTCTACAATCAAATCACCGAGGCAGAGAATGATTGCACACCGCGAAGTGCACTATTGTTGAAGTACGCCTACAGATACATTACTCGAATGCAGCGCCATCTACAAGTCAAACGCGCCTACGAAAATGTGGAACATACCAAGAGACGATATGAGATGAAAGATATGAGATGAACTGCGTGCACGTGGTTCACAAGCCATCATCCAGAACTCTAGGGCCTGCGGAACTGTAACTGGTGCGTACACCAGCGTTCAGGGAGACCGTGGTCAGCGTTCAGAAACCCGTGTACGGGCGAGGGATATGATATGCATACTATCTGGTACAGAGCTACCACCATTATGAGGGGAGAACCCGGAGATATAACCATTGTGAAAGCGATTACTGTCGTTGCAAACACTAGAGGTTCGCACGATATTGTGAATACCCAACTTGGTCAACCCGAAGGGAGAGGTGTTAGCAGTGTGATGCTTCCGGCCGCAAAATTGGTGATCTGCTTGCTAGCGAAGAGGTTGCCGTGGCTTTCGCTCTACGAGTTGAGGATTGCATTGGATTGCTGGGAGCTACGGTGGAGCGCACTCACGAGAACGGTGAATACCCTCGTATGCTGGATGAGTGAGCAGGAGCAGCAGCAGTAGTTGCGGCAGAAGAGCGTCCACATCGGAACCTTGAATGACTGCTACTGGCTCGCTGAGACCCGAAGGGAGAGACTGGACGGTGGGGCTTGGCTCCACTGGAGCGAACCGCTAACGACAAGGCCTCCTGGATTTTCCCCTTCACCGCCTTCATCCTTTTCGATTCCTTTGGCTAACGCGGATGGAGCAGATACGGAGTCGTATGACGGTGAAGTGAACTTAGGAGTGCTGGAGATAGATGACCGGAGATGAACCAAGAGAGAGAGAGACAATCAGTTGTGCTTGTTCTATGACGATATCGAGGTTATGTGAAGTTATACCCTTTTTGAGATCACTGACTACTGAATTCCTATTACGAAAGTTGCAATTGAGCACAGATATGCGGATACACGATGTACCGGCGGCATGGCTCCACCGAGTACGATCCAGAGCACTATTTAGAGATACCGAATGGAGCAGACGCATACCAGAGTTACAAAGCCGAATACGATTCAGAATCCGTTTCGGGAATACAAAGCGACGAAACTACAATGCCGAATGAGATGCCGACTCAGTCTCGGCTACCCCGAGATACACAATTGGAGACCGCAATCGACTTCCGAATCAACACCGAATCAAGTCTTACCAATCGGTATTGCATCCGACAAAGCCGTATGACATTAGTCGTCGGCGGAGCAACGACTTTCAAAAGAGAGGGAATGACCGTACCGGAATTAAGAACAACCCCTACCGCGAACACTCACCATACCGGAAGTGCTGGAACGAAAGCACCGCGAAGCGCATTCACCAATAGAGACGGCTAGCAGCGACAAGCGCACCACGAGAAGAATCGTCAAACTTGACTCAGAGAACGGCGATGAGTGCACCCAGACTAATCACGGCCAGCACACCAGGAGATGAATCGAGAAGACCACCTAAAGCAGAGTCGACAAGCGTACCTGACGAAGAAGTGGCAAGCACACCAGTGGAATGCCAGCGAGCGCACCCAGCGATTGGAGATGTCAATAGGATACCCGAATGTGGATGGACGAAGCATAGCTGTTGCAGTGAGGTCGAGATTGAGGACATTGGGACGTCTCCTACGAGAGTAAGTCAACAGGCAGAGCAAGTCAGGGTAGTCACTGGACAGAGGGCGACGCGGAAGGACGACCGAAGCCGAAGGGAGATAGTCTTAGTCTGCAGACGAAGCGAAAGTCGAACCGAATTACGTGTCGAATCACCAAGAGATTACGATTACAATCCGGAATCATGATTACACTGCTACCGAGCCACGATGGCCATCGACAATCGATATGATGAAGAAGACGTCGACTGAGCAACGAGTTTTCAAAAGGGGGAGATAACCACCTCTACACAATAAAGTCCTGTCAACAACTCAATGCCCACCGAGAGGCAATCTACCAAGACACGTACCGTGAAGTCGACCAGTCAAGTCCTACCGACAAGTAGACAAGCCCACCGGGAGGCAATCTACTAAGACACGCACCGAGGAGTCGACCGAGAAGTCTACCAACAGTCGACCAAGATTCTACTGAAGTCGCCAATCGAGAGCGCACCCATGAAGTCGACAAGATGGTCACCGAAGCGGACTTTGAACGATGATTACCGAGTCAATGTCAATTACCGATGACTACCGGCTGCGAGATATACTCTGCAGAGCATGCGGAAGCACAACACAGAGCTCAGACAGCGCTAGCGCGCTTGAACTTGACGGGATGCAATTGACGTATACGATTGACGGCTACGACCGATGCCGGCAGCGGAAGCTCCGATCGATGCCGAATCATGAGCGGAAGCTACCATCTTGACGATCCCGACAATGACCTACGCCGAGATACGAGCTAAGGGAATGATGGTCGTTGGAGCATGGGTTTGGAAGTGGAGATATGGAGGCGGGATCACTTTTGGATGTTTTCTTGTTTCTCTCTTCTCTTCTTTGGATCTCGGCCCGGTATAAATGGCGTCGGCACGGGTTTTACCACCTCCGGATCTCAGTCAATGGGAGGTGGAGTTTCCCCGTGCGCCGGATCCACCGAAAGGTCACCCTGCGCGGTACTGATCGGTTGTGGGACTTATGGGTTCGTACGATTGCGTACGTAGGATGATTGTTTCATTCTTTGTTTCCCTTTCCTTCTATTCTCTTATACTGGCTTTGGCAGCCCAGGAGGTCTGCACCTAAAGAGAGGGATAATGTAACGGCACGGCTGCACGTGACGTGTCCAGGGCCGGGTAACGGCCATTCTATATAGTCGGCTCGCCACGAGCCTTAGATCTCTAGCGATAATCTTACCTATATATCTACACCTATAATCACTCGAGTCCACGTTTGCAACCATATCCACTCAATTACCGTACGTAAGCCTACGAAGTCGAGCGCAGGCGTACGTGCCTTTACAACCGGCCACTATTCTCAACTCAGGATGAATGGACGATTGTCAAGTATGTCATGGAAGTATTGAGGCCATTTCAATATTGGACCCTTTAAATGTTGAAGAGGCATACAGTCACATTGCATCACGTTATCACAGTGTATGATGACATGTTCGATCACATGGATGCCGTAATGCGAGCTTTGGCCAAAAAGAAGACTCAATGGAAGAAAGACTTGTTCTTCGCTGTGAAGGTAGCTCGACAGAAACTTCCCAAATACTACGCTGAAGTGGCTCCAATGACTGGGATGCTTCTCATTTCCGCACACATCCTCGATCGTTCCCGGAAGTTGCGATCGTTTACAAAGTGGGACAAGGGAATACATATTAATCCTGAAGATGAGACATCCTACACTAAACAATACCAAGAGGCCTTTCTGAAGTATGTGGGGAATGGATACGGTGCCAAACATCGACGTGTGCCGGTCAATAAACTCGAAACCGTACCGAGCAGCAATATCGTCCCCTCTGCAATGGCTTCAGGGTCCTATCAATTATCCTTTGATCCATATGATTTGTCCAGCGATGATGAGGAATACTCACCGCCTAACAATGTTGCTGGGACAACGACCGGACGAAGCAATTGTGCAGCCCGCATAATGACCGCCGCCAGGCTTCATTTGAATTCGGTGTCTGAAGCACCAAAGAACTGGGCGCAAATTAATCCTAATCTCAATGATTACCACTCCGACCCAAAGGAGAATAGCAGTAAATTTTGGATACCGGACATAACCGATTGGTGGCGACAATAGGAGGATACGCACTTATTGTACGCCTATCTCTCCAATGCGGCGCGTGACATATTCTCTATCATACCACATCGTGGCGGAGTGGAGGCCAGTTTTCCCTTGGGCCGAGATGTTATCAGCTGGAGGCAGTGAAAAACCACATGCGAGACCCTGCGCGAACAAGTCGTTGTAAGGCAGTTTGCTCGAGCCAATCACGGGATTGTGGCAGGCACTGACCCAGATTTGGATACAACAAACACAGAAAACAACTCGGAAATGAAGACAGAGGTGGAGGAAAGGAAATCGCACAGAATGGCCAAGGTTCACGACTTTTTGGAGATGTGGCAGGGCAGCCAAAATATTTGTGCTACCCAGAAGGAATGGCGTGCTCAAATCAAGCAGCTGACCACTGTAGGATAGATTTCGGACAGTGAAGAGATCGTCAAAGCATCCAGGTCTCTCTTTCAACATGATCGTCTGGCTGCATTCAAATTGTCAGAAAGATCACCTTTGCCACCAGCTGTGTCTGCAAAGGAACTCCATGGAGGACAAACTCAAATCTTAAATGTCCGCCGAATCCGGAGAATCAACCGTCTTTCAGTCGAAAGCGACCAGGATAGCCCAACTGAAACCATTTCGGACACTGATGATTGGCTAGACTGGAATGGTGACTTGGATAATCCAAATTACAGTGAAGAGGATTGCGCTGCGGACGATGAATCCGATATAGAACACAACATTTACATCGAGCATCCGTAATGCCCAGAGCAGCAGGATGTGATCGCCACGCAAAATGTGCCCAGATTGGTTCGGCCGACCCGGAAGTCAAAGATACAGGCTGAACAGGTGTTAGTGACGGTCAATGCAGTTGAAACGCGAAGGAATAAAGGAGGGAAGAAAACATAGAACAGAATGCATCAATAGTCCACCAGCTTTATGTAGCTTGACTAAGAGTTTCAGTTAGAGATATATTATGGGCGAACGGTAAGTAGCTTGTGAATATCGATTCATAAATAGATGTATAGCAGGCGAAATGAATCTTTGGCCTGATACATCATTTTTGTTCATGTGAGAGTGAACAGTGCAAGATAACTACGCAGCTCGGCTTTGCCAGACGGCCCAGTCTAAATCAAGCAGAAAGACAACCGGTATAGTCAAATCAGGATGAAAACAATTATCGACGGCAGCAGATGTTGAAAGGACAATACAGTGAAATGAGTGTCAATGGAGCGTCAACGATTTGTGGTCTTGTAAGTACAGTAATTCACCAGTGACTTGGTAGTTGTTATGCATAATGGACGTATTGGCAGGTTTTAATGGCAAAAGAGATCGCAACATGGTCACCACCCCATTCTTAGCATGAGCGTCCACGGAGTGTCAACAATTTGTGGTCTTGTAAGTATGGTAATTCACCAGAGACTTGGTCGTTGTTATGCATAACAGACGTATTGGCAGCGTGGATTGGCTCAAGAGATAGCAACACAGTCACCGCCCGATTCTCAGAATGAGCGTCAACGGAGTGTCAACGATTCATGGTCTTGTAAGTACCGTAATTCACCAGGGAGTTGGTCGTTGTTATGCATCATGGACCTATTCGCAGCTTCGATTGGCAAAAGAGATAGCAACATGGTCACCGCCCTATCTTTTGCCTGAGCGGCATGGGAGCATCAACAATGATTAGCTTTGCATCTTGAGTAAGTTATGTTCCGATTGGTTGCAGACATCCATTTATGAGATATTGGCAGCCTTTACTGGCAAAAACAACAGCGACATGCTCCCTGCGGCATCATGAAAATGAGTGTTAATGGAGCGTCAAGAGTTGTAGGACATGCATATTTCGTAATCAAGGCATCGTGTGGATTTTCGTGTGCGTAACGGAATCATTGACCAGCTTGCTAGGCATAAAGACCATATATTGAAGGTGAAACACAGATACCAAATCAATCGATGTTGCAAACTGCTCAACAAGCAAAAGCACATTAATGGTTGCTGAAAACACAATTTTGATAAGATACTATCAACACACTGCAAATACAAGAACCTTTTATAAATCTATAGATGGACCCGCAGGGCGACCCGCTGACAACCCACCCTATTCGGACCGGTTGGGAGTTCACCATGGAACCGTACCTGTGTGGGAAGTTCGGGTTTATTGATGACCCGGACCGCCCATTTGGCAACTGTTCGGTTTGGATCCGGACCCTGACCCGAAGTGACAGTCCGGAACCGTTGCTAACACTAGTCACATTCCAGTCCCTTCAGCTAGCAATTCACCGCATATAGATCCATACACCAATTTTTCATTAATATAGCCCAACTTGCTCACTTTGCCCTATGCAGTTCTTTCTCCTCGATTTTCCTGACCTACCATAAGTAATTCTCGAAATGTTGACTATGTGCACCAGGTCTGAACGCAGAGTGGCGTAGTTGGATATATGAATGAATGCAACATGATGGTGGTCAATCATACAGATTCGTGTTGTGCAGTGATCACTCCATTTCTGACTGGTACGCCATCACTGCTTCAAATTCTGTTATGATATCTTGTTTTTCCAATTTAGATTGCGCGTTCTCACTTATCTATAATAGGCAGGACGATATCAGGTTGATCAATCGTCAATCTACTCGGTTTGGAGTCTAGAACTTTCGTATGTCTTATATGACCCTTGCCCATGAACAGACAAATTATCATGTCTTACAATTTGTTCACTGAAATCAAAAAAATACTGACACGTAGCAAAATAGATACACCAACTACTTTTCGTGCAGAAAAGTGATCACTAATCACTAATTTTGCGGGTTGTGTCCCGATGACAAACGAGGCATTACAATATGTTCATCTGAATCCAATTCCTGTATGGTAATTTGCTAGGGAGGGTAGATGCAGGGGTAAAAGCTTACAGGTTTAACAGGTTTCGATTTGTTAATCGGTGACGAATTGAGTACCTCGTTCGGCATGAGAGCTGATATGCATATATAAGACCGTGGTTCCCCAGAAGCCAATCTCAGATGGCTTCTTTCTGCTTGTAAAGTTCCATGCCGCATTGTGATTTTCCGCTTTCACTATCGTGTATCTGCATCAGCTTACCAAATGTTGTCTGTGCAGTAGCAGGTGCACACTGATCCATTTGCGGCTTAATGACTGCCTTAACTGTCAATATGGCTGGTCTTTACCTCAAATCTTACTAATGATGCGAGACGAAAAATCATTCACACTCAACTTCAGGCTGTGGCAGGGAGCATGTCTCTGCTTGTTTTGATTATAAAGGCAGCCAATAAAATGAACAAAGACAATGATGTACCAAAGTTAATATTTTGCACAAGACAGTAGGATATCTGAATGCGACCATAAATAGAAAAACATGAGCACTGGAACCGGAGATTGGAACCAACGCCTCTGACCAAAGCCGGCAAAACCCGCGGGTTGACTGGTATGGGTATGGGTGTGGCCCGCCAAGAAGCTGCAGGTCAGGTTCTCGGACAGGTCTGGACCAGAACTGAACAGTTTTTCCTGTCCAAACCCAGACCGCTGGCGGGTTACCCTGACCCGTTGTTAACGCTACACCCTGGTTGTCTTATGCAGTGCTTCCAAGTACTTTCTGATGCTCCCAGGCCCCCCTGGAGCTTTGCAAAGTGCTCTCAGACTCTGCAAGAGCATTCTCAGGTGCTCCTGAAAGCATCTGCAGTGATTGAGGTGCATTCAGAACACTATGAGATTTGACTATTAGGATAGTCAAATTTTGGAGCAGCTGACACCGCTGTGCAGCCCTGCGGGAGACTTGGTGCCAGATTCTCTCAGTAGTGGTTCTTTGCGTTCCATAAGCACAAGGCATTTCGTCTATCATATTCCTCTTTGTTACAGTCACACGATTCGCTACCTCATAATATAGCATGCATTATTTCATTATCTCTATGTATATGCATACGGTCAATCTGGCCACAGATGGTAGTTGAGCATAATCGCAGGAGGATCTGGAGACGCCCAGTGAGAGCACCAAGAGATGCACGTCTTGGAGGCTGTTATGGTGATATGACGGTGCTAGATGAAAGTGACCTCACCATCGACATTCCATGGCACCTCTCGCGACATCCAAACAAATTTCGCGAGAAAGAACGGTTCTAGCTCGAGTAGCCTAGAAGGATAGTCCGAAGATATGATACTACCCGGCAGTGGGCATCCATGCGATTGCGAGGATCCGCCACATCTTGGAAAGAGCAACTGAGATCAAAATTTGGGAAATATAGAGTGTGTATTGTCGTTGTATGATGAGATGAGATGAAAATAGGATGATGTCTATCTACCCGGGTGTCTCCCGAATATGTACTCCCCATCACGCAGTCCACATAGTTTACCCCAGGATCTCAGTACGCAGGCTGTCACTCATTAACGATTTTATTTGGAGGCCATGATCGAGCGAGTTGAGAGATGCACTTGGAGGACGGGATCAAGGGAACTCAGAGAGGCACTTGGAGGCCAGGATCGAGTGAACTCAGAGATACACTCCAAGGCTGTGTTCGAGCAAGTTTGGAGATGCACTTGGAGGCCAAGATCGAGTGAACTCAGAGATGCACTTGGAGGCGGTGATAGAGCGAGTTTGGGGATGCACTACGTGGCCATGATCGCGCAAGTTTGGAGATACACTTTGAGCCCGTGATCGAGCGAGGTTGGAGATGCAATTGGAGACTGAGAGTGAGTGAACTCAGAGATGCACTGGGAGGCTGTGATTGTGTTAGTTTTGAGATGCACTTGCAGGCTATGATACAGCAAGAGTAGAGGAGTTCTTGTAAGCGGTTGATTTGGAGGGAGCCTTGACGGCAGCTGAGACTCTATTCATTGGGTAACTTGTAATTGTGGGAAAGTAGAGAGTTGAGTACAACATCATCTACCGAGAGATGGGAAACTGGCTGGGAGCAGAAAACTGGCTGGGAGCAGGAGACTGTCGATCTTGGGATGATGCTTTACTTGATGTATGCTGTACTTGGTGTTAAGTCATGATTATGGCATGTAGAGCTATAGAGGGATGACTTAACTTCGTGTTCTTAGGTGATGGTAGAGTTGAGCACAAGAAAGAGAGAGTTCAGAGGAGATGGGGGAAATCACGATGAGAAACTAGGACTTAAGAAAATTTCTTGTGGGAGTCAATTTACCATCCTCGATACGGCAGGTATGAGTCCCGAACCAGCGGGAAATCACACCAATATGACGAAGTCTAAACCCAATCCGGCAAGTCGTACCCCTGGTTTGTCACATCCGCTCGTATTCTCCATATCATTCTCATCTTCATCCCTCATCTCTCCCTTCGTTGTCCACATCTCTAGCATCATTGCGAGAACACAAAGTTATATCATCCCTCTGTATCTCTGCATGTCTTCATCAAGAGTTAACAGCGAGTGCAGCATACGGCAAGTGCAGCATTTGTGGAATGCAGCATACGCCGGGTGCAGCATTCGGGGTGTTCAGCACACGCCAAGTGCAGTATACGCCAGGTGTAGCATGTGCCAAGTGCAGCGTACGCCAAGTGCAGCTTACGCCCAGTGCAGCATAGACCAAGTGCAGCATACGCTACATGCATCATACGCCAAGTGCAGCATTCGCGGAGTGCAGCATACACCGAGTGTAGCATTCGCGGTGTGCAGCCTACGCCAAGTGCAGCATACGCTGAGTACGGCACACACCGAGTACAACATACCGCTAAGATTGTCTGTAGTCCATTCATTGTTACGATTTTGAGTAGACCCCGGAATGTTGCTTCAGCGTCCGGCATACCTCCCTACAGATCGACTGCCACATGCCTGTTCTCCATACGAGCTTCAAAGGTTAATTCACCACGTCACATCCCCATGGTTTCGAGTTGAGTAACAGATGAACAGAGCATCAGCAACGGGCGCTCATCCCAACGACCACCACTAGATCGAGCACCTCCAATTACTCCTCCATTCTCCCTCGATCATAGCTTGCTGGAAGTGCATCGCTAAACTCGCTCGATCACATCTCGGAGTGCATATCTGAGTTCACTCAGTCATATCCTCCATGTGCATGTCGAAACTTGCTCGCTCACGCCCTCCCAGTGCATCTCTGAGTTCACACAATCTGCGTCTCCAAGTGCATCTCGAACTTCGCTTGTTCACGGTCTCGGAGTGTATCTCGGAGTTCACTCGATCGTTATCTACAGGCGCACCTCGATTTGCTCTCAATCCCCATGTGCTGCCAGTCCAGAAATACCATGTGTAGACAGGTAGCTATATAGACACATAGATTCATAGATGACAATACAAACTGAATGCATAAGTATTGAAAATTGTTGAACGATGAGTAGTAGCAATGATTTCTAGGCGCTCCAGCCACATTCCCGAAGAAGATGTTTTTCCCAGACTGCTCTACAGTAATTCAACGTGCTCCCAGGCGCTCCCAGGTGCTCCTGAAGGCCACTACACCAGTCCAGTACACTCTGGGATTTGACTACCCGGTGATTCTGGTCCGCCAACTCTCAGACACTCCCAGAGGCTCCCACTGACAAAATACATTTTGCTGATAACAGTAAAGGAGGTATGTATGCAACGCGACCCATCGCCTTGGTGATGGGAAGCGGATGATTTCCTGTCAGAGTGTACGAGGTTCCGTCAGGGCCGTCAGAGCCGTGCGGAACACCTGGGTGTTGCTGACGCCAACTACATTTGTTGCTGATGTCTCACAATTGTCTAACATATACAGGATATGGTTTGCGGAAAAGGACGAATGGTGATGTTTGTCTCATACCATCCTAGGGATCTTACATGAAACTGACTCTACCAATCGAGTCATACTGTATTGGTAACATCACTATTCTCATTTTGGTGAAGGTCAAAACATTGATTTTGCTTATTCAAGTTGATCAAATGTACCAACATTGCCATAAAAGACACAGCTTGCCTCCATATCGTCCAGATCTTGCAAGATCCAACATTTCGCTCAACATGAAAGTCAACGCAAACTACAATGGTCAATGCTTTGAAAAAGAACATTTCACCACTTCCAGCAGGCAAGTACGGCAAATCAACCAACCAATCCAGGTGACGACATCATCAAGCGAATGAAGGCAAGAGCAGATTTGAAGCTAAACAAGTCCGATCCCTAGGTGCATTGCGTAGCTTGTGATCCAAAAAGACGCTTGCGGCAGAGAGAAGACAAGAAACAAACTGTTTGAATCACAAAGAGAACGAGACATGGATCGATGATTACATGGAGAGAGAAACTGCTGTGGCAAGAAAGCCACTGGTTGAAGACGCAGAGACAGCAATTAACCAAGAGCAGGAAAATATAAGAAGTGCAGAAAGCGGGGGATTGATATCCAAGGAGCCCAAACAAACGTTGGAGGAGATGTTGGATGCTATCGGAGACAGTCTAAGCAATCTTGCAAGTGCAGACAATCAGGAGGATGGGGAAGATAATTAAGATACGAGGCAGGGCAAGCTGAGCAACGATGATGAACCTGGCCGGGTGATGGGCACACTCTTGAAACAGTACAGCAGTACATGGAGAGATTTTGGCCGAAGCAGATGAAGCTTGACGCATTGACACAACCGGGATGGGGAGATGCGGCTGACCACTTCCATGAAGGACATAAAAAGTATGGCACAACAGAATACAAGGTTCCGGCAGTCGTCAAGCCTCATTCAGGTGATGACGCAGCAAATCCCATACCCATAACATTTGAAGAGCTGATTGAGTCTCTAAATATTATCCCCAGAATGTTGCAAATGCCACGAGGGACTTCTCGACCGGGAAGTTGTAATATGAGGCTAGGTTCTGGGAGACTGCAGTCGAATAAACACATAGCGTAACTTCCACCTGATGTGGAGCCCGATTCGTCACCGATTAGGAAAGTGAAGCCTATTGAACCCGTAAGCGTTTACCACTGCATTTTCCCCTCTAGCTAAGCACCGTATATAAATCGGAGACGGACAGAAAAATGGTGGTGGTGCGTGCATCGCCCAAAAGATTAATAGGCAAAACACTATTTTTAACCTGATATGAAGTCGAAAAGCAATTCGTGAACATATTTTGTTATTTGTCAGCTGTTACTTGATTTCAGTGACCAAACTGTGAGCCATGATAATTCGTCTGTGCATGTGCAAGAGTGGTAGATACCATGCGAAAGTTCTAGTGCCCAACTTTAGCTGCAAGACGAGCAATAAACTCCATAGCGCCTTTACGGTTTCTGTTAAATGGGAAAGCACAAGCCAAATTAGTGGCGAAATTGGCTAATAAAATTTAAGTGAGGAATGTCATACGACTTGTAGAAGGAGCGTTCACTGTGCGATACCAATCTGTCTGTATGACGACAATCATGCTGCATTCATCCATGCGTCCACCTCCTCAACTCTCCGCTCAGACCTGGTGCATATGGTTGACAAATTGAAAATTGCTCATGGGACGTCATGGAAATCGAGGAAAAGGAGCTGGATCAGAACAGATGAGGGAGTCGGGCTATATGAATCAAAAATTAGCATAAAAATCAACATACCATTAATTGCTGGCCGAAAGCGCAGGAATGCACAGTGGCTACGTCATCCATCGCTCAGATATCATGTATGGTGGTGGTTCTGAAATTGAAAGGCCACCAAGGTTCTGGATGCAAATGATCATACATTGAAATGATTCATTGGTTGTTAATAATCATTATTTGATTCATATCATAAAGTTATTGAACACACAATTACTGTTATGATGTGTTCAATGTTAGTCTCAATGGAGCGTCAACTATTTCCCATCTTACACTTTCAGCAATCATACATGCTGCATAGTCCCTTATTGCCAAAGATCAACTATTGGGCGTCTTGTTAGCAAAAAAGGTAAGCGGCACACTCATTGCTGCATTATGAAAATGAGCATCAACGGAGTGTCAAGATTTTTAGCCTTGCATCATGGATAATCCCAGGGCTATTCATCGAAATCATCACATAATGATCCTATTGCCTACCTTTCCCAGCAAAAATCATGCGAACAATATGACTACCACCTCATAAAAATACGCGTCAACCGAGCGTCAACGATTTCTAGTCTTACACTTTCAGCAATCATACGTTCTGCACAGTCTCATATTGCCAAAGATACACTATTGCACATCTTGTTTGCTACAAAGGTAAGCGGCACACTCCTTGCCACATCATAAAAATGAGCGTCAACGGAGTGTCATCAATTGTTAGACTTGTAACATGGAATATCCCAGGGATATTCATCGAAATTATCACATAATCATCATACTGGCTGCCATTCCCGGCAGAAATGATGCAAACGATATCGCTACCACCTCCTAAAGATGAACGTCAACGGAGTATCAACGATTATTGGGCTTGCATCGTGGATAATCCAAGGGCTCTGCAAAAAGTTTATAGCATAACCAATATGGTGGCCACCATTATTGGCAAAAATAAGAGTGTGCATACCGCTATCACCTCCAAAAAATGAGCCTCAATGGAGCATCAATGATGTTTGGTTTTGCATCTTCGACAATCAAGGGTCTCAGTAACTGTGTCACACCATAATCATTGTATTGGTGGGATTTATATGCAAAAATGATACTAACAAAATCACTACCGCCTCCTAGAAATAATCATCCATGGCAATGTCTCACAGGTTTCACATATTTCTTGCTGGTTACTCTTGAGACAATATTCAAGAACCAGCAGCTGACTTCACGATATCATAGCTTTTGACTGTCCCTCAAATCGAATTACGCAGCGATCAAATTCCTAATGCCATGACCAATTCAAAATCTATAATCACCTCATTGATAGAGGTTATGATATCTTCCAAACATGAACGTGTCTTCATTCGTGATTTGAACGACCTCACCCTCCAACTCATATTTGATGCTTGGTCGACTTCTATGAATGTGGACTCGAAGATTTCAATTGCTTGGATTAAGCCCAGACATACCCCTTCGTGGCGATTCTATCTGCACTGCGGAATTGAGGAAACTCGCAGCCTTGGGATCATATGTATCATTTGTCACCAAGCTCTTCATCATCCATCAGAACATAGTGACAGCACGATGGGGAATCACATGCTGGCAAAAGCGCACATCGGAAAGTTAAACGAATTAACAGAGTAAGAAGTTTCGCAATTGACTAAGTCAAAGGTCAATGAAACAGCATTGGCCATCTTGAAGAGACAAGGAAGTCAAGGAATTACAATCCTAAGGTCCCAATTGAAATTATTATTTGACATCTAGACCTATGTCATATCAACTGTGATGGCAGACAAAACGTTCTATACTGGCTGATAAGGCCTTGGAAACTGCCGAATTCCACCAAGACACCGGGAATCACTACCTCATGTTTGGCTTTGTTTTTGCTCGCCTTTTGTGGAATGCTTCATCAAACCTCAAGGTACGGCGGTCATATAATGCACTACACGGTGATCTCATGCTACTGTCAGCCAGCACTCTTACCAACATTTGGCGGAGGGAATATTCGCAGACAGTGGCTGCAATTAAGAAGCAATTGCTATCAAGAAATAAAGTTAGCGTAGCTTTAGATGGGTGGACATCAACAAATCAATTGGCCAGAACGTCGATCATTATGTACTATATGGATCACATTTGGGCATTGCGTGAAGTGCAACTTATGTTCGATGAGGTTGATTACCACTTCTTTTCCTATTACAAAAGCTAACTCAGGATAATAGGTCAAGGGTCAACATACTGGGGCAAGGCTAGCCATACATTTGAAAGAAGTGCTTGAACGTTGTGAGCTTACCGACCGCCGTTTATTTGGAATTACAACTCATCATGCTTCATCCAATTACTCGATGACCGAGGAACTACAGTCAACACATGAGACCTCCCGAATCGTATGGCCTGCTTCGCGAAACCACATGCCATGTATTGTGCACATCATTCCGCATACCTTAGGTACATCCAGGATCAGGCTCCGGGTAAAATGCCGCACTGAGTCATGGGAAGCGCATGAGGGCGATCAACTATTTGGAGAGATTGAAAGCACAGACATTGGGAAGAGTCAAAAACTCCGCGAGGAAGGCAATGCCAGACTCAACAAGGTGTTGGCCATGAAGCCAGATTTAGCAAAGATAATTGAGAAAGTACGTATTTAAAGAACTTGTGAAAGTACTGAAACTGACCTTGGTATAGCAGGGAATACTTGCGGTATGGATTACGCTGACACCTGCTCGTCGAAACGAGTTCATTGACTGTCAAACAGTCAAAGTAAGCATCGCCATACTACCAATTATGAACGTCAAAACATGGTGGAATACTAGACTAGAGTTGCTTCAGCGAGCCTACGGATCACACGAATTCACCTGCGAGTGGCTGATGAATCCAAAATGCAATGAAAACCGGCCACTCTTCAGCACACAAGATGAATGGACCATCGTCCAGTACATCATGGAAGTCCTATGGCCATTCCAATACCGGACCCTCTGCATGTCGAAAATGCCTACGGTTACTCCGCATCAGGTCATCACTGGATAGAATGACATGTTCGATCATACGGATGGTGTTATGCGAGCTTTGGCGAACAAGAAGACCAAATGGAAGGATGACTTATACTTCGCCGTGAAGTTTGTGCGCCAGATGCTGTTCAAATATCATTCTGAAGTAACTCCAATGACCGGTCTGGTTCTCATTTCAGCCCATATCCTTGATGCTTTTCAGAAGCCGCCATTGTTGAGGAAGTGGGACAAGGTAATCGATATCAATCCTGATGACGAGACTTCGTACACCACACATTATCGGGAGGCCTTTCTGTAGTATGTGGAGAATGAATACTGTACCAAACAGCGGGAACTGTCAGTTATTAAACCTGAATGTGTTGCGAGCAACAACCCCTTCTCCACAACGGCTTCTGAATCTGGTCAATTATCTTTTGAACCATATGATTTGCCCAGCGATGATGATGAATACTAAATGACTAAAAATGTGGAAGAAATGACACCTGGACACAGTGATCGCACAGCAATCTTATTGACAACCGCAAGGCTCTATTTCAATTCCCCGCCTGAACCAACCAAGACCTGGGGGCATATTGATACAAATCGTAATGACTACCACTCTGACCACATTGAGATTTCCAGTATATTTTGGTTCCCCGATATTACCGACTGGTGCCACCAGCAAGAAGAAACAAACTCAATGTATGCCGATCTCTCCAATGTGGCACGCAATGTATTTTCTATCATACAACATGGTGTCGGGGTGGAGGCCAGTTTTTCACTTGGGTGAGACGTTATCGGATGGAGACAGTCAAAGACCACAGGCAAGACACTTCGTGAAAAAGTTGTTGTAAGGCAGTATGCACCAGCCAATAACAGGATATTGGCAGAGGATGATCTTGAATTGGATCTAACCGAAGCTGAAACCAACATAGAACTGAAGAGAGAGGCAGAGGAAAGAAACTTACACAGAATGGCCAAGGTCCACGACGTTGTGGAGATGTGGCAGGGCAGCCAACAACCTCCGTGCTACCCAGAAGGAACCACCCGCTCAAACCAAGCAGATGACAGCCGTAGGATACATTTCTGATACTGAAGAGATTGTTAATGCATCCCGGACAATCTTTCAACATGATGGAGCCACTGCATTTGAATTGTCGGAAAGATCACGTCAGCCACCAGCATTGTCTGCAAAGGACCTCCGTGGAGCCCAGACTCAAATATTGAATGTATGCCGACTCAAGCAAATTGACCGACATCGAGCCAAAAGTGATGAGGATAGAGCATGCGAAAGCATTTCCGATACCGAAAGTTTGCTTAACTGGAATCGTAACTTGGATAACCCCAATGTAAACAAAGATGACTGGGAGGCAGAGGATGAATTAGATGTAGAGCAAGACAATGTCATCGAGGATCCAGATACCCCAGCCCAGCCAGATGTGAGTGCTGCACCAAATGTTCCCGGATTGATTTGGCCATCACAGAGGGCTAAGAAGCAGGCAGAAAAGTTGATCGTGACGGTCAGTGCAATGGAAATGAGCAGGAATAAGGGAAATGAGCAAAAGTAGGACAGCATGGGTCCACGATTTTGCACCTGGATCGATATGTTGCTTGACCAAGGAGTTCGCTTAGAGAAATATTTTGGTAGAATAATGAACAGTTGCATGTAAATATTTGTTCATAAACTGTAATACAGCAGGCAAATGTCCAAATCAGCGAGAGACATAAATTTCAATATAATGAGAGCGACCCGTGCAAGAATATTACTGGGCCTGGCTTCACCACATCAGCAACAATCCAGGTATCCGTCAGAAACACCCGGGTGTGCTCCTTGGCTCCTTGGCTCTGACAGAGCCTTGTACCCTCATACTGAGAAATACACGGTTCCTGTCGCCCAGGCGACGGTTCGTGTTGCATACGTACCTCCTGTACTTTGCGCCATGAAGGCGGTGATGTATTCATACCATGAGAATGACACTTGTGTTAGACTTTTCGCAAAGGCTGCAGTTATCCTGTCGCCGTTGACACAACACCTGGCGATGTGTATGCCTTTCTCCGGCCGAGTGCCAGATTTTACCTCTCTCCTATTGCTATATAATGGATGCCGCACTTTCCCCATATATGTTTAGCATTGAGATATTGTCACTTACTACAATACAGTCATCGCTTCAGATACATTGCTTGCCATTGCATTTGCTTCGCAATTAACGTATTTCACAGGTCTGCAATACACTATCCAATGTTCACACTCTCTAGTACTTTGCCCTCAGTCCTCCACATTCTGCGTTGATCCATCGTCGGCTTGCGATGCTTCTTCCTGCTCCTCCGCTTCGTCACCTTCCTCGGCCTGATACCTGTCGACATTACTGGTTCCGAGGACAATCCAACTATGCCCTCAGTTGTCTACATTCTGCGGTGATCCATCATCGCCTTGCAATGCTTCTTCCTCCTCATCTGCAACTGCATTGTCGCCATCCTCGCCCTCATACCAGTCGACATCAGTGGTTCCCGGGTCAAACCTCTCGCGTTCAGTCGCAGCCCGTCGTCGCCGGCTGGCGTTGGGGATCACATCGCGCTGGTCCCATTCTTCTCCATCATCTTCGTAATCCCCACTGCCCCCTGGCATCCCAAAATGAAGTTCGTCATTCATGCAATTGTTGTCTATCAGGATGTTTGGGTCAGTGCGTCCGATCTCAGGCTCCTCAAGCGCCACTTCGGAAGTCAAATAATCAAGAAGAATAGCATTGTCAACACGCGCTGCTTTCAAGCTGATCACCAGGGCAGGCGTTGGATTCTCCAGCTGTTGGATCTGACCATCGACTGTAGCAAGAGTATTGTTATACACCCTCTGTTGGTGGCTCTCCGGTAGTGTGTTCCAGGTATTCGTCAAGAATGCATCTGTGTCTACAACGCCAGGCGAGGTTAACAACTTCCGACCTGTTGCAGCGCAGCAGGATGAGTTCTCACCACCGTCATCCTTGAAATTGAAGTAGTTCGAGCGATCAGGTCTGTCCGCATTCAGCTTTGACTTGGAAGCTTTCGGACGCACGCCTTTGTTCTGTTGCCACTGCAGGAGATCATGGTGCAACGTGGTGCAGGTAAACATGATCAGTGGCGAGGGTATATGACTGTCCTTGTCATCACCCATGGAATTATAGAATCCATCAGCATACTTACCGCAGTTATTCACCGAATGATAAATTTTGATGTAGACAAACCACAGGATTGATTCCGCCAGGAAGTAAAGTGGACGCTGGCCATTCATGAGTAGCTTTGGACACTCTCTGCGTTGGATTTGGACCGCGTACATCACTTTCCACATGCTCTGCTACATGACATGGATACTTATTGTCTGCCAAAAGGGAATATATGAATTCCAAACGCTCTGCGTTGGATCCAAAGCGGTGGAGATCATATAGCTCTGCTAAATTGTCCCTTGTTCATTGGGTAAAATGGGATTTAACCTTATCGACTTGTGCGCAAACCCAGTACCGGTTGGAGCGTGTAATATCCAACGTGGGCCGTTGCTTCACCATACCTCCATCAAGATCTCCTTTGTGCGTGCCTCAAATGCTATGGACCAAATGTTGTTTTGCTGCATTGCGGTGTTCCAGTATGTCTCTATTGTCTACCATTGTGGGGCTTCAGGTAATGCTTTCGCGACGCGTCGCGTTGATGTCATATTCTAAGTAGAGCGAATACAGTATGATTAAAACAAAAAAAAAAAAACGCGTCACGTTGCATAAATTACAATCTCCAAGTCGCTTGCACTCATAAACGGCCGTCTGTTCCACATGTAGAGCTCCGGGAGTCTGCCGGTTGCAAATACACAACGTGTCATGTCAGAGTGACCAAATCAATGAATGCTGGGACTGCTGGCGACCACTGATGGAGGTGTAGACACCGCCTGAATTTGCCACTGCCACTGCCTCTGTCTCTGATTCCTTTCAGTAGCTCGCATTCGCAGTGGATTTGTAATGATTGCGCGGGCTTCTGAATTAGGGATGGGGGTAGGCAGGTTTTCAAGTCAGCTGAGAGGAGTGGGAGTGCTAGCAATGGCGGATGCGGGGCTGGATACAACGCGACGTGTTGAGTCAGTCTGTGAGGTTCCGCTGGGTCCTGGTGTGTTATGACTGCTTGTACCTGGCGTGGCGGTTGGAGTAATTATTGACCGTCGCTGTGTAGCGGATGTGGTGATATCTGCAATGCGCGAATTGTTCAGCGAAGATGAGGGGGTGGAGTTTTGATCTTGGATTGTTGAGGCTACCGAACTCCCTCCTTGAGAGGGATCCCTCTCACCAGCCGGTACTGAAACGCGTCTCTTAGCAGGGGGATGTTGAGAATTCCCCCAAGGCCCACACTTTTGTTGATTCTGATGATTAGTATGACTTTGAACATTTCATATGGCCGGAGACGTGACAGGGTGAGTGCATTGGGAAGGCATCATCCGATATGGATGTTCGACGTTAAAACTGTAGCAATTATTTCCTCTGCAGGAATAAGCAATGGCAGGCAAGGCAGACTCTTATTTGAGCGACCATGGAGGGATTCGACATAACAGGGAGGCGCAGTGTAGACCGCACTCGACTCTAAACCCTGACAATACTCGGGGACGAGATCCATTCAAAAGCATTCAATTATGGGGTTCACTGCCATCAGATTAAACCCAGATCAAACTCAGCATTGATATTCACTGTTACAGCAACGTCTGGAGGTCTATTTGCACCGCTTGAAGGGTGTGTATGCGTTCTTGGCGCGGGTATCATAGTATTGCACTCATTCTTGGCACAATGCTTCGAACCATCAATTGTTTATATCTTCAGCTTTCCAGTGGAATTTCCCCTGTGTCAGAGCTAGAAGCATCGCAAAGTGAACAATGACGTATTCTCTATCCTATGACATCAGTTGTGTGTGCTGTTTCCACCGCTAGGCGTTGGTAGCCGTGTTGGATGGTTGCACAGTTGGGACAACTTGAGAACTACTAAGTTTACTCCGAGATGCACGAGGTCTGGGCGGTAAAAGTGGGATATGATGCCAAACCAACGCCCGGCATCGCAAACTGTCGTGACCACGAGTACTGAATCTCGTCTCGAGGCTCCTCATTCATAAGGTGCTTGGTGGTTGTGCAAGATGAAGGCAGTGCAGTTTTGTGTTCATTAACGAACAAAACGGAGGAGATGAATCAAATCGCAGGAACTAGTGTATATATATCCCATCCTCCCGCCCACACCTCCATTCTCTTTTCTTCCCGCCTTCACCTCTATTCTCTTTTCTTCCTGTATTAAACTCACCGCCAGCATCCTGAACTATCTCGACATCACGTGACTTGCACAACACAATGCCTCTCGTTCCAACACACACCTGATAACCTACACTACTTTGTACGTTCACTCTGGGCGTCCTTCCGCTACGTTCAACTGTATCATAATGCAAATGCGTCGGATGTAGATTCAATTTCAACCTGCAGCGATGGCACCAAAGGGCAATGGCAAAGGAAAGGGGAAGGCAACTGCTAGGGCAAAAATGCCGACATCGGGTATAAATCAACGGCTGTCGTTTGATCGGGACCGTATAGTGGGATCCATCTTGGAACACATCCTTGGACTCATACGGATATACAATGTTTGCGGAGTCAATAACGAGAGGGCCTTGGACCTATTTTTGTATGATATAATCTTCCTTGATCCAGTCACGACTCGCCACTTTTCACAATTCCAGCTGCTGTGGCCACACCGCAGGAGCAGGAATTCATCTTTTCACGAGTGGTGGGCCGCCTTCTGCTCAGATATGAGGCAAATAATTGACAAAACCCGCGACCAGATGAACAATTGCAGGTGGGACAACACCTGTGCCTTCGGGGATCAAGTCGATCGCTCCAATCCGCAGACAACCCACTCAGGAAAGGTTCAACCCACCGGCGAGCGTTTCTCTTGGTACAGTAGCGATGATCTCCAGGCCATGATTGAACCGCCAAGCTACGGGCAGTACATGCCAGGCGAGTTCCTGACCGTTAGACCACAGAATTGGGATGACATAATCATCAAGGATGATGATGATGAGAACTGGGCGGATCCCGGAGCACCTAGCAGCGGACGGAGCCGTCCTGGTAATGACAATGACAATGACGACGGCGAGGGTGAGGAGGACATGCAGGGCAGTGAGAAAGAGACCGGGACAGGGACGGGAACAAAGGATGGGAAGGCGAAAGTGAAGGTGACTGCTGACGGGACGGGGAAAGGGAAAGCTATTGGTAAACAGACCCCAGAGGGAGATGATATCTCTCGTGCAGTTGCTTCGCAGTTGCAGTAGGAAATGTCAGAGGCAGACTTGGACACGGAGGGCTAATCTGAGCGGGTATATTCAGAGCCGGAAGCATCGCCCGGCAGGTCAATTCCCTCAGATGATGGTACCGACTCTACTGATTCGGACGGCGAATATCACTCAGAACATGATTCTGATGTGGATATGCGCATGGAGGATGAAATGGACGCACCGGACGGCGTTGATTTTGACAGCGATGTGGATATGGAAAGGGACGCTGATGATGAAGAGGAGGATGATGAAGAGAAGGAAGATGAGGAGGAGGAGGAGGAGGAGGATGAGGATGAAGAGGAGGATAAGGATGAGGATGATGGCAGAGAACCTCAGACAATTGGCCAGGGAGAGATGGTAAATACATCGGCTGACGATGTAGATACCATGGTAGACGATCAGCGAATGGTGCTACCTGAGCAATGCCAGGAGATGCGCGAGTATACCCCATGGCCACAACCATCAGAGCCGGCCCCACCGCCACAAACCCCGGAGCCTCGCCCACGACCACGAACTCCGGAGACCCATCCCCTCAGTGTGATGGAGCATTTGGGTCATGTCACGCCGCAGAAACCTCGCCCGGCGGTGCCAACACTGCGAGAAGCTGAGCCAGCCAGAAACACCTCGGATGTGATTCTGGATCAGCAGCTGCTGATTGATTCGGCAGGTGGCGTCAGTCTCCCCGATGTCCGTCTCGCTGATGTCCCTCTCCTTGATGTCCCGCTCCCAGATGTCACTGTCCCAGAGGCCCGCCCGGATGCTTCAGTAGGCGAGGAGTCAACCAGTCCTCGCGTTGCTGACAAGGCGATGATTGTTGCATTCGGGTTAGGGTCGGGTTCTTTTGTTGTTCATATCGTTTGTTCTAATCTATTTATCTCAGGCATCGATTATTACATGTGTCGCGAGGTTTTTGGATTGCTCAAGGTTTATTCTATTTATGGGTTTTGTATTGGTTTTATTTTATTGATTTTATTTTATTCATAGTATTATGGGACATCGCGCATGCAGCGTTTTTGCAACTCCTGGCATGTAAGGAACCTCCTTGCGATGGTGTTGAGGCTCAATGAGTTAGCTGAAAGTATCGTGAGCTTACACATGAGGCTGCTCAGGGCGAGCACCAACTTTCATCCCTTTCTACAGTCTATACTCCACTCCTCGTGTGTGGTCGACTATGCCAGAGATGACCCCTTTCCGTTGCCCTGACTTTCCATGCTGAAATAAGTTCACCTCAGACAGCTGGCGACTTAATCATATCACATTACATCATCCTGAACACCTTCAAGTTGTACACCAGAAGAATCTGACCATTCGCAGCGCGCCCCGACGGGATGAAACAGCTCAGCGTCGTGAATTGAACCCTAACAAAGAGTCAGTCGAAGACATGGACGCTTTTCCATGGTTCTAACACATTCAAAACATCGCAGACTCGGAGTCTCAACCACCGCCACCAATGCAGTGGACGGATATATACCCCCGCGCCGGCGCTCCGCTGATTGATTTCATTGCTGAGCCATGGGAACGCAACGCTTAGGGCGGCCTTGAGACCAACCTTCAAAAGACTCCCTACTACCCGTTTCCCACGTGTGAAGAGTACAAATATATCCAGTGTGGGATCAAGAAGAAGGCCATGAAGATGTACTATGACAATGTGCTGAAGGAAGAAAACACCGCTCTGCATTTCCCACACTTCAAAAACAGGTATGGGGTCCAGAAGCTCGTGGCTAGCATGCCAAATAATCAAGCTCTCAGGGAGTGGGAACTACACACTCTTGAGGATATGAAATGGAATGACGATCACCAACGCCCTATCAAATACTGGAGTCGAGACATCATCAAAAGCATGAGATGGTTGATGCGGCAGCCAGCGTACACCGAGCATCACACTTTCGCCCCTCAGTGTTCGTTTAACAGTGATACGCCCCCGAAACACCTCAACAGCAAAATGCACACTGGTGTCTGGTGGTGGGAGACACAGGTAAGGAGAGATACTCGAGGATAATAACGTGCTAATGGACGTTAAGTCAACGCTCAGAGTGGGGGATACACTGGTTCGCTTGATCTTCATGTCCGACGGAACACATCTCTCGAATTTTGCCGGCGACAAGAATCAGTGGCCTGTATATATGACCATTGGCAATCTATCTTCGAAGATCTGCCAGATGCCCTCAACCCACAGGGTCGTAATGGTCGCTCTCCTACCGATTCTAATCAGGAACTGCAACATTCCTCAGAAGCGGCTGGATGAGCAGCAGCAAACAAACCGAGAGGTGCTGAATGAAGTACTCTGACGGCTCCTACAGCCTCTCACCTTTGAACAAAATCCAAGCGCCGGGAGCGGGTATTACAACGTTCTCTGTTCTGATGGCAACTTCAGCCATTGCAAACTGGTTTTTGCTGCATGGCTTGCAGATTGCCCAGAGTATAGTAACCTACATAATCACGAGGGGCATGTCTGTTTTTGGTGCTAGTGTCCAAAGAACGAACTTGGAAATTATGTGCATCCTTACATGCAACACCCCCTGCGGGATCACAACCTGTATGGAATGCTCAGCGTTGCCAACACCAAGGCAGCCGATACCGAACTCTCATCGCGCCATGTTCACCAAGGATTCAACGTGTTTCAACATATTCCCTGTATTGTGAGCAACCCCCCTTAGCCCGACCTGCTCCATACACTGCAGATCGGCATGCTTGACCACCTCCGGAAGTGGATCTTCCACTTCATTAAGACGCACGAATGGCTCGACAAGTACGATGCAATCTGGTGATCTGTGCCTGCTTACGACGACTTCATACCAAACAATATGTCATCTGAAAAAGTTTCTCTATGGAGTGGGAAGGAGATGAAGGAAATAAGCAGGTACCTGCTTGGAGTTGTAACCCAGTCTCTACGAGGCCGAAACCCCACTCAGCTCCTCATATTCAATCGCGCAATTGTGTGCACACAGGCATTGTTAGAATTCTATATGTATGCTCAATATAAATCTCACAATGATGCTACATTGAGCTACATGGAGGGCGCCTTGCATCGTTTTCACACCGCCAAAGATGAGTTGTTACTCGGGCGAGCCGGCAAAAAGGCAAAGGCCAAAGTCAATGCCCTGAGAACGGAGATCGTGAAGAATCGAGAGGTAGACAAGGAGACAAATGCTGAAACTTGGACTCCGTCCAAGAAGCGGCGCTAAATGAATGCCTGGCGGGATTATTTCAGCCACGAGATGGATATTTCCAAGGAGTTAGATGCCGACATCAACTTTCCGAAGATCCACTTGATTTCTCATTGGGCTGAACAGATTCGTCGATACGGAGCCTTCATCAGCAAAAACATTTCCGTCCAGGCGGAATGGCTCCGTCAGAGTGGACACGGTCCGTCAGAGCCGTCAGAGACACCCCGGTGGCGGATTACTCCGCGCCCGGCATCAATACCACGCGTCGCGTTGCATATCGCCCTCCGATGGCAGTATCGCAGTTTCTTCTCGCTCTGTCGGTCTCCTATTTCAAACGAACACTCTGGCGTTGTGGGCAACTGCGACCATACGTCGGAATGGGTTCATGGGGTACACGCTTGCATCGGGATTGCAATGCAATAGGTGACGCTGCGAAACTCTCTCCTCGCGTTCCTTCTACATTAATCTCGAGGAGTGTAGGAAGAAGGTGAGAAAATATGATACTACCCGGCCGTGAGGATCCACGCAATTGCGTGGATTCAAATCTCGGACAGAGCGAGTGAGACTAAATGTTGGGAAAGATAGAGTGTGTATTTTCGTTGTATGACAAGATGAGATGAAAATGAGATGCTGTCTATCTACCCCGGGGTCTCCCTAATATATACTGCCCGTCGCTCATTCCACCTCCGTTACCGCTGTATCTCCGTACACCCACCGTCTCTCCTTAACAATATACTTGGAGGCCGTGATCGAGCCAGTTGTAGAGATGCACTTGGAGGCCGAGATCGAGTGAACTGAGAGATGCACTTGGAGGCCGTGATTGATCGAGTTTGGAGATGCACTGGGAGGCCCAGATGGAGTGAACTCAGTGATGCACTTGGAGGCCGTGATTGATCGAGATTGGAGATGCACTGGGAGGCCGTCATCGATCGAGTTTTGAGATGCACTGGGAGGCCGTGATCGAGCAAGTCTGGACATGCACTTGGAGGCCGAGATTGAGTGAACTCAGAGATGCACTCCGAGGGTGTGACCGAGCGAGTTTGGAGATGCACTTGCAAGGTATGATGGAGCAGGATTGGAGGAGTACTTGGAGGCGGTCGATTTGGAGGGAGGCGCACCGGCAGCTGAGTGTCTATCCATTGCTTAACTTGTAATTGTGGGAATGTAGAGAGTTGAGTACAACATCCGCCGAGAGATGAGAAACTGGCTGGGAGTGGGTGACTGTCGATCTTGGGATGATGCTGTACTTGGTGTATGCTGTACTCTGTGTTAACTCATGATTATGGCATGGAGAGATAGAGAGGGATGACTTAA
>Ga0307515_10004753_pt1 | contig 27832 bp, 5 predicted proteins | sample 17_EM_MG_FD_194513 | JGI IMG/M metagenome (GOLD analysis project Ga0307515, IMG submission 194513) | Populus trichocarpa ectomycorrhiza microbial communities from riparian zone in the Pacific Northwest, United States - 17_EM | ecosystem: Host-associated > Plants > Roots > Unclassified | place... | reverse complement strand
TCTCTAAGATCTACGCGTCGCGAGAGGTAAGGCTTGTCGCGTGTTCTCCTGTGCCTCTGTCAACCAATCACGATTTTCCATGCCCGGCATGGAAAATCGCCATTGGCTCGCTTACCACTAGCGCCTTGGCCGCCCTCACGATGTGTCTAACACTTCTAGCTATAATAAGTAAGGAAGAACACGGAAAATATATTAAATGGATTTAAAAGAGACTATAAGAGGAATAGATGCTAGTAGTAATTAAGAAATATAAGTTCTTTATAAAAAAGACTAATTTTATTAGATTTATTATTAAATTAGGTTATATAAGTATAGGCCTAAAGAAAATTAAAGCTATAGTTAGTTGGTAAGAACTAAAGAACATTACGTAGTTAAGATTATTCTTAGGGTTTTGCAACTACTATAAGAGGTTTATTACGTAGTAGTTAAAGAATATTAAACCTTTTATAAGGCTTACAAAGAAAGAGAAACTATAGGTAATTGTTTTAAGAACTTACGGAGTTGTTTACCTAGAAACTAATCCTTAAGATCTACTAACTAAAGCTAAAAATAGTTATAGAAATAGATATATTAGACTTTACATTAGAAGTATACTTGCTATAGAAGCATTAGGACGTATAGTACCTAATAATATACTATAGTTGGAAGATAACGCTGCCGGAATTAAACTATAATATTTACAATAAAGAGTTATTAGGTATAGTTATAGTACTTTAGAAATAAAGAGCATTCTTATAAGATATAGAGAAACTATTTATAATTAAAATGGATTATAAAAACCTAACGGGGTTCCTAATAATAAAAGAACTTAATTATAGACAAATTAGGTAGGTAGAAATACTTACAGAATACTATCTTAAAATTTAGTATACTAAGGGTATAGAAAAATATAAGAGTAGATATACTTAGTAGAAAAGCTAAATTATAAAATAACAAGAAGCTATTAAGGGCTATATATTATAAAAAGACAAAGACGGACTAATTAGGTACAATTATCTAAAGATTATAGTAATATAGAAAGAACAGACCTATAAGGCACTAGAGAGTATATAGTCTTAAAAAATATAAGAAGTATAGGATAAAAATCTAGACTTAGAGTAGTATAAAACTTAAGAAGTAATATATATGCTAAGGAGCATTATAGAAGAATTTATTAAAGATTTCTATAGGGGAATAATATAAGGATACAACGGAGCTATAGGCTTAGTATTAAGACTCTAAGAGGAATATATTATTTAAGGAATTTAAGGCTTAGTAAGATAAGTTGTAAATAAATATCTAGATTGCTAAAGAAATAAACTAATAAGGCATAAGCTATATAGAGGGCTATAGCCTATTAAAGTACTAAAACGTCTATAGGAGATAATATTATAGGACTTTATTATAAAGTTGCTAAAATTAAAAGATCCTATTACTAGATAAGAGCATGACGTAATTCTTATAATAGTAGATAATTTAACTAAATAGGGCTACTTCGTAGTATGTATAGAAGAAATCTTAGTAGAGGATATATATTAAAGAATTTTTTATAAGACATAGAGCACTAATAAAAATGATGTTAGATAGAGATTTAAGATTTATCCCTTGCAACGTCAAAATGGGTCCTTAGGTTATCGATAAGAACTAACCAATTAAATTAGCTGGGTTCGGTGCCTGTACTTAGAAATTTGTGGGTTTTCCCGCACGGACCACTTACTCTGAGGACCCTGACGTTGCAAGGGATAGCAGCATTCTAGGAGGTATTTTTTAGCGGAATAAGGGGTTCGCGCAGCAATATTAACGGCATATTATCCGCAGATAGATGGTCAGACGGAAAAACTAAATTAGACACTAGGATAATATCTAAGACATTATATTAATCACGCGTAAAATAATTAAGTACATCAGCATTTTGTTGGGGTGCCAAGATCCTGGATATGGTGGGCCATACGCACCAAACCGCCAACGCCCGAAATCCGAAAATTTCAGAACATCAAATTCTTAGTCTTAATCTTGCAAAAGCTCTACCTGAAGCTCTATATAAAGCTCTTTTAATATATAGTATTAATATACTAGGGAGTCTCTGAGAACGCTCGCACGAACGCCTATACGAATGCCTGTACGAACATCTCTACGAACATCTCTACGAACATCTCTACGAGCGCCTCTACGAACGCCTCTACGAACGCCTTTACGGTCGTCTCTACGAACACCTTAATAAACAGACGCCTGCACAAAGCTCTATAAAAGGGGGGTTAAGGGAGGCTCTGCGTACGAAGGCTCTGCGTACAAAGGCTCTGTATATAGAGGCACTGCATAACGCTCTGTATTAAAGACTCTGCGTACGAAAAGATTCTGCGTACGAAGGCTTTGCGTATGGAGGCTCTACGTACGGAGGCCCTGCACGGCGCTCTGCGCGATGCTCTGCATCGAAGACTCTGCATCGGAGACTCTGTGTACGAAGGCTCTACGTATGGAGGCTCTACGTACGGAAGCTCTGTACGACGCTCTACACGATGCTCTGCATCGAAGACTCTGTATCGAAGACTCTGCGTGCGAAGGCTCTGCGTATGGGCCCTACCTACGGAGACTCTGCACGACGCTCTGCACGACACTCTACATATAAAGACTCTGCATACGGAGGCTCCGCGTACGTAGCTTCGTACAGAGCCTCTATATGCAGAGCCTCCGTATGCCGAGCCTCCGTACGCAGAGTCCCTATACGTAGAACCGTTGTATACAGAGCCTTTGTATGCAGAGCCTCTATACGCAGAGCCTCTATACGCAGAGCCTCCATATGCAGAGCCTCTATACGCAGAGTCTTATACGCAGAGTCTCCAAACGCAGAGCCTCTGTACGCAGAGTCTTCAATACAGAGCGTTGTGCAGAGCATCGTGCAGAGCATCGTACAGAGCTTTCGTACGTAGAGCCTTTGTACACAGAGTCTTTAATGCAGAGTCTTTAATATAGAGCGTCGTGCAGAGCGTCGTGCAGAGTATTATGCAGAGCCTCCGTATATAGAGCCTCTATACGCAAAGCCTTCGTCCACAGAATCTTTTTATACGCAGTCTTTAATGTAGAGCGTTGTATAGAGCCTATATATAGAGCCTCGCGTAGAGCCTTATATTAAGCCTTACGCAAAGCACCTATACGCAGAGCTATTATATATAGAGCCTTTATATAAAGCTCTAGGCGAAGCTCTATATAGATATAGAGTTATATAGTTTAATATATAATAACTTTTTTATCTATAATTAAATTTTTATAATAATAATACTATTAAATTTAGCTTATTAAGTTCTATATTTTATATCTTAAAAGTATATAGATAGAATGTATAGTTAAAAAGTTATTAAGATATAAAAGTTAGCTATAGTATAGTCGCTTTAGAAAAGGATAATTAAATATTAGAAATTATAATTAATAATAGCAATTTACTAAATCCTTACCTATTTAAACTATTTTTCTATACTTATATATAATACTACTTATCCTCTATACTATACTACTATTATCTATTTTTTTTAAAAGCTATTAAAAGCTTATACTTTTTCTTATTTTAGTTAGTGCTATAATATATAAGAGGGGAGCTAAAGTACTTAAAAATACTACTAAAAACACTTCTAAAGCGCCTAAAGAAGTAGACCTTACTATTAAACCTATACTACCTATATAAACACTTTTTACTATTATAGAATATATTACGAACGCTTTAAGTACAATGTTATAACTACTTAGAGAAGAGTCGGAAGAAGCTAGTTAGTTAATTTAGGTATAGTCCAGGATGGAGCCAATAGAGCTATGTGACGAGGAATAGTAACCGAGGTTATATAACGTTGTACGCAGTATACGTAATGTACGAAGGAAACGTACGTATAATATATACAATACGTACCTTACGTATAAAGGGGATTTCTTAGGAGTACGGTTGTGTATTTAAAGGGCCATAGTCCCTACCTAGATAGTTCTCTCCTTTATAGTAAATCTTAGAATATAATTAGAGTTAATCTATTAGGCAACCACTCCACTAGTTATTATTACGTTATTAACTTCTTATTTACCTATATACCTAGCCCATTAATAAGTCCACCGTAGTTCCTACTAGAAGGCTTTATTATATATTCACTACTAAGGTTATAGTATTAACAAAGTTAAATAACATGCCACTAAAAGCAGCAGCTACGACGGCGCCTATAGTAGCGACCACCTTAGGATTAGATAATGACACTAGTATAGCAGATACTAACTCGCAACTAGTTACTGTTAGACAGCTATAGGAAATAGTTAATTAATTAACAGACAATAATAGGATACTTAAAGAAAGGATTAATGGGATTAGAGCGGCTAAGGTTAAGTTACCCTTAATTAAGCGATTCTTAGGGGAGAAGTTAAAGCTTAAAGAATTCCTTACGTAAATGCACTTTAAGGTTATGTAGGAAGGAGTTAAACTAAGAACATTTATAGATTAAGTCGCTTACGCAGGATTATTCTTAATAGGAAGGGCACTTAAGTAGTTTAAACCTTACCTTATAGAGGTATAAGAACACGGTATAACAACCACTAACTAGAAGGTGCAGTATATATTCTTAAGTTAGAACGGGTTTATAGAATAATTAACGCAAATATTTAGAGACCCAAAGGCAACTACTATGGTAGAAAAAAAACTTCAAAACCTAATATAAAGGACTTTAGAAATCAAGTACACGACGTAATTTTAAATATTAGTAATATAGGTTAAATAGAATAATAAGGCGCTTATAGCACAGTATAAGTAAGGACTTAAGGTAAAAGTCTAGGACGTAATTATCCTAATAGAAGATGCGGATACTCTTAGGGATTTAATTAATTAAGCAATTAAGATTAATAATAGGATCTACCAAAGAGAGCAGACTAAGAAGGGTTAGGATAGAGTTCCACAGTTATATAAGGCGCAGGGCGCGCATTAACAAAGTTAAAGTTAAAAACTATAGTATAACGCAGAGCTAATAAACCTAAGTGGTACTAGAGAATCTAAAAAGTGAAATAAGAAGTTATAGAAACCTAGAGGACAAAAATTAAGTAATTAAAGATCTAAAGAGCAGAGGCTGAACTAGGGATTTTAATAGTAGAAGACGTTTAGGCGGACTCTATAATAAGAAAAATAGTTTAAAAAAGGAGCTTATATAAATTACGGAAAATAAGGGTATTATATTAAAGACTATAGGAGTGGTTAGAGTTACTATATAGTAAAAGGGACGAAGCTAGTAGACGATATATATATATAGAGGGACAATAATATACTGCAAGGAATAAAAGAGTGTTTAATTAAAAGTTTTGCGTTCTGTTATAATAACGCATACTAAATTTATAAGGACGCTAAGTATAGCGTAAGCTATTAGCTATAAAAGCTAAAACCTATAGAATATAGAGGAACTAATAAACTAGTTCGCAGATCGGATATTAAGGACGATAAGTTTAATATAGGCAAAACATTTAGTAATAATAAGGTAATAAAGGCAGCTTACTAGAAGTATATAAACCTTAGAGATATTATATAGGAGGTAAAGGATAATTCTACTACAGAATAGGGAATATTAGTAGGGATTAAGACCCTACTAGATATAATATTTATCGCTTTATAAGATATAAGAGAAGTAGGACAGTAAACCACTTTGGCACTTAATAAAGGCAAAAGGCTAAAGGCTTAAGATTCTTAAGATGAGATATAAGACAACTAAAATTCTTAAAAAGAAATAAGGTAAGCTTAAGGACCTATAACGGACAATAACCAATAGAGCAGAGTAATGGCTTAGTTTAGTAATATATAAATAAGCTTAGGACGAAGTTTCCTAAAGATATAAGATTCTTAAGACGAGATAAGTAAGATTTAAGACTCTTAAGACGAGATAAGAATACTAAAGAAGCCTAGTTAGACTAAGGCTAGAGTAAAGCTTAAGATAGAAGCAAGCTTAGGATTAAGAATTTTATAGGACTAAGATTTTAGTAATAGAATAAGGACTATTAAAGAAATTGCGGGTAAGGCTTAGCAGTAGGATTAAAATGTTAATACTAAGATTAAGAAGTAAGAAGACTTTAAGGACCTAAGCGTAAGACGTAAACTAAAAGAAACTATAGAAGAATTTAGATAAAGAATTATCGCATAGCAAGAATAGAAACTAGATAAGAGATCTAGTATATTAGGCCGTATAAGGGATAGAGCACCTATATAAAGAATTACTAATAGGCCTAGGGTAGGTATACTAAGAGCTAAGTAGCTTACTAAACTGGAAAATGAAGAGGATCTAGGGATCCCTACTAGATTTAAAGAATAATATATAAAGGGCTATTACAATACAGTAATAAGAAGATACTTTCTTACGGATAAGCCGTATATACTCTAGCAGCTGTACTAAAAGTAGTATAGGCAATAATATAATAATAAGTTATTTAGGACTACCCAATTATAGAGAAGGCCATAACTTATATTAAAGAAGCCTTAATTATAATATTAAAAGATCTAAAGAAATAATTAGAGGACTAAAGAAGTAAAAGGCGTATCTTAGTACCTGCGAATAAAGTTATAACGTTTAGATCAGCATAATAAAGGTTTAAACTTAAAGATAAAAATAAGTTAAGAGTTAACCTAAAGTACCTAGCATACTATACGCTATTATAGATTATATGCGTGGATAATATATGCGAGATATACAAGAATCCAAAAAAAAGAATTGGAAATACCCTATAAGGATATATTAGGCGCTAGACAAGTAATAGTATAAAAATACTAAATATATGCACAGATAGTATCTAGTAGAAGTTTAAAAGTTAGGAGACTTAATACTTTAACTAAAAAGATTCCTTACAGAAGAATGCTTAGACGGATAATAGTAGTAGAAATGCCTAGAGAATACGTATCTATAGTATATTAAAGATAAAAAGCGAATTAAGCATTAGCTAAAGAGTAAGCTAAGTATAATAGGATTAAGTAGCTAATAGTTAGGAAAAGTAGAGGCCTATAGGACTAGAGGGAGCTAGTAATAGAGCCTTAGACCCTTAAAGGAATTTAAGGATAATACCTAAATTTATAAGTTAATTAGTAAAATTAGCTGTTTAAAGCACTAATAGATAGTAGAGTAACGCGGAACTATATCTTACTAACAGTAGTTAAGAGAATAGGATTACCTTATAAATAAAAGAAGTAACCTTACCTATTAGTAACGATTTTAGGAGATCTAATAGCCTATAAAGGAGGCATTATTAATCTTAAAATAGGACCTATTTAAATAACCATTAAAGGGAAACAAATTAAGATATCTTTTAATATCCTACCATTAGGACGGGATAAGGCAGTATTAAAAATACCTTAGTTATAGGAATATAATCTAAGGATCGATTGGATTATAAGTTAAGTTAATATTAGAGATACTTAACGCCGTAAGATATAATAGCAAACTAAGTTAGTATAGTATTAAGTTGGAGCGATATATAAAGAGACTAAGCAAAGCTTAAGTTATATACTAAAGAGATACTATAAATATAGTAAGAAACTATAGAGCCTAAAAAGTAAAAGGCTAGTAAATTATATAGTATAGGACTATAAGATAGAGTTAGAACTAGAAATAAGTCTAAGGTTCTTTATAAGCTTTACAGTATATAAAATGGAATAAATAACTTAATTGTAAATGTAGCTCTAAGGCCTCTATATATACACGAAGAAGGTAGAGGTAATAAGACATAAAAAGGTAATAGGTAACTAAAATGGGAATAGTGATCTGCAAGTAATATTGATCTTCAATTAATATATAGGGTGGCGTTGACGCTGTCTTGGAGCCTTCCAAGCGATGATCCTATATCTTAGCACAGTGTTGGTAGTCGGTTACATACCCCCCCAGATTTAACGGTGTAGTTAAAGCTGTAGAAAATAAAAATGAAGGTAGTGACTATATCAAAAAATAGGAAATTTGGATATAAATTAGGAGTAGCAAAGGGATAGGGTAAGATGGTTATTCCTAGCTTTATATCTCTAGATATAGAGCCGTATTTAAAGAGATGTTCTCTCTAGCCTCTTAGGAGACTATATTTAAAGATATATCCTCTTTAGCCTCTTAGAAGACTGTGTTTAAAGATATATCCTCCCCAGTCTCTTAGGAGACTGTATTTAAAGAGGTATCCTCTCTAGCCTCTTAGGAGACTGTATTTAAAAAGGAAATCAGATATTAATAATCCGATCATTAGCAGTGGTAGTAAGCATTCTCTAAGAAGCCTCCTTTTGTGCTCTCTTAACAGCAATAGTAAGTCTCTTATATCTTATAAGCTTTTTATTAATTCGTTATTATATTTTCTTATTAGGTACCCACCTATGGGGTCTTCGGCTCTTAATTAGATATTGGCATTCCTAAAATAGGTGTTCTTCACCACAGAGGCATGTCTTTATCGGTAAGATAGGGGAATTATTTTAAAATGTTGCAAATGCAGAGTGGTTGGCAGTAGTGGTAGGAGACGCTTATTGCTGCATACGGTAGTGCTCCTTAAATTCCTTAATCAGATCAATAATAGATAGGGCTGCTTTGTCCTTACGTTTCTTACGAATAAGGTCTACTTCTAGCGCTCTTACAAAGCTAGAAGAGATGGGCTTAATTACTTAAATAAAGTCGTAGTAGGGCCTAAAGCCTTACACGTCTGGTAGGTCTAATTGCTCAGCAAGTTTATAGATATTCCGCCAGTTGTTTAACCATTTATCGATGCTCTATATTGTATTATAGGCTTTTAAAGCCGTGTATTAATTAAGGACGTCGTGCTTTTAACCTAAGGTAGTAGGGGCAAGCGCTTTCTTAAGTGCTTTAAGCCGTTCGTAGACCGAATCTAAGCCGTTAATAAGGGGAAGGTAGGCTACCGACGTCGTTCGCATAATGTAGTTGCTAATATCGTTAATAGCCTACTCTTGCTTCTGGTGTATTTAAAGATCGTCTTTATACTTAGCGTAGAGCTAGTTATAGATAGCGAATTGGTCTTGTTCTAGCTGGGTTATTAATATAGCCATAGGTCATACGTCCGCTAGTGTGGGCCGTTTTGGTAGTTCTAGCGTTGGAAGCTTATCTTTCTTCTTAGACGGGTCAATATATTGCTATATCTTGTTTGTTTTGGCTATATCTTGGATAATAAAAAACTATAGAATCTAATCAGATAGCTGGTTAAGGATGAGGTTAACTTTTAATTCGTTCGTGGTTGTTATTTTTAGGATTTTAACAGGTCAGGCAGGGTCCAATTGGCGTCTTAGTAGAACCTTATTTTGACGTTCCAAAGCTTTAATTTAATTCGTCAGTTCGTTCGTCCGTCAGCGTCAATTGTCCGTCAGCGTCGATCGTCCGTTCGTTTGATATTTAAAGGTAATTATAAGTACAAAAGCGATACCCGGAAGAAGCTCAAAACACTTACAAAGGTGGTAAAAGTAGTGACTTCTTAAATGAGGTAGTAGATTAAGATGGTGCAACAGGTAGTGCGATTCAGGTAATTGCTCAGCAGGCAGTGCGATCCGGGCTTATAACTGTAAGCTTTACAGTATATAGAATAGAATGAACAACTTAATTGTAAATGTAGCTCTAAGGCCTCTATATATACACGAAGAAGGTAGAGGTAATAAGACATAAAAAGGTGATAGGCAACTAAAATGGGAACAGTAATCTGCAAGTAATATTAATCTTCAATCAATATATAAGGTGGCGTTGACGCTGTCTTGGAGCCTTCCAAGCGATAATCCTATGTCTTAGCACAGTGTTAGTAGTCGGTTACATTCTTTCTAATATATAAGCTTATTAAAAAAGAGGTAAGAGCACTTAAAGAGTTTATTTAGGAGAACTTATAGAAGGGATATATTAAACCATTGCAGTTATTAGCAGGTTATTTAGTATTATTTATACCAAAGAAGAACAGAAAACTTAGACTATATATTAACTATAAGTAGTTAAATAGTATCACTTAAAAAGACAGATATCTTTTACCCTTAATTAGCAAAATCTAGGACCGGATAGGTAATATATAAATCTTTACGAAAATAGATCTAAGATAGGCGTACTATTAGATTAAAATTAAAGAAGGCGATAAATAAAAGGCAGCCTTTAGGTTAAGAGAAGGACTATATAAACTATTAGTTATGCAATTTAGATTAATAAATATACCTATAATATTTTAGAAACGGATTAATAGTATATTAGGAGAACACCTTAATAAGTTTATTATAGTATACCTTAACAACATTATTATCTATTTAATAACTGTCGGGAATAAGGCAAGCGGTCGTCACGTATCGCCGCGGCACTAGCGTGGCGAGGAGTCTTAGGCTCCTTATCCTTCCTTATTCCTACAAAATATATTAACAAACATTACTGTAACCTACTCGAGTAGTCGTTATTGGTGAGTCACCCTGTGTGACTAATACTGATCAGTGGTTAAATATATAGTCAACTATAGAGCAGCTAGGTTTTTAAATAGAAGAGATAGTCTCGTATAGGGGCGCTATATACGCTTATATAGAATGGATCCCGGCGATACTATGCTACCTTAAACTTGCGGAAAACTAGTAATAGAAGTGTTACTAAGTACTAGAAGATACCAAGTTGCGTTTATTATACAGAATAACCACGTTTATGAAGATTTAGTTAAGTACTTTAGGTTAGAAGTGTTACTAAACCTAGGGTCCTAAGTTAACGTCCGAAACGCGTTAAATAACCACCTTAATACCCTCCGTGTACCTTCGCAGATTATAAGATTATAATTAATACCCAAATACACGTTAAACAACCTTTATTTTCCTTATTTTTTAATTAACGAGATAACAGCTATTATGGCGTTGACCTACCTAAAGAAGTACGAGAAAGATATTGACCCGAAGACATAGAATAAAGCCATAATTAACCCTATAAACGTTAAGCAATAGGACCTAAACGGATTTCTATTATACCGTATAGCATACTATAAAGACAGTAAATACAATAATACTATGCTATAGTATTGTATAAAGGAGGACTTTGTTAGATAGATAAAGGAAATATAGGTTCCTATAAATAAGGATATTATATAGGACTTCCGTAACTTCCTTTAGAAGTATAGAGTATTTATCCCTATAGATGGGGGAGTTATTAAAGATAATATTTAGGAGCATGTTATTAACGTAAAAAAAGAGCACGAATAGACTCTATAAGAGATTAAGCATTAACTACGCACTATAAGGAAGCTTAACTTACGATAGAATCTAAGTAATATATCTCTAGAGACGAATCTACCTCCGTCTTTAACTCTTCTATCTCTAATTTAACCCGTAACTTTAATATCGGATACTATACCCTAATAAGAGCAGGTATAGGATTCTATTGCTTCGCAATTTAATAACCTTAAGACTCCACCGACTAGACCTATGTCCCTACTACAGCCTATAATATAACTCCCACCTCCTTTATCTTAATCTTAAATTGGAGGCATTTTAAAATTGCTTATAGAGCTTACGAAGCTCTATTTAGATTAGAAAAAGAAGTTTAGTAGGGAATTATATAATATTCTCAATTTGAAATTGCGTATCTTTTATAACTATTGCTAGAAGGTGGGAATAGAGTCTAATTAATACTATAACGCCTATTCTATTATACTTAGGGGCCGAGCTAGTACCTTCTATTATAATTATTTAGCAGGAAAAGGATATAACTTTAACCGCATAATATATAAGTTAAGATACCACTTTAAAACAAAAGAGAATAAGTAGTAGTATATGTCAGAATGGAGAGAGACTACCTTTTTAAGGATTATTGCTACAAACCCAGGTGTTCCTCGGCTCGATTGTCTTTAAAAGCTCTTTAATTAACTTTAGATAATCTACGAAGGCTCGCGGCATTAAATTTGACCCATATTTTGCCGAGGTATTTTATTAGCGAAATTTTTTCTTAGTAAACCCTACTAAGATAATTACTGAGACGGAACTTATAGCTCCACCACCTACGGAAGGCCAGAAGATTAAATATTTGACCCACCTATAATACGTGCATTCTGCAGAGGCTGCTTAACAAGCTAGAATTAATATAAACACAGCTAAAAAGATTAGAGCGCGCGTTAGTGCCTTCCTAGTAGAGTGCAAAGAAGCTAGTCTCCCTACCCCTACAATCGAAGAGCAAGTTACTAGGAAGCCTGAATCAAGTACAAAGCCTTAAACCTTAGTTTAAGAGATTACCAACTTAGTTAAAAGTTATACGTTAAATAAGAAATAATAGAAGAAGCTTTGGCACGTCGTCGCAAAAGAGGATAGATTCTTCAACTACCACCACCATACGATTAAGAAGAAGCTCCGCGAGAGAGGCCTTCGCAGAGCTAAAAGCACAAAGAAGTTAGGTCTTACGGACATTCAGGAGGCACAAAGATATAAAGTAGCACTCTTATAAAAGGATTGGGGTCTAGTAGAGTAGAGAATAGTTATCTTCTCGGACGAAGCTTTTATTATTATCTCTATAAAGCAAGGACACTAGAATATATTACAATTTCCTAATAAACGCTATTATCCTAATTGCATCAAACGCCAGTATAATAACTACTCAGAAGCAATATTTTAGGGATGCTTTACATACAATTAAAAAGGCCCTTATTATATATATTACCCTAAAACTACTAACCAAAAGCAGACCTATAAAGATATGATTAAAATACTTAATATAAAGGAGCTAGAAGTTAAATATTAGACAGAGTTCGCATAACAAGAGAAGGATAAGAAGGCTAAGTAGACAGCTAAAGGGCAGAGATTTCCGTTAAAAAGGGCCAGTTAAGAGATATATTGGAAGAATTATTAGTAGAGGAGAAATAGGCGTTCTAAAGGAGGTGTAAATAATATACGCTACTTATACGAGGTAATTGTACCATACTTAATTCCTTTTTATAAAGAGATTATGTTACAACGGTATAATCTAGATATATTTAAGTGTAATTAACCTGGCTACGTCTTTTAGTAAAATAACACTCCCTCATACTCTAGTAAGTAGACTTTACACCTCCTTAAGAAAGAAGGTATCCCGTTATTAGAGCATATAGGCAACTCCCCCGATATAAACGCCATTAAGGAAGCTTAGATGCCTATAAGGATTTAAATAACTTAGCAATAGGGTGCCCCTTATACTCTAGAATGGATAGATAAAGCGTAAAGAGGTGCGTAGAATAACCTCCTATTGTAACGGAACCTTATAGCAAGTACTACGGTAGATCCTGTCAATGGGCTAGGTGTATAGGTGATGCGTAAAGTCAATAACGTAATAATAACTGGTGGAGTGGTTACCTAACAGATTAACTCCAATTATATTCTAAGAATTACTACAAGGAAAGAACTATCTAGAGTAGGGACTGTAGTTCTTTAAATACACAACCGTACTCCTAGGAAATCCTCCTTATACGTAATATACGTGTTATACGTATTATACGTACGTTCCCTTTATATACTTCGTATACTGCGTACAATATTATATAACTTGCTTACCATTCCTCATTATATGGTTCCACCGGCTCCATCCTAGACCGTGCCCTTATTAACCAACTAGCTTCTTCTAACTCCTCTCTAAGTAGTTATAATATTGTACTTAAAGCGTCCGTAACACCATCCCCCTCCTCTCTATCTTCGTCCTTAAAGATTCCTAACATCTCTAAGTTATTTACTAGAGGTGTAATGTCCGTCTAATTAATTTAGTTAACATCGTTACTTATTATACCTCCTAAGGTTTCTAAGCCTCCTTTGTCTTTATAAGCGTAATATTATACTCGCACCGTTGCTAGCATATTATCGCTAGGTGAAATAATATTATCTCTATATTCTCGTTGTGCAAAAGAGGGGTTAGTCTGCGTTGCGTTAGCGAGTCCCTTATCTCGGCAGCCTTCCTCTTATTTAGAGTATACTAAAGCAAACGTTTATTTATCTTGCGATATTCACTTTATTTCTAACGTTAAGTGTGCGTATCCTATAACTCTTAATAGTCTACGAGTTCCCTAAGTAACTTATTATAGGGTCTTGTATTTAATCTACTGCTATAAAGCTTAATAATAAGCTATTATAGGCTCTTACTAAGCTTAAGCGTTCTTATAATACGGAACAGAAGGCCCTAAATACTCAGATCGTAGCGTTTACCTATTTTCTTCGTCTTAAGAGAGTTCGTAAAAAGGTTCGCTTTAAAGAGTGGAAACTTATAGAATAGGGTCTATAGGAACTTAGTGATAAAAAAACGGATTCTCCTCTAATAGCGAAGGAAACAACTCTAAGTAGTTCGGCAGTCGCTCTTCCTAGGTCCCCCTTAGGTAACTCATTCTTTAGTAACTCTTCCTTATTAATATTGCCTAACCTTTTTCCTTCTAATACTCCTATACCTTTCTTATAGCGTTTCCTAAATTTTCTAATAGTTCCTAGGTAGTCTTATTATAGCCTATCTATTTAACCTCGTACTATATTTTATTATTAACATTCTTATAACTAACAATCTTTAAAACTTGCCATTTATCTTCTTCTTGCCCTTAGTATATATCTGCCTCGTAAACTAGTGGCTTAATATCTCTATATGCTAGCTCTAGTATTGCGATATATTATACTAGGTAGATCTTTATTTTGGCTAGTAGGTTCAACTTAAACGTAACCAGTAAAATCCTCTAACTAATTTTAAAAGGTCCTAGTCTAACATAGTCCAACTTCTTACTTAGTCGTCAACTCTTAAAATTTTTGTATAGTAGCCACACTTTATCTCCCTTCTTAAGATCTGGTCCCTTAGATCTCTTAGCATTATAGTATCCTTTTATTCTTTGCTGTACTACCTTAGCTATTTCTATAAGGTTCTTATAAAGATTTATTAATATCTCCATCCTTTACTTTACTATGCTACTTGTCTTCTTTACTTAACGTAGCAATAACGATGTTCTCGGCTCGTATTCATAATTCGCCTTAAATAGTAACGTACCCATTTCTTCTTATAGTGTTATATTGTATATAAACTATATAACTAGTAATAGTAATACCCAATTATTCTATGCGTAATTAATATAATATCTTAGATACTGCTCTAGTATCTAATTTAATCTTTCCGTTTAACCGTCTATCTGCAGATAATATACGGTAGAAGTTGCTACTTAAACTCCTTACTCCGCTAAGAATACCTCCTAGAATGCTGCTATAAATCTTAAATCCCTATCTAATATAATTTTGCTTAATGCTTTATGCCTTATAAACACTTCTTTAATATAAATTCTAGTGACGTCTTCTACTAATATTTCTTCTATACATGCTATAAAGTATCCCCACTTTGTAAGCTTATCTACTATTACTAAAATCGCGTCGTAATCTTGTCCGGTAATAGGATCTCTTAATTTTAGCAACTTGATGATAAAGTCCTATAATATGACCTCCTATAGTCTCTCTAGTATTTTAACAGGTTGTAGCTCTCCGTACGGCTTATACCTTATTAGTTTATTTCTTTAGTAATTTAGACACTCCTTAGTAACCTTTCTAGCTATCCTCTAGATTCCGTTAATAATGTACTCCTCCTAAAGTCTTAACACTAAGCCTATAGCTCCGTTGTGTCCTTAAGTTACTCCCCTATAGAATTCCTCTATAAAGTGCTCTACTATACTTCTTAGAATATACTTTACTTCTTGGTTCTTGTATATGTCCGACTACAGATCTTCTAGTTATACTTCTAGAATTCTTTATACCTAAAAGCTTTCTGGTGTCTTATAAACCTTATTTAGTTCTTCTTAAGTTGCTGTAATTTTTGGATAATTATATCTAATTAACCCATCTATATCTCTTTATAGTAAAGCCCCTAATAGCTTCTTATTATTTTGTAGTTTAGCCTTTTAACTCAGAGCATCTGCTCGTATATTATCTGTACCCTTAGTATACTAAATCTTAAAATAGTATTCTATAAGCATCTCTGCCCATCTAACCTATCTTTAGTTGAGTTCCTTTATTGTTAGGAATCCTATTAGGTTCTTATAATCCGTTTTAACTATAAATAGTTTCTCTATGCCTTATAAGAATGCTCTCTATTTCTTTAATACTATAACTATACCTAATAACTCCTTATTATAGATGTTATAGTTCAGTTCTAGTAGTGTTATCTTCTAACTATAATATGCTACTAGATGCTATCCATCTGGATGCTTTTATATAAAGTATACCCCTAGTATAAAGTCTAATACATCTGTCTTAATAACCGTTTCTAGTCCTAGTTAATAGATCTTAAGAACTAGCTCCTAAGTAAACAACCTCTTAACTTCCTTAAATAGTTCTTATTATTCCTTTCCCTATGCCTATAGTTCTTCTTTCTTTATTAACCGCGTAAATGGTTTAATATCCTTTAACCATTACGCTATAAACCTTCTGTAGTAATTATAAAACCTTAAAAACAACCTTAACTATATAACGTTCTCTAGTTCTTGCTAATTTACTATAGCCTTGATCTTTTTTAGATCTATACTAAGTTGGCCTAGTTTAATAATAAATCTAACGAAATCTATCTTCCTAGTAAAGAACTCGCATTTCTTAATTGCTACTAGCATCTATTCTTCTTATAGTCTCCTTAAGACCCATTTAACGTGTTCCCCATATTCTTCCTTAGTTATTAAGTAGATAATAATATTATTAAGGTATACTATAACAAATTCATCCAAGTGTTCTCCTAATATATTGTTAATACACTTTTAAAATGTTGCTAGTGCGTTTATAAGCCCAAATTGCATAACTAATAGTTTATACAGTCCTTCCTTTGACCTAAAGGCTGCCTTCTATTTATCGCCTTCCTTAATTCTAATCTAATGGTATACCTACCTCAAATCTATCTTCGTAAAGATTTGCGCGTTGCCTATCCTATCTTAAATTTCGCTAATTAAAGGTAAAAGATACCTATCCTTTCTGGTAATGCTATTTAACTATCTATAGTCGATACACAGCCTTAGTTTACTATTCTTCTTTAGTATAAATAGTACTGGATAACCCGCTAATAACTGCGATAGTCTAATATATCCTTTTTATAGGTTTTCCTAGACAAACTCTTTTAATACTCTACCTTCTTCTTCGGTAAACTTATAGATTAGAAAGAACCTTAGACTTATTCCTAGTTCCAATTCTATCTTATAGTCCTATGCTATATACTCTAATAGCTTTTTACTTTTTAGTAACCATAGTTTCTTACCATACTTATAGTATCTCTTTGGTATATAGCTTAGCTCTTTTTCTATTTCCTCATAGGTTGCTCCTACTTGGTACTATACTAACTTGGCTTATTGTTATATCTTACGGCGTTAAGTATCCCTAATATCGACCTAACCTATAATCCAATCGATCTTTAGATTATACTCTTGTAACTAAGGCATTCCTAGTATCGCCTCGTCCTTTCCTAATAGTAGGATATTAAAAGACATCTAGATTTGTCTCCTTTCAATAGTTAGTTAAATAGGTCCTATTTTAAGATTAATAATGCTATCTCCATAGGCTATTAGATCTCCTAAAATTGTTACTAATAAATATAGGTGCTCCTTCCTTCTGTATAGTAGTCCTATTTTTTTAACTGCTGCTAGTAAGATATAGTTCCTTATTGCTCCACTATCTATCAGTGCCTCAAACTGTTAATCTTACTATTTAACTCGTAAATTCAGGTATTGTCCTTAAATTCCTTTAAGGGTCTAAGGCTCTACCACTAGTTCCCTCTAGTCCCGTAGGCCTCTACTTTTCCCAACTATTAACTACTAGATCCTATTTGTACTTAGTCCACTTTTAGCCAATACTTAGTTCGTTTCTTTTCTTCGATATACCATAGACAGGTGTTCTCTGGACATTCCCACTATTGTTATCTATCTAGGCATTCTTCCGTAAGGAATCTTCCTGGTTAAAGTATTAAGTCCCCTTATTCTTAAACTTCTATAGGGTACTAACTATACATATACTTAGCGTTTTGATATTTCGCCTTGTCTGTTATCTAATATATTCTTATTAGATATTTCCGATTCTTATTCTTTAGTACCTTATATATATTACACGCATTATTTACGCACGCTATCTATAATAATATATAGTATGCTTAATGTCTTAGGTTAACTCTTAGCTTATCTTCGCTTTTAAGTTTAAACCTATCTCGTGTTAATCTAAGTATTGCAACTTCGTTTACAAGTACTAAGATTTATCTTTTACTTCTCTAGTCCTCTAATTACTCCTCTAGATCCTTTAATGTTATAATTAAGGCTCCTTTAATGTATGTTATAGCCTTCTCTATAATCGGGTAGTCCTAGATAACTTTTTTATCCAACTACATATAGAAATCTTCCTACTCGTTATTGTGTCGCTGCCTATACCACTTTTGGTACAGCTCCTTAAGTGTATACGCTCTGTCCATAAGGAAGTATCTTCTTATTACTGTGTCGTTACAGCCCTTTGTATATCGTTCTTCGAACCTAGTTAAAATCCCTAGATCCTCTTCTTCTTCTAGTTTAGTAAGCCACTTGGCTCTTAGTATGCCTATTCTCAGCCTATTAGTAATTCTTCGTACGGGTACTCTATCCCTTGCACGTCCCAATATACTAAATCTCTTATCTAGTTTCTGTTCTTGCTATAAGGTAATTCTCGCTCTAAATTCCTTTATAGTTTCTTTTCGTTCGCGTCTTACAAGTAGATCCTTAAAGTTCTCTTACTTCTTAATCTTAGTATTAACTTTTTAATCTTTAAGCTAAACACTACGTTCCCCTAGTAAGTCTTCTAGGTCTATATATCTGTCTCCTAGTCTAACTGCTATTTATATTACGGATTCTCTAATTTCTTTAATAGTCCTTATTCGTTTATTAAAATCTTGGTTTTATAAGATTCTTAATCCTAAGCTTGCTTCTAACTTAAGTTTAGCTCCCGCCTTAGTCTAACTAGGCGTTTATAGTGTTCTTATCTTGTCTTAAAAGTCTTAAATCTCACTTATCTCATCTTAAGAATCTTATACCGTAGGAAATTTTCCTCCTAAGCTTATTTGTATGTTCTTAAACTAAGCCGCTGCCCTACCCTATCGGTTTCCGTCCATTATAGGTCCTTAGGTGTGCCTTATCTCGTCTTAAGAATCTTAGTTATCTCTTATCTCGTCTTAAGAATCTTAAGCCTTTAGCCTTTTACCTTTATTAAGTAGTAAATTAGCACTAGTAGTTATCTGCTTGCTTAATCTCCGTAAGATACTTTTCCTGCCGTCTTATAAAGCGATGGATGCTATATCTAACGGTGTTATAATATCCGTTACTAAACCTTACTCTATAGCGGTCCCAGTCTCTACTTCTAATACTAATATCTTAAGATCTTCTTTCTTAACATCGCTAAATGGATTTTCCTTAAAGTCCCTTTCTAAGTATTGCCTTGCTAACACTGTACTGAAAGTTATTACTAGATCTTTATCGCATTTATAAAGCCTATCTTACTCTTTATAGTCTTAGGTGGCTTTTAATTTCTCTAAATTAGGTTCCTATAGCTAATAGCTTACGCCATACTTAGCGTCTTTATGAATTCGGCACGCGTTATTATAATAAAACGTAAAGTGGTTAATTAAACAATCCTTTATTCCTCGCAGTGTATTATCGTCCCTCTATATATATATACCGTCTACTAGTCTAGCTCCCTTTATTGTATAGTAACTCTAACCATCTTTATAATCCCTAGCAAAGTAACCTTATTTTCTGCAATTTATATAAGCTCCCTCTTTAAACCATCTTTCTTATTATAGAGTCCGCCTAAATATCTTCTACTACTAAAATCCCTAATTCGGCCTTTACTCCCTAGACCTTTAATTACTTAATCCTTATCCTCTTAGTTTCTATAGTTTCTTACTCTATCTCTTATAGGTTTCTCTAGTACCACTTAGGTCGATTAACTCTACGCCATACTATAGTTTCTAACTTAGCTTTAGTTAATGCGTACTCTACGCCTTATACGACTATAAAACTCTATCCTAACCTCTCTTAGCCTACTCCCTTTAGTAAATCCTATTATTAATCTTTATTGCTTAATCTATTAAATCCCTTAGGGTTCCCGTATCTTCCATTAGGATAATTACGTCCTAGACTTTAGCCTTAAGTCCCTATTTATACTATACCATAAGCGCCTTATTATTCCACTTAACTTATATTACTAGCGTCTAAAACTATATTATGTATTTAATTACTAAGGTTCACTGCGTAATATCTTAAAGCTTTCTTTCCGCTGTAGTCGTTGCCTCTAGGTCTCTAAATATCTATATAAGTCGTTCCGTAAATCTATCTTAATTTAAGAATATAAACCATACTTCTTAGTTTATAGTCGTTATTCCATTAGCTTATATCTCTATAAGGTAAAATTCGAACCATTTAAGTGCCCTTCCTATTAAGAATAACCCTATATACGCTATTTAATCTACGGGTATTACCAGCTTTACTCCCTCCTGTGTTACCTTAAAGTACATTTATATAAGGAATCCTTTAAGCTTTAATCTTTCTCCTAAGAATTATTTAATCGATAGTAACTTAACCTTTACTACGCCTATCCCGTTAACCCTATATTCTAGTGCTATATTATTCGCCGTTAACTAGTTAATTATTTCCTATAACTGTCCAACTGTTACGGGTTGCTGTAAGTCAGTGTCCGCTATACTAGTGTCCCCTCCTAACCTCGAAGTAGTTGCCGTCATTAATAGCGTTATAATAGCTGCTTTTAGTGGCATATTGTTTAACTTTTAATACTATAACTAGGTAGTAATTGTGTAACGGAACCTTGTAGTAAGTACTACAGTAAATCCTATCAATGGGCTAGGTATATAGGTAATGCGTAAAGTCAACAACGTAATAACAACTGGTGGAGTGGTTGCCCAATAGATTAACTCTAATTATATTCTGAGAATTACTACAAAGAAAGAACCATCTAGAGTAGGGACTGTGGTCCTTTAAATACACAACCGTACTCCTAGGAAATCCTCCTTATACGTAATATACGTGTTATACGTATTGTACGTACGTTCCCTTTATATACTTCGTATACTACGTACAACATTATATAACTTGCTTACTATTCCTCGTTATATGGTTCCACCGGCTCTATCCTAGACCGTGCCCTTATTAACTAACTAGCTTCTTCCAACTCCTCTTTAAGTAGTTATAATATTGTACTTAAAGCGTCCGTAACACCCATAGGCAAAGATTAGGGCTCTCGTCGCTAGAATAGCTGCTATTAATACCCTTATTATAGAACACGAAGGTAGAAATAATTTTCACGGGTAGTACTTAGATTTTGGTGGGGTTAAATCGCGATTTAAGGTATTTTTCGTAATGCGCATTTCTACTTTGGTGAGGCTCGCTAAAATATAGGTCAAATTCAATGCCGCGCGCCTTCGTAGCGTGGTCTATCCGAATTATATTAAGAGGATTTTAGCTTATATAATTAAGTTATTAGCGTATACTAAGGTGTTAAAGAATATAACCTTACTCTCTTTAATCCTGCAAATACTTATAAAGGAGTGTATGCTTAATTAAGATCTTTTGTTGGCACCGCTCTACGCTTTTAAGAAGTATAGCAATTTAACGCCTAACTTTAGTCTACTTTAATTAACTTAGACGACCCGGCCGACTAATATAATTATAACTGGACTAATCGAATATATAGTGGCCGTGGTAGGCAATACGGTAGAGGGTATAATTAACGACTATAAGGCAAAGGTGGAGGTCCTTGTGGAGGTTCATTTCGAAGTAATCGCTAGAAGAAGTACTACGTTTGTAAGAAACCAAATTGCTAGTTAACTAGGCATTCTCTTAATAAGCAAAAGGAGGCATATAATAAGTTTCGCCAGAGTATAAAAAACGTCGGAAATTATAAGGTTACTATAGCCTACTTCTAAAGCTTCCTAGTTTAATATAAAGGCGTAGAAGATCTTAAGGGTAAGGTTAATAAGGCTAAACAGCTCCTTATAAATATAGAAATTAAGGACTACTTACCTAACTAATACTTTACTAAGTATGGTAAGGTAGATGGTACATAAACTATCGCTATTCTTAATAACTAATCTACGCTCCATTCTATTACAAAGTTAGATATCTTTAATAAGCTAAAGGAGAGCTCCGTATTCTCCTTTAATAATAGATACTCGGCGAATATCTTTTATAGTATTATGCTAGATACTAGAGCCGCAGGAGTATCTATAGTAGGAGAACCTTAAGTTCGAGCTCTTTAGCAGCTTAATAGCTCTGTTTAGATTAACTAATTAACGGCAGGCTAATATATAATTCGTTTTAGCAAGGGTACTATAATCTCTCTTAGTATAATTAGAGTCTAAACCCCCTTAGGGTATATTACTTTTCACGTTATTCCCACAAACTGTGACGGTGCTAGGGCGCGTCACCTGCCAAATTCTGCCATATTGCTGCCAAATTCTGCCAACCTATTATTGGCTCGCTTATTACTAGCGCCTTAGCGGCCCTTATAGGATATCTATTTACTCTGCCTCCTATACATACCTCTTCTTCTTCTCCTTAGCTTAGTATCTTTACTAAATAGTAATCTATAAGCTTTGGTTCAGAGGCATTTATACAAGCCGTCATATTATACTAAGCTCTCCCTACACTGCCTGGGAAGGCCTCAATAATCTCCTACCCCTAAAAGAAACTTCGTCTGCAATAACGCGTTAACGCGCTATACTTAGATACTAAACAACTCTACACTGCCTGGGAAGGCCTTAATAATCTCCTACCCTATAAGCTAGACAGGATTGGACCTATACCCCCAGAGTTAAAACTATACAATTCTAATAAATCTTTAGGAAGTTAATAATGGTACCTAAAGCGAGCTTATCTAAAAGAGCTGCCCTAACCTAAGAATATAAGATCCAATTAGGATCAGAAATTAAGGACAATAATGACGTTATGGACGTATATAAACAGATTCGTGCCCTTACAGCTAATTAGGAAGCCGACTATCTCCAAGCTTAAAGTATATAGGAGACCCTATAAGAGATCCTAAACAGCCTTACGGCCCTATAAGGTAGCTTAGCTCCTCCTTCTAAAAGCCTAAGTCGGCCTATCTATTTAACCGAATATAACATACTAGGGAGTACGGATACAATAATAAAGTAATTAAAGTCCGTTAAGCTCCCTAACCCCCAACCACTATCTAATAGGATAGACCCTACCTTTAAGAATTGGAGGATTTAAGTACGAGGAAAGCTCTACGTTAACTATAACTATTTCCGTTCCGAAGAAGCTAAAATACTCTACCTCTTTAGTCGAACTATAGGGGACGCCTAACGGCACCTTTAAGCTAAGTTTGAGGACGATTCCCCTATCCGATTTATATCTATTAATAAGATAATACGGCACCTAGCTGCTATTTATGTTAACCTAAATAAAGTACGGGATACCTAGTATAACTATAATCGCCTAATAATAAAACCGAACTAACCCTTTGGCGAATTTTAGACTTAATTCCTACACCTTACGGGAGAAGGCTAGGTTCCTCTTAAGAACTACCGTTTAGACCTATATAATAAGCTAATAGTCTAGCTATAAGAAAAGATCGCTATAACCTTAGATAACTTACTAACCCATAAAAGACTCGCAGCTTATTACCTATTATTAGACTTAGAACTAAAGCGGATTAACGCCCGTCCTAATTAGCAAAAGTAACTACATAGCAATTAGAACTTATTAGCTACACCTATAGGAGCTAGAGTAGGAAGACAAGCTACAACTACTCTTATACTAAAAGCGGTCACAACCACGCACCGGCGAGCCTCGCCCGACTAGCTACGTACCATGCCCTCGGCTAGTGCTTATCGCAATACCCTAATTGACCCTACCTCGGCTACGTGCTACAACTGCAATAAAGAGAGTTACTTTACCTCGTCTTGCCTAGAGCTAAAGGATAACAGCAATATTAAGGAGATAGAGGAAGGAGAAACGTCCGACAAGTTGGGAAAAAAAGAACCCTAGGGAAAGACTCCCCCCTAGGGTACCCTATTGATCTTAAAAAGATTAATCTAAGTTAGTTAATAGGTGGAAAACACTTTACGGTTCTATGTATAGTATCTTAAAATAGATATAGAGTTAATATAACCGCCCTTATTAATACTAAAGTAAATAGCTTTACTTTTATAAATACTGCCTATATAAATAACGTTACCAAGTTTTTAAATATGGAAGCTACTATACTAGAGAAGCCTATCTAAGTAAGAGGCTATAACGGTTAAGCTAGTAAACCGGTTACCTACGTCTTAAAGTTATATATCGCTCTTAACAGATAACGCTAGTATAGTATCCCCTTTTGCATTCTAGACCTAGGGTCTTATAATATAATCCTTAGCCAAAAATAGATGTCCTATTTTAATATTTGGCTAAACGTATAATAAAGATAATTTGTCTAGCCAGAGAATAGACTAAAATTACCCTCCTTTATTAGGGAAATCCGAACTAACCGCAAGACGCTAGCCGCGAAGGCTAACCCTACCTATTAGTAGGATGTTAGGGACCGCGACCTAGCCTTTACCTAAGAAGATGCCCGCTGCAAGGCTAGAAGGAACTCTTTTATACCGACGAAGATACTCCCCTAGAGTGCTATAGTTAATAAAGACTCTACTTATAGTAGCGGGATAAATAGTAACGTAGATAATATCTAAATTACGTAGATTTAACTAATATAGAAGAGAACATACTAATAGGATATAAGGGATGACCTCTAAAAGATGCAATAGGAGCTAAAAGGAGTAATATTAACGCCTTTACCCCGGAAGCCCCTAGGGTCCTATATACCCCCATTATTATATAACCCCCCTACGGTAGATATTACTGCGATTAGCGCTATAGTATTCCACTTTAATATATATAGGAGGGATAATAAGGTCTTTATAACTAGCTTATACAAAATTAACCGGATTATTAATAAGAGAGAAGAGAAGCTAGCTAAGGAAACTAATAAGGAGCTAGTTAAACGCCTTCTTCCTACTATCTATACGGGATATAAGGATGTATTCTTAAAGGTAGCTTTAGACGAGTTGCCCCCTTACCGGATATATAATTATAAGATTTAACTAGAGGCCAATAACTTGCTAGGCTATAGCCCCCTCTACTAATAATTAACGGATAAGCTAAAGGCAATAAAGCAATACTTACTTAATAACCTTAAAAAGGGGTTTATCGAGCTAAGCTAAGCCCCTTTTACTTCCCCTATCCTATTCGTAAAAAAGCCTAATAAAGGCCTTTGTTTTTATATTAACTATTAAAAGCTAAACGCTATTACTTAGAAGGATTAGTATCCTATCCCTTTAATTAATAAGACCCTTACACGTCTAAGTTAGGCAAAGATCTTTACTAAACTTAATATTCGCTAAGCCTTTTACCGAATTAGGATGGATCCTGCAGCTAAAGACTTAACTATATTCCGTACCCGTTATAAGTCCTATAAATATAAAGTCCTTCCTTTTAGACTAATAAACGGGCTGGCTATATACTAAAGATATATAAATAATGTTCTTTTTTATTACCTTAACGAATTCTACATGGTATACCTAGACGACATTCTTATATACTTGGATAACGAACTTAAATACTAGGTTTATATTAAGAAGGTTTTAAAGAGACTGTGGAACGTAGGCTTATAGGTTAATATTAAGAAATATAAATTTAAAGTAAAGCGTATAAAGTACTTTGGGTTTATTATTACTATAGAAGGAATTAAAGTTAATTCTAAAAAGGTTAAAGCAACCCGTAACTAGAAACCCCCTTATACCGTAAAAGGGATCCAGTCCTTCTTTAGTTTTTGCAACTTCTACTATTAGTTTATCCGTAACTATAGAGTTATAGCAAAGCCTCTTATATAACTTACCCGGAAAGATACGCCTTTTATCTTTAATAATAACTATATAGAGGCCTTTAGAGAGTTAAAAGATCGGCTTATCTCTTCTCTAATCCTTCGTTATTATAACCTAGACCTTAAATTAATACTAGAAACGGACGCTTCTGACGGAGTTATAGCGGGAATCCTATTACAGTTACATTTAGACGGCGAATAGTACCCTATCGCTTTCTTCTTAAAGATAATAGACCTGGCTAAGTGTAACTATAAAGTATACGATAAAGAAATGCTAGCTATTATTTAATCGCTGTCCTAATAGCGCGCGGAGCTTAAAGGTATAAACTCTTAGATTAAGGTTTATACTAATTATAAAGCCTTAAAGTATTTTATAATAATAAAGCAGCTTACCGGTTAATAGGCTTAATAGGCTAAAATACTCTTTTAATTCTTCTTTACGATTATATACCGCCTTAGTAGGTAAAACTCCTAGGCTAATACCTTAACCTAGAGAGAACAGGATATAGGCCCCTAGGATAAGCTAAAGGTTTAATATTAGACACACGCCCTTCTCCGTCCCAAATAGCTCGACCTATATATCCTTAAGGAACTAAGCTCTAAATAGAACAAGCTAGCACCTATAGAAGGAGAGTTCTTAGATGAACTAATAGGACTAATTAACCGCATCTTAACCGCGAACCGCACAACTAAATCCCTAAAGGCCCTCCGCAACTAAGCTATAAAAGGTAACCCTAATTTAGAAATAGAAGACGGACTACTCTTATATTAAGAGCGGCTTATAGTTTTGGATATTAATAACCTACGGACAAAGCTAATCTGTAAAGCCTACTGTTAAGTCTCTATAGTATACCCTAGTTAAGATAAGACCTACTAACTATTGGCGCTCCGTTACTATTAGTAAGGACTTCTATCTAATATAGAACGTTTTATTAGAAACTACCACGCCTATAAACGCGTAGATGCCCCTAGGGATTAAACTCCTAGGTAGTTATAACTACTGCTAGTTCTAGAACACCCTTAGCAATATATTATAATAGATTTTAAGTCGTTTCTAAAGGACGCTTACGGCCACGATATAGCCTTTATAGTAATCGACCGACTATATAAGCAATCCGTCTCCCTCCCTTATTTTAAGACTATAACTGCGAAGGATATAGCCCGCCTCTACGTTAATAACATCTACTAATTCTATGGTGCTCCTAAATTAATTATCTCTAACTACGGTCCCTAGTTTATATCGGATTTCTAGAACGAATTTTACCGTATCCTTAGGATTAAAATTAAGCTCTCTACTGCATTCTACCCTTAAACTAACGGTTAAACCGAGATTATAAACTAGTACCTTAACTAGCGACTACGCCCCTTTATAAACTATTATCAGGATAACTAGTTTGAATTACTACCTATAATAGACTACACGCAGCTTACGCTTCCCTATAATAGTATAGGAATATCGCCATTTAAACTGCTCCACGGGTACGCATTATAAACGTCCTTTAATTGGGATAGGCCTACTAAACCCACTACAGCTCGCAAACGCCTTAGCTATAAGGAGGCTTAGATACTAGCTAGGAGAATATATAGAGCCTAGGAGACTGCTTAAACAATTATAAAAAAGGCGTAAGAGAAGAAAGAGGCTAATATAAATTAATATCGTCGCGAAGCAGACTTCTAAGTAGGGGATTAGGTATAGGTGTTAATAAAGAACTAGAAAACCTAGAGGCTAAGCCGCAAGTTAAACCACTAAATGGCTGGTCTATATAAGATCTTAGAGAAGGTAGGATACTCCTTTAAGGTTAAACTACCAGATTTAATAAGGATCCACCCTGTCTTCTCCCTAGACCGACTATAAAAGGCTGCAAACGACCTATTACCTGGACAGTATAACGACCCCCTACCGCCAATTTAGATTGCAGAGGATAAAGAATGGGAAGTTAAAGAGATCCTAGCAGTTAAGAAGGTCCGTAGTGTCTTAAAGTACTATATAAGCTGGGTAGGCCACGATAAGGACCTAAAGTGGTATCCCGC
>Ga0307515_10004751_pt1 | contig 27837 bp, 2 predicted proteins | sample 17_EM_MG_FD_194513 | JGI IMG/M metagenome (GOLD analysis project Ga0307515, IMG submission 194513) | Populus trichocarpa ectomycorrhiza microbial communities from riparian zone in the Pacific Northwest, United States - 17_EM | ecosystem: Host-associated > Plants > Roots > Unclassified | place... | reverse complement strand
CATACTGCAGTAATTTTAGGATTTCCCTTAAATCGTGGGTCTCGGCTAAGTTTAGAGGATGTTTTATTAAACTTGTAAGGCAAATAGTTTATAATATAGAATGACTTTTAAGTATAAAAGAGTATTAAACGGACAACCTATAAGTATATTAGCGTTTAATTAACTTTAAGAGAGTTAAAAGGCCATAGGCTATATTATTAATAATAATGTCCTCCCTAATAATATTACTTAGGGATTTATTCTTAATAACCCCTTTTAGGTAAAGGGCGCCTTTAGACTATAAAGTGCATACGGCCTCGCTTAGATTAGTTAGTAGAGAGAGCGTCCGTCTAAGTCTGAGCGCTTATATCTATATGCTCTATATATCTATAGCTTAGTTACTAACGCGCTCGTACTGGTTTAAAAGTAAGGAGTTATCTTAGTAGGGCGTAGTTAAGTCATATGCGATATTTAGGTCGTCGCACGTGTTACAGAAAATTTTAAGATACTCCCCCCCTAGCGTCACTACAGCCTAAGAGAAGCCGAGTAAAGAGGGAAATTTGGCTGTGGGAGGTATATTTGCGGTCTGCTTCTTATAGATTGTAAATAGACTATATATACCTACTACGTTCTAGTAATCGCGAGAGAGAAAAAAAAAAGAGAGAGAGAGAGAGAGAGAGAGAAAAGAGAGAAGGATGGGAAGTAGGGTGAAAAAGAGAGATGATATCTGATTAAACCTATATTTAAAATGCTTTTTAAAAAAAGAGTAAGGCTTTAGGCGCGCTTGTTAAGCCTACCGCTAGGCTCCTAACCAGTTAAGTAGTAAGGCGTACTATACTACTAGTGATATTTTACCGCTATAAAATGTCTTTAACTAAAATATGCGCTGATAGCTAAAATAGGAAATGTACAAACTATTAAGAAATTAAAGCGCTATTTGTATTAACTTGAGAACATATTCGCGGCATAAATAATAGATAGGATATGCGATAACTGCGCTTAGGTTAACTAAGAATAGCGGAGCATGGATGCCTGATTATTTTAAGCTACAAGTTGCCTTTTCGCCTTGAAATTTGGCGCCGTAGGTGTATATATGTGACTTAAGTGGCAGTTTTAATGTAGATTTAGAAACAAGCTCGCAGGACGTAATTAATATAAGTATTAAGTTTAGAGTCGGATTGGATTAGATTGAAAGTGTGGCTTTTTTCGTTACCTTATAAAGTCGATTTCGCCTATAAAGATAGAAATTGATATAATTAAACTGGGGTTCTTAATAAGAAGGCGTAAGTAATTATCCGCTATAATAGAGTAAGTCTAAATTCGCCTAGTAATTACCGTAGGCCATTATATAGAACACCTTATTTCCATTACGTGTTCCCGCCTCCCTCTATCTAAAAGGTGGGTTAAAATCACGTAGTAGCTATAGAATTATTTTTTATAATAGTGAACGCAATATTACACTAATTATAACTAATTATATGCCTAAAAGCTGCTCTACTAACGCTGTCTCGCTATAACTCTATAATTAGTCTTAAGTATAGCACCTTAGCCAAATAAAGCTTAGTTCTAGAAATCTAGTAATATAATAGGTGCTCTTACCTAAACTAGTAAAGAGTCCTCACCTATAAGACTTCTCTTTAGGCGGCTTACTTCTAATAGTTAGGACACTCTATACGCAGCTTCTAATTAAGACTCCGTGCTTATTTAATAGCTATCTTCTTCTATATGTCCTACCCTCTAATTTTAGTGTATACGAAACCAAACAGGCTAATAGTTATCTTACTACCGTTTCCTCTAGATGTAAGGAATTAATATCTCTAACTAGAAATAGTTCTAGACGTTCTTTTAGTATATATTTAAATATAACTAAGTATATATTATAGCTTAAGTTAAGCAGCTCTGAAGATGGTAAACTTCTAAATAAAACGTCATTGACGATATAGATTTGTTAATGCACTTTCACTAACAAAAACCTATAAAGCTCTGTTGTTAAGTTGGAGAATATTATTATGGGAAATATTTAGTATATATTTGGTCTAGGTCGATATTTAAGATCTAGTTTAGAACGATATTAAGTCTACTATATATAATTTAATATCTAAAGTACCGAGGCGGTGAATATGCGTGCGATAGGGTTTAAAGTTTAAAGATTAAGATTTAAGGTTGGGGGATCTGGCCTAGGATAATAGACGGAGAAAATAAGTAAATTTAGAGCTTATAAGAGATAAGGTGCCTAAATTGCCGTATAAGGTACTAAAATAAGGGATGGCGGATTTTTTTAGTTAGCTGGGTTATAGGAATAAGGAGGTAGAGCGTTAGGGAGAGTAGGAAAAGGGCTGTAATACTAGACTATTTGGAAAGATTACTCTAATGTGAGCGTAAGATAAAGGAGAGAAATAAAGTATAGTAGCTAAGAAACAAACGCCCGGTATATATAATCTCTATATATATTTAGAGCAGCTAAGGAGCTAGAGTAAGACTATATAATCTTAGCGACTATAACTTCTTCCGTCCTAGGTTAAGGAAAGAGGTAATTTCTGTGTATAGACACGAACGAGCTATAAGGCTGCTTTAGATTTAAAATTTGTAGTAAGTTTTATTTTTCCCATTGTGTGTAGGTCGCTAGCCACTATTTGTAGGTCATTGGCCACTTTTTATAGGTCGCTGGCCACTGTATTTAGGCCGCTGGCCACTATTTGTAGGTCGTTAGCTACTGTGTATAGGTCGCTGGCCACTATATATAGCGACTCGCTAATAAGATAGACTAAAGTAACTTTTAAAAGCGAGGCTCTGATTTTAACTGCTAGTGGTAATAGCTTTAATTTGTTAAGTCTACATCTAGCGCCTCCTATATGTAGATCTTCCAGCGGGATCTATATTTTGCCTTAGGGCTAATTTCTACTTTTATATTGTCTGATAGTTCTTAGGTTAATTATAAACGATATACTAAATATAGCGATTTATATATTATATTGATAAAGTATAGAGAGAGCTAATATATAGCTGGTTTCGCCTGGTAATACTAAATATGCACGGTTACCTTCTTATTGCCCTAATTTCCTTCCTATATTTATCTCCTTGCGGCTTTTAAACCGTACTCTAATTTGCCCTATTTACTAGCTATTTACTCTTCGGTATAGATTGCTTTATTTTAATCTCTAGCTTATTTACGCTGGCTATTAATTCCTTTATCTATTATATCTAGCCACCTATTATACCGGCTTCCGAATTAGACCGAGATTTTAGCTACAGCACCTTAGTTAAGGAATCTCGCCCAGACACCACTGTTACTATATTATTCGTTAAGATAGATTTAGAAAAAGCTGTTCCTGAGCTAACCCTAGCTTATTAAACTATAAGCCTAGTAATTAAAAGTCCTCTTTTTATCCGTTAACTATTCTATTTAAAAGGCTATTAAAGGGCACCTTAACCTAATGACTTCTTCTAACTTTAGTGTAAACTTCTCTAAGTTAATAATGTAGACAAATATAACGCGGAATATGCTAGTTATAGAATAATATACTTTTTTACCCTAGAGGAACGGCATTTATTCTGTAATATTATAAAGGAAAATAAATCTAAATTGCTAGAGTATTTTCTCTACTCAGATAAGTTTTATCTGTCGCTATTTGATATTACTAAGACTATTAAACTTTAAGTAAGTTTAATCTTAAATATACTATAGCTACTCTAATTTAGTTATAAAAGAAAGCGAAAATGATTTTGTTAAGCTGGCGCGAATATATTAAGGAAAAGGGTATAAAGAATGCTGGGCTGTTATAGGCACCGGAAATTATAATATAGTGATTTAACTAGGCAGGTTATGGCGTTTATATTTATAGTAGCTACTTTTTATACTATTTAGTAGAGTGTTTAGTGATAGATTCCGGTGTGCAATTATAATGAAATCTTTACGCCCCTAAATTAGTTGGCTTGCGCTATTATAGAGTATCTAGTCTATGTAGCCAGATAATCTAAAATTAGTGCCCCTACGGCAGATAAGAATCCGTACCACTAATATCTTCACTTTAATTTAGCCGCTTAGTGGCCTGTTAGCTAGTAAATACATTTATAGAACAACTCTTATCTCTACCCTAATATTCTATAACTATCCCTCTTTCTTACTATTAACACTTAACTAACCTAAAGCCTAAAAAATGGATATTAGAAGTCTAATTTGTCTAGTTACACCACTATAAGCGCCTAAGAGATTAACGCTACTAAAGGCTTTAATATTAATTTCCCTACCTTTAACACTGCCAATTAACTTTATAATACTAGATACTTAATAAATATACGCGTTAACAGTTTGTACTGCCGATACTCCCTAGTTAATTAATTACTTTACTAATACCTAATGCAGTATAACACGGCTAGGTCTTATCCTAATAGCCACAACCCTATTATAGGTTTACTACCTTTAAGATTAGAGTATTTACTATTACCGGACTTAGGGGTTTTAGGATTAGTTAGTCTTGTACTAATATATCCTTAGGGAATATATATATAGATGGTTTGTACTATTAATACTCCCTCTTTAATTACTTTACTAATACCTAATAGAGTAAAATATAGCTAGCTCTTATCTTAATAGCTATAACTCTAACACAGACTTACTACCTTTAAGATTAAAGTCTTTACCTTTGCTAGCCTTAACTAATTTAGAATTAGTTAACCTCGCGCTAATATACCCTTAATAAATACACGCGTTAATAGTTCGTACTGCTAGTACTTACCTAATTCTTACCCTACTAATGCCTAATACAGCATAACACGGCTAGATATTCTCCTAAGAGTAGCAAGCCTTCTACTAATAGGAATATAACGCTTATCTCCTCTTTTACTATTAGCAAGCCGTTTATAGATACTTCTTCGCGAAGTCATCTAGGCGGAAAGAAGCGTTGTAATAATACTTGCTATACGCGACCGGATAAATAAAGAAAGGGAGAAATATAGAAAAGGATTATAGAGTTTTATCCAGACACAATTGTAACGAATTATAAGAATTATTATCTAAATAAGTGCGACCTTTTATTATTGCTAGGACTTAGCAATCTTAGTGTTATAACTAGTAGGGAATCTAGCGTTACTAGCAATATATTAAGTATTTCCTTAAACGAGTTAATACGCCCACACTCTTTCCGTTCGTTTTATTATTCTTTCTTTTATATATATTTAACTAAAAGTTCCTAGGATGCTTTAGAATGTTAAAGTAGAAGGATGCCTTAAAAATAAACTTGTTAAAATGGATAGTTAATAAAGGGTTTAGTTAGGATTAAATCGCGCAAGAGCTAGGGTTAATAAAGAATAATTATTAGCTAGAGTACCGTTATGCCACCTCTAGTGATTAAAGGCCTAGTATAATATGGTTAAATAATTAAGATACAGACCTATTAAATTTAAGAGCGAGCTTAGTTGGATTTAAATTGATTGCCGTAATGCTTAAGTTATATACACCACTCTAATATATATTAAGATATAAATTATACGTACCCTACCTTACTAGCTCTAAAGTATCTTACTTATTACTATTATAGTTTATACAGCAGCAATAATCTCAAAATTGATCAGCCTTTTCCCCCTAGTCTATGCCTTTTAGGCTACTCTAATCTTCCCTTAGAAGGTATATACTAGACATATAAAGAAGATAAAATTCTTATCTCTATAAAAGGTGACCTATATAATAAGGTCGCTATCGCAAAAAAGTTCCTAGGCAGGATAGAAACTATATATCGCCTTTAATATAACTACCTTAAAAGAGTAGAGCACTACCTAAGCTAAATACTACTATTATTAATATCTAGTACTAAATCTAGTATTACCAGCAGCGAGCAACCTAATTTTATTAGCAGTAATTATAGGAAAACTCCTACTCTGCTTAAATGCCGCCAACTCTACGTTCTATTCTTCTATATCCCTACTTCTACTATTATAAATCCCCTTGCGGATAACATTAAGCTGTAACGCTGGGGCTGTAGTTTTAAGTAGACAGATACCAAAAAGGCCCTTTTTTGGAATTAGGCAGTGTTGATCTGGAATAGTTATATATTGCAATAATGTTTTTAGGAAGATCGGGACTTATATATAAGAGAGAGTATTATAAATTAGCCCCTACTAAATAGGCGCAGGGACTAAATTAGGATCCTTTATAGATAAAAAAATACTAAATTAAAGGGAGTAAACTTAGGATAGGAAGCTATAGGAGTGGCTTTAGGAGGATCCTTATGGGTATATAAGTAAAAGTTTAATAAGCTATAAATTAGCCGTTAAGAATTGTATATCTATTAATCTAAACAAAGTTCGTGCTATAGCAACCCTATAGGATATCTTAGCCTACTTAAGTAAAAAGTGGCTTTTTTTAAACCTGTATACGCGCCTTATAACCCTAGGCGTTATATAATGTTGTAGTAGGTATAAATAAGTGGCGTCGGCTAGTTATCTACTATATTTAGCAGCCTATGCCTTATATACTGCTTTATCTAGCTATTTACTAGCCTTCCGCTATATATAAATAGCTATCCTCCCACCTCTTAAGAGCGGGACACTTTTTACTCAGCCTCTTACCCGGCTTAATAGATACCGACACTAATATATAGCGCAGAAAACTCTCTAATAACTATAATGCCTATATAATAGTAAGAAGCTACTAGTAAGTCTAATTTAGAATAACTAAAGGCGATATATACTCCCAATTTAGGCCCTAGTTTAATTAATTATATACTAACCTCTAATATACCTATAGAGGGAGGCCAACCTTCCTTAGTTATACCACTTAAGATATAGTAAGAGAAGGAATTAAAGATAGAGGAAAAGGTAAAAAAGTAAGTATAACTTCTGCAACGTATATTTTAATCTATAAAGGCTAAAAGAAATGTCTAGGATATTGTTTTTATAGAAGAGCCCAATAAGAATATTATATATATTAAAGACCACTTAAGATACTAAAAATTTATTAACTATTTGGAACTAGGGAGGAAAGTGTAAAAAAGGCCGCTAAACTAACCTTACCGTACCTCTACCTCTACCTCCCCTACTTTAAAGTTATATAATAAGTACGGCGGAGTAAATAATTAATCTAGTTTAAATTTTGTTAGAAAAATAGGTAGCCGAAATTAAGGACGGGATAGTAAAGTAGGTAACTATACTAAAGGATACTGCGCAGAACTAGTATAACGAACTTAGAAAGGGGACGGAAAAGCAGATTACTGCACTAAAGGATACTATAGGGAGAGAGTGTGAGGAGGTTAAGAAGGAAATAGCAAAGAAGCTTAAAATACTAAGGAATATCTAGGACGTTTAGCTTAAAGCTCTTAAGAATATAATAAGATAGGCTAAGAACATACTAGGGCGGACTAGTAATGGTTTTTAAGGGATATAATTAGACTTGCTTTTTAGTAAATCCTAATATACTCTCCCAAAATTTAGATATTTGTTAAACGTTAAGCTTTATAACTTTATACTAGTAATCTCTATCTCCCTAATAGCGTTTACAATATATTGCTCTCTTTAATAGATTAGATATTAACATTTAAGCGGTCTTTATTTATATCTCTTTACTATTAGGCCCTTCTATAGCTTAAGCGTAATATTATATGCATGTAATATTATATAAACTTATTGGATAGGCCCTCCCACTAAAGAAATCCTTTTTATTTTCCCGTTTCTTAATTCCTAATTCTAGATTTCCGTTTTCGGTTTCCTAAATCCTAAATCCTAACTTTAAAACAACATTTTATATTCGACGTTTAGCAAAAATAAGTAATAATAGTCTAATAAAATAAATACCTCTTACGCCACCTTTTCTTCTATAGATAAATTTTAAATCCTTTTACGGTAAAGGGTAATCTACCTTATATTCGCTAGGTTAAGTTACTAGCCTTATATCCTTAAAATATACTTTAATACTACTATATAGCCGGCTACTTAGATAGTAAGCCTTCTACTACCAGATTTCTATTACTTATTTAGATCCTATTAGTATAAAGCTAATATACATATCTCTCTTCGTCTAGAAATGCTACTGCTTTTATTAATAACCAAATTACTACAGCGCTTTAAAAGTTTAGCGTTATTACGGGCTGCGGAATATAGACAAGAAGTAGAGTTTTATATTCTACTAGAAGTAGAAGCTAATATCTAAGTAATAAACAATTTTAATTAGACGCCGCTGTTATTGGCTATAAGTAACGGTTATAAGGCGGTAGTAAAACTACTTCTTATATAGAATGACATCGATCTAAACTCTAAGGATAAATTTGGGGCTATATAACTGTTATTAGCTGCAGAATATAGAAGTAAGGTAATAGTAGAGCTACTACTTACGCGGGATAACGTTAATTTAAATCCTAAGAGCGCTTTTAGAGATATACCGCTATTATAGGCCGCGATAAACGGGTATAAGGGGGTAGTAAAGCTATTACTAGCGTTGGATAGTATTAGCCTAAACCCCAAGGGCTTTTATAATTAAATACTGCTATTAGTAGCTGTAAAGCGTAGGTATAAGGTAATAGTGGAGCTACTATTAATAAAGGACGGCATCAGCCTAAACTCTACCAATATTAAAAGTTGGACTCCGCTCTTATAGGCTGCAGAGAGTAGATAAGAGGGGATAGTAAAGCTACTGCTTGCGCGGAAAGGCGTTAACTTTAACTCTAAAGATAGTAATGGTCGGACACCGCTCTTATGGGCTGCTCAATGGGTATATAAGACTGTAGTAGAGCTATTGCTTAAGGACGGCGTCGACGCAAAATCTAAAGATAAGTATAGTAAAACGCCGTTATGGTGGGTAGTGGAGGGCTAGCATAAGATAAGAGAAATATATTTATTAAATATACGGCTAGTAGGGTTTATAGACGAGATATATAAGCCAGTAGTTCAGCTATTGCTTAAAAAGGATAATAATATAGGCTTTAATACTATATATACTTAACTTTCCTATAAATTAGAAGACTAGTTACTAAGAAAGATTAAAGGCTGCGGTTAACTTTCTTATGTTAAGCAAACTATTATCACGGACTCCAACGTCGTCCTCTCCCTATCCATCTTCGTGCTAGCTACCTCCCAATTTTATATTGCTATTAAGTTATAGGGGCGTAGCCTTATCCAAAAGATATCTGGTAATCTCTTAGCAGTCCCTATAAATCGCGTAGTTAATTAAGCTGTAAAATTTTGGCCCTAATCTACGTAATAGGGGTTCCTTATTCATCCATATAATAGGATTACGTCTATTTCTAGTTTTCGCCGCCTTATAAAGGCGCGTGGCTAGCTGAAATGCACCTAGTTTTTTTAGCTAAGTGCCCACAATTAGAACAAGATTTAGAACTTAACGTTTAGCATCCTAAGATATAGCTACAATCGCGTTCTTATCTTAATTGTTAATTTCTCCGTTAAGAAGTATATTAGGCTAAAGCACGCCAATATCTCTAAACCGTTTCCCTTTATCTTATTGGTCTATATCTCTCCTAATATAATTAGAATAAGCTGATAGTTCTAATCCCTAAAAGTACTTTAGGTTAAAGGCTAAGCGCTATTTATACTTATAGTAGATTATCCTATCCAGTCGACCATAGAGTTCTATTATCTTTATCTATAGGCCCTTCTTAGTTAGAGGAGAGTCCAGAGATAACAACTGGAATTTATTATAAAGTCCGTTAACATTTTACGTAAAGTATCGAAGGATACGCTTATTGTTTTTGTTTGTAAGTTAGTGGAAGTTAGTAGGCATAGCACAAAAAGCTAGCTTATTTATAATGCAAAAGCCCCTATACATATTTTAAGTTAAATAATTATTATTGTAATTATTAATGTTAAATAGGCTACGTTTAGACTAGCGCCTAGAAAATATAAGGTTTTAAAGGGTATAAACAACATTCTCGTACTTAAGTTAATAGGAGTTGGTAAAAACGGTATAAGAAGCTTTCTTATTTGTAATACAAACATTACCATATATATTTTTAGTGGAATCACCGTTATTATAATTACTAATCTTAAATGGGCTATATCTAGATTGGTGCCTATAAAGCGTATAAAAGTTAGGAACTATAAGCATTAAGAGTTAGAAAAGTAGCTCTCTACGGTTTCCAATATATAAGACTTACTTTTTACAGCTACTAAAATACCAGCACCACTTAGAATAATAATCTTCTTCCTTACTATAAACACCTTTTTAAAATCCTTAAGTAAGATCTTTTTAAGGGATTTCGGTTTAGAATAAGGCTTGCTATCTTTAGTAAAATGCGGTTACCTTTTAGGGTAAATTTATTTAGGCATTTTGGTTTAATAAATTAACTATATAAAGAAAGAAGTAAGGACAAAAGATATATAGAGTAGGTAGTAGGGGTACTAGTAGTTATACTTTATTTTACACTAATAGAGATACTAAAGAGGGGTAAGTTAGTGTAAGGTAAATATAAAGTGTATTCTAGGAATAGAGCTTTACTATACTCCTATTACATACCCTATAGTCTAATTAATACTATTATAATATATAACGGGCCATCTAAGTAAAACCATCTAGGGGTTTTATATAAACCGGCAAGGCAGAGTATAAATAGCCTTACTATAATCGCCTTAGTTACCTAGATAGCCGTAAGTAGTAAGCGCTAATTAAGGGTTACCTACTAAGTAGAGCCTTAGGTGGGCGCAGAAGTTTCGTTTAAATAAATAGGTTAGTGTTTTATACTAGGGCCTTAGGCATACAAATAATTTTAATAGTAGAAATTAAGAATATTAAAAGTAAGAAGGCTAAACAGGCTTATAGCGGCTTAAGCTATCTACTGCGGTATAGCATCCCCTTACCTATTCTAGTTATTTTACTTCATTTTAAAATTAAGGGCCTATTAACCACAAATCTAGCATATAAGCTAAATATTTGAGACTCGGCGTTACCAAGGGTCCTTAGACTAAGGCAGTGTAGCACTTTAGTAACCCGTTAGCTCTATAAAAGTATCTGCCTTTCTAAGATTAAAATTTATGCAGTTGCAGCGAATAAAGATAAGGTAAAGCGACGGCACTACCTTTTAGGGTATTGTCTCGGGGCTTATACAAAGGTCAGCTTTCTGAATATAAATAGGCATCCCCTAGGCCCTTTTGTTAAAGAAACTATCCTATACTAAGACGTTAAAAAGACAGTATACCTATTCTTAATGGCTCTTATTTACGGCTTTGTTAACGTTACTTTTTTAGGGGATTCTATTTTTGGCTTAACCCTAGCAGAAATCTCTAAGAATTCTATAGTTAATAGCTAGGTAAGAAGTACGGCATTTCTAAATAACCTAAAAGGACTAGTCCTAAGCCAGATAATAATAGTATTAGAGTAAAGTATAATTATAGGCACCTAGTTTACGGCGGTTAATAGTATAACTAGAACCGAAGGGGACTTAATTAATAAATCTAGCTAGGTGCTTAACTTTAAAGGATAATATAGTAGAATTAATAAGAACGCGCCTTTAATTAATAATAAAGCTATAGATAACGCCAAATTCCTTACTAAAGTTAAGGGTATATTTTTAGATAAAGGTATATTCTAGTATCTCCTTTATAGAAAATCGGAATCTTAACTTACTGACTACTCTTTTTTTTTTTAGAGAGAAGTAGTATTTAAGAAGAATCTAAACTTTTAGGAGTAAGGTACGAAGATATATCGTCTACTATAGCGTTAAATTAACCTACGGACAATAACTATAAAATTACTACTTATAAATGCAAATCTGCTTCCCCTTATAAGTATAAATCTGCTTCGCCTTATAAGTAGAGGTTAGTAATATAGCGTAAGTATAAACCTACTTCGCCTTATAAGCAGAGGTCGGCAATATAGCGTAAGTAAAAAGCAGTCCCGCCTCGTAAGAATACTTCTATTACGCCTTAAAGATCTACTAGAAAAAGTAAGCGTATAGTAATAAACCTCTTTAGGCGAATGCAGTATAGATATAAGCCTAATTTGGGTACCTTAATAGATAAAATAGACTTAAAATAGATTAAAATGTAAATAGAGTGGCTAGCATTAATAAAGGTAGTAAAAGGTAAAGAAAATTATACTTTATAAACGAAGATATAAAAGTTCGAAGAGATTCTAGAATTAGAATTAAAGTAAGCGCGCTTAGCTAAGATAGAACCTCTAAAGGTATAGGAATATATATATTAAATCTAATAGGCATAAAGGCGTATGCTCTTAGGTTATAAGGGAAGAAATAGGATTAAGAGTTATAGGGATATCCTTAATAATTTATATAGCCATCTAGATATATTCTACTTTTAGAGCCTATAACGGCAATAATAAGTAAGGTTATTCTATATAAAGAACTAAAATAGACTTATTATGCTTTTAAGGCTATTAGAGTTGGGTTAGATAATATTTATTTATAGTTAATGCAGTATTACGTATAAGTAAACCTATATTAATTAATATTGGCCTAAGTGCGTTGCGATTAATTTAATAGATACATTTACTAAAACTAATTATATAGATTCGCCCCCTAATTACAACTTATCTTAATAAGATATTGTTTACATTATAAGACTAAACGCGCTAGGAGTACCTTATAGAAATAGATAAAGGAAGCTGGTGCTATTCTAATAAGTAATACTTACTATAACACTTACCTAATCCACCTAAAACATATTATAATCGCCGCTGCCACCTATAATATTTATAAGAGAACATAATATAGCGTATTAACTAATATACTGCTTTAGCTAGATAAGCATAGCCCTTATAAAAGGGATAAGGGGTAATACCATTAAAGAGCAGCTGTGCTATTTAGCGAGCTTTAGGGAATCTTAAAGCTAGCGGTTTAGTCCCTAGAATAGTTATAAGGTCTTATAATTATAGAGAAAGGGAAAAAAGTAGGATCTATAAAGTTTAAGGTTGCCTTATATAACGCGTTTTGCGAATTAAATAATCTATATAGCCCTATTAGTATAGCTCTAGAAGTTTTTAGTATTAAAACGTACTAGAAATCCAGTTTGTCTCCTACATTTACCTATGTAATAGGATTTATTAGGCATAGGAGAGAATTTTTAAAGGGAAAGAGAATACCTAAAGATAGGGTAGGAAGGAGAAGGAGTATAATTCTAATTATATTTGCGCTGTACTGTGCTCTTAGTTTAGAGGGGTTCTCTGGCTTAAATATACGGGTACATTCCTTATATTTCTAAATTAGGATTTGGTTTTATAGATCCCGGAATATAAAACTTATACGTATATAATAGCTTAGTTTCTAAAACCGTAAAACTAGAACTAGATTTTTAAATCCTAGTTTTAAATTGCCATTTAGGGTTTAATAAAATAACCCTTTTGGTAATGTAGCGTAGTGTATATATAGTTGACTAAGCGCACACAATACTATTAGCCTTAAAGTCATTACTATTATATCTTATCCTTAACCACTTTATTAAAATTACTTAGAGAAAGATTATATTACGTTTATAGTGCCAAATAGACGCATTATTAGGAAGATTGTAAAATCTACTACTTAAGACAAAAATCTTCAAGTTATGGCCGCCGGGAAAGCACTATAGAAAAAAGCAAAAGAACTGGTTTCTTTTTTCTCTTAGTATAAGGTAGACTCCTTACTAGTAGAGGAAAGAAACAAGATTTAAGTAAGCCTCTTATTAACTGCTAAATAGCACTAAAAGAACCGGTTCTTTTAGTAGCGCTAATTAGGACAATATATAGCCCTAAATCCCGGTTAATACTTCTACCCGCCTCCCCTACTACCGTATCCTTTACTGCCTTTAATAACCGTTATATAAGAACTAAAACCTTTGCTAGTTTCTCTAAGCCTACTATATAGGCTATAAAAACTAATAAATCCGCCCTAATCTACTAAGGATAATTATAGGAGGTAGGCGCTATCCCTATATAACAAAGTATGGCCTCTTAACTCTTCTTTACTAAAACCGTAACTAAGGCAAATCTTATTTGGATCCGATAATGGAAACATTTCTAAGAAAGGAGAATCTTAGCCTATCTCTGGTTCGATATTTTTATTAAACTAAACTTAAAACTTTATAAGGAGAGCTTGGGGGAAACGGGCGGAATAGGTAGAATAGGCGGAATGGGTGAAATGGGTATAATGGAATAATTATATAAAATTTAAGCCTTTAACTAGATTTTAATATCTAAATATAAGGTGTACTAACCATTTATATAGTACTTAAAAGCGGTTCTCTTAAAATATCTCTATAAGGCTCTTAAAGTAATATAGTACTAGGCTCCCCATTTATATAAAAGATAGGAAATAGCTAGGTGCTATTTAATAAGCGGACTTAAAGGAATAGGGTCGTAATGGGCCCGGAAGGTATTATAAGACATCTTTTAGTTTCCATTATGGTAAGGTCTTTTAACTTTAGGCGTAATTAAAAAGGGGTGTATCTAAAGGTTAAGATCTTAGAAATAAGAACTAGGATATAAACTAGGATGGGAACCGGGATTTAGGAAACGAGAAAAAGGAACTAGGATTCCAGAAATAGAAAAGTAGTTTTCTATAAGTGAGCGTATTAATCTTTCTAATCTTATAGTATTTACTTTTAAGACTTTAAAAAATAGATAGTTTATTTAGTACTCTATACATCCAGATTATCCATAAACTATCTTTATATTTATTATTCTCTACCTAAAGTTACTAAGTAACTATAAAAGTCTATAAATTACAAGACCAACGCTATAAAAACACCTTCTATATAGTAGCTCAATCTAAGTAACAGATCTCTAGCGCTATTAGAAATTTTAGGCAAGATTAAGGATAAGCTTTAAGAACTACTAGTTAACGTAATCTTACCTATACTTAAGAGAACCGCGGGGTTGGTGATTATAGGAGATAATAGAACCTTAGAGCTCTTAGAAGGGAAAGGATAGGTATTAGTAGTAGGGAGCATAACTAAGGCTACTTTAATGGTAGAGTTTTAAGCATTTTCTATAAACTGGTCTGCCTCGTCTCTAGGGTTTATGCTAAAAACTATACTGGTATAGCAATGAGACTTACGGAACGTTTATATATAGTAAAACTATTAAGGTTTCTTAGTATCTACCTTAAAATCTATAATAAACTTGCCGCTTATGTTTATGGGATTAAATTAATTAAATCCTATATTAAAGGAGCCGTTCTTCTAGTAAGGGTTTTTAAGTTAACTTTGTGTTAACGTATAATTAAGACTAAGGAAATTAAATTAAAGTACTATTCCGACTAATATACTAATAGAGTTAGGATTAAAGGTAAGCTATTTAGTAGCTCCAACTAAAATCTATACTACTTAATATAGTGTAGTTAGTATATAGGTTAGGAATAGGCTATCTAACTAGTAAGTATATTAGAGTGATGTTAAATTATTCTATACCGCAGTGTAATAGAAGTGAATAATGCCCGCGGAAGTAGTAGCGGCTAAAGAGGATATAATAGCCTAAAGAAAGAATATGGTTTTAGGTAAGGACGTAAGACAATAAAAGGTACAACTATTTAAGCTTATATAAAAGGTGAAAAGGGCAACAAAAAAAGGCATTCTAGATTTAGATTTTGTAGTGAATTTAATAAATATAAAAACGGATTTTATAGGCAAGAAAACGGATTTTATAAACGGGAAAACGGATTTTATAAACGAGAAATTAAAAACTAGAATTTATGCCTATATAACCCCTAGGGGAGGTAAACGTTTATTAGCTTAAGAGTAAAGGTACCTATTTACTAAAGTACGTTATTCCGTGATAATTATTTAAAAACCTCTACCTAGTAACCTAGCTTATAATTTATTCTTTAAGCAACCTATTAAGTAGGCACTTAACTTACTAAGTTAACTTTTATTTCCTTAATTACACTTTAAAGTCTATTCTAATTTCCGTTTTCTTAGTTCTACTTTAAATTTTACTCTAACCTCTATTTCTAGTTCCGCATTTTGCCTATAAGAACGGCACTTTTTATATCACCCTATGATAGTATTTTATAATTAGTTAAGATAGCCACTCTTACTAATAAATTAGTGGCTAAATATAAGAAATATCTAAAATCCGTTAATAACCTAAGTCTTCTTAAGCTGGAAGTAAAAGTAGGCTCTATAGTATAGAAAGTAATAGAGACTAATAAGGCCGGGCTATAGGGTGTTAATCTAGAGTATTACCCCTAGGGCACTCGGTATAATAAATATTTCATTATAGCTACAAGTTAGCTAGGTAATTAAATAAAATTAGAGGAGGCTAAATAGGAGGGATCTAGGGGGGAGTCGAAGGAGGAGTTAGAGGAGGAGGGAGAGGGGGGGGAAGAGGGGGAGGAGGGGGAGGAGGAGGGGGAGGGGGAGGGGGAGGGGGAGGAGGAGGAAGAGGAAGAGGAGGAGGAGGAGGAAGAATAGGCTAAGCCTAAGAAGAAAGAAAAGGGCAAGGCTAAGGAGAAAGAACAGGCTAAGCCTAAGGGGAAAGAATAGGCTAAGCCTAAGGGGAAAGAATAGGCTAAGCCTAAGGGGAAAAAATAGGCTAAGTCTAAGGGGAAAGAATAGGCTAAGCTTAAGGGGAAAGAACAGGCTAAGCCTAAGGGGAAAGAACAGGGTTAAGCTAAGGGGAAAGAAGAGGGCAAGACTAAGGTTAAAGAGGAGCCCAGCGAGGGTGCTAAAGGGATAAATAGCATTCCCTATAAAAGTATAGAGAATGGTAAAAAGAATAAGCCTATCGATCTTACGGGTAAAGATGACTTAAAGAAGGACCCTAAGTATAGTTAATTATTATATTATAGGCCTGGTCCAAAGAAGGTAAAGGGTATGCCTATAATAACTATTAGGTAAATTAGTAAAAGGGGTATTAAGTATATTAATAAATACGGACTAAAAAGTTATCTAAAGTATTAAATTAAATTATTTACAGCGGATTCTTAGTATAAAGAGAATCTGCTAAAGAACTAAAAAGTTAGTAACCCTTTTAATTAATATAGAGACTAATAACTAAATAATAGCAAATATAAATATACGAGGTGTTATATTAACGATATTTTTAAAGTTGCTTAGTTTATAGAGGACGCAGTTAATATAGATACTAAGTTAAATCTGCTTAATCTAGATATAAAAGGAGATAAAAGGTATAGTCCTTACTATATTTTAATTAATTAGGATATTAATAGCAAGTTAGAGAAAAAGTAGGAGACTAAAGTAACTCTATAGTTAAAATAGGGAGCGTATATTACTAACTAGGCGCTTTATAATTTTACTACTATTATAGAAGCTAGATTCTCTAAGTTTATACTAGGTAAAGAGCTAGAAAAAAGCAGATTTCCTTTTATTAGGCTTACTGCGGGAATAGCCTATATATTTTGTAATTAGTTACTTAGGGGATCACCCGCTCTAACAGCCTGTTTATTACCTACTCATATAGGCCGGTTATTATCCGCTTATATAGGCCGGCGATTACTTACTATAGACTAGGCCGTTAATAAAGATTCTATATTTAAGAAATTTAAAAAAGATTACTTTATAATAATAGGAGTTAGCAATTTCTGTAAACTTAGTTCTTAGAAAAGAGGGGAATGCCTAGTAGTATAGAACATAAATAAGATAAGCTTAGGTTTTTAGGGTTTAGGTTAAGTAACTAAGTTAATTATACTGCGCAGTCATCCATGCTTTATTATTACTTTTATTTAGTTATTACTAATTCTTATTTTCGTGTTAAGTTTATTAATTTTTGTATAACCTATATATTATATTAGTTAAGTAATTAATAATCCTTATTTTATAGCTTTTATATAATCTAAGGTTATATTTATACCTTTATTAAAAACCTTCCTAATATCCCGAAAATAAGGAATTAAAGAGGTCTAAATACCTTCCTTTAGTTATCTTTATATAAGTCTATCTCTTAATAACCTAAAAGCCTATTATAATGCCTACCTAGGACCCTTATAGCTAAATTACTTACGGCTTTAAAACGAATAGGTAGTATAATAAGCATTCACTAATAAGCGTACCTTAAAATGCGGCTATGCTTATTTTATACCTTAAGGAGTGATTTTATAGTGTAAATAGTGTCTATATAAAGCTAATGGCCTAAAGGCACACTACTTAATCCTCTATATCTCTTTTTCAATTTAGCGCTTTAAAGATAAATTATACTTAGAATTTAAGAATGCCTAAAGATTAAGAATGCTTAGAAAATAAGAATGCTTAGAAAATAAGAATGCTTAGAAATAAGAACGCTTAGAAAATAAGAATGCTTAGAAATAAGAACGCTTAGAAATTGAGAATACTAAACTATAAGTAAGATATTTTATATTTCGTAGCACGAGTAAAAATTTCTAAACTTTAGGGGAATATAAAGAAGACATATAATCTAACGCTTCTATTTCCCTCTAAACCCCAGAATTTTCCGTTACTAATGCTATATCTCTACTATAATATTTATAGTTTACCTTATTAAATTATTAAAATAACCTCTTTTAGAGGACGCAAATTTATTTATTCTTTAGGGCTAACGTGTTAAGAATAAAAGTTAATAAGCGGTTAGACTGGCTATTATTAGTTTATAAAGGTGGAAAGTATAAAGATATAAAGTACTTAAACTATAAGCCGCTAAATTTCGGCCCTTAGGTAATCGTTATCTATAAGTATATAAGCGTAATCTTAAGTGTACTACTAGAGCGTAGTAGTAATATCGTTATACGCAGTATACCATACAGCGTTATCTATAGATAGTTAAGTTAACTACTATACGAAGTTTGCGTGTAGCTAAACCTTAGTATTAAGCGCGTTCTATATTTAGTTATATAACTAAATTTTAGCTTAAAGGTTATACTACTTAAAAGGAAGAAACATCTAGATGGTTACTAGATTTAATAAGTTATACTTTAACTAAAATGGCCATACCTATTAGCTTTTATAGTTATCTAGCATTAGGGGTTTAGAAGATTCTTTTAGAGTTAAGATATTTAAAGGTGCTTTATTTGTGATTTTAATTAGGGCAGCCTTTAGACTTAACTTTTAATACTAATAGGGAGGCTTAAAAACGCGCTCGCTAGATAACCGGCTTAGGCAAAGTGGTTAAAGATAGGGATACTTAGGCATACTTTTAGTGGGCATTAAAAGTATAGAGTTAAAAATTCGTTAAAAGCCTAATAATAGCGGGGAAGCTTATTATAAATTAAGGACTTTATCTTAAAGGCGCTTCTTTATACCTATTTAAAAGATATTAAGCTTAGCCTTAAGCGTAAATATTAAAAGTTAAAGTTTAGAAGATGGAACTGTGTTCTAATCTTAATAACTAAGCTCTAATTTGCGAAAACCGAATTCACTTTCCTAATAACGGTTTTCCGGATTTTAGATTTACACTAGCCAATTCCTATCTTATAAGGACATTTAAAATGCGCTTGCCTCTTACTATAGCAGATACTTCCCCCTATAAGTAATTATGCTACTATATATAGATTCTAGCGGATATATAATTAAAAATATGTTTACTAGGCATCCTTAACCGCAGAGGATACTAGACCTTAAGGAAAGTACTCTAATAGCTTTAACGAAAGCCGCCCTTATATAGAAAGCTAAAAGTTATACTAATATAATCCACTAATCTATTATATTTTTTAGCGTACCAATTCTAAAAGCCTTTTTAAATTAAATAAACACTGCCGCTTCCCCAAAAGTCTTAATCGCGACGTTAAATAATACTTCTAGTGTTAAACAGCTGCAAGAGCTTATTACCCTAGGCACGCTTATATAGGGTGAAACTAAATAGGTGATATATTAGCGCAAGTATATCCCTAATATAATTATGTCTAAAAAGCTTAAAAAAGAGCATAGGCTAGTAGAGAAGAATATTCTTAGGTAAGTAGCGTATAATAACATTATTAAGATTAAGCAAGCATTCTTAGAAGGCGAATTTCTAAAAATTAGTATTAAATACTATTAATTTACACTTAAAGAAATAATCCATATTCGTGTTAGACTGGAAGAAGCGCAGTTATAGTTTATTACGCGTTTAGTATGTTTTTTAAGCTCTTTAACTTATAGTTAAGTACTAAAAGTTAGGTTTTTAACGCACTTAACTACCTTAGGAAGCTGGGAATTTTATATTACTAGGTTAGCCTTATATTAATTTATATATCTAGCTGAGACGTGTAAATACTACTCTATAAGTTTTCTGTAAAGAGCTCTATTTATTATACTAACTTTAACGTAGTAAACTTTAAAGAGGCTGTTAAATATACTTCTAATATTATCCTAAATACCAACTTAAAAGATTTGGGGTTTATATTACTAGCTTATATAAAGAGGCGCCCCTAACTATAGCTTAGAGATATAAACTATATTTAAGAGCAAAGGGCTATTAATAAGGTATTCGGCTTATATAATTCTGAATATTAAAGTAGCTGCAACTAATTAATAGATTTTTTGGATAATCTATTTAATTTAAAGAAAATAGCGTTCGCGAAATTCTCTAAGCTAGTAAGAATATTTTATTATTTTCTTGCCTTAATTACTAATCCTTATAGCATTATTTCATTACATTTACTAAGGGAGATAGGCGGTGTTTAGAGCATTATCTTAAGCTAGTGTTATTTAAGTTGTTTACATTATAGAATAAAGGTGGCAATAGAATAGGAGGCTAAGTATAATTTTAGGAATAGTCTTTACCTTTTTAAGTATCTATTTAAAAATCTATTGTCCGTTTTCCAATTCCAATATCCGTTTAATAAGCTATATAAAATTGGAAAAGTAATAAATTAGTCCTTTTAGCCTAAAAAGTAAATTATCTTAGCTTAAAATAGAGCGCTTATTTATTTTAAGTGAAAATAAAGGTCCTTTAGTAGATTGCTCTTGGCAGATATATTATAAACTACCCTTACCCACTACTTTAATATATAGTATATTATATATACTAATAAACCTTAATATCTTCTATTAATTTATTAATTTAAGCCTCTAATTATTTTAAGAAATATATTATCTAATACCTTAGACCTACGCTATTATAACCCTAGCAAGACTCCGGATATCAATTATATATTAAATAACCCTACTCTTTAGTCTCCTTCCTTAATAGAGCTAGCAAATTTCTATATATCTATTCTACTATTCCAAAACCACTTTAATCGGCTAAGCAGTAGTTAAGTTAAGGTTTTAGAAGCTATAGTATTACAGCTAAAAGGGTAATGTATTTCCTTAATTATTTAATAGTATTAAGGCTAAAAAAAAATTAGGTAATTAAAGCAAGTTTAAGGTAAAGTAGAAACACTCTATAGGGATATGGAAAATCTAGCAGAGTAGGTTAATAGGGTCTTATAATAGGGAAAGTTAATAACTAAAGCACTTAAACCTTACGTTAAGCAGAAGCCTACTATATAAAGGGAAAAGCTAAAAAGTGGTAGCTTTGTAAAGGCCTAAATCTAAAAAACTAAGTTTAATAAAATAGAAATATAAACCTAATAGTGTTTAGTATAATTTACTATTACTAGTATCTACTCTCCACTTATTACCCTATATCTTGCTGCGGTTATAACTAAGTAACTATATAGTTTTTAACAATCTTATAAGTAAAAAAGATTACTATTTAACCAGGTTACAAAAACAATAAGGTATAAATTAGATAACTAGAAATTATTACTAAATATAGTAAAACACTAATTAAGGTTATAGTTGTTAAATATACTAGGCTATACTACTAACTATATAATTACTATAGCTAAATATAAAGCCGGGCTAAGTATATAGTAAGAACTAGTATAGAAGGGAAGTAGATCTCTAAGAGGTCGAGGTATATAGGAAATAATTGCATTAATTAGCAGGAAGAAGAGTTAGCTAATCTATAGAATTTTATATCTGCTATATTATTAAGAACTATTAACCTGCTAATTAATCTATATACTAGAGTTAGACTACCTTTATGTTAATCTTTACCTATCCTTTAACATTAAATTAAAGGAATACTTGCACTACTATACTAGTCTATAGATTTTAGACTATTACTTTCGCACTCTAAAAGCAGTTGGACTATTATAATATCCCTATATACTTTAGCTATAGATAATAGCATTCTGCCTAAGGAGTCCTTTAAGTTAATATTAATACCCCTATACTTAACTAGAAGTTATACCACTATATTATACTTATAATTAACAGCCTATAATAGTGGTGTCCGACTAAAGCGGTCTCTTATATTAATATAAATATTTTTATATTTTAGAAGCAGTTAAACTATATTTTTATACCCCTTTTCTACGGCTAGTAATAGCAGTATTTGGCCGTTTTCCTACTTATAGTTTACATTAACGCTTTCTAAGAGTAGCTGCACTACTACTATTTGCCCAAACCTTATAGCGCATAACAGCTTATATAAAAGGTCCTCTAGGTTAAGACTACTAAGTCTACTTCTAATTAACAGCCGTATTACTAATTTATATCCATTCCTTACTGCCTATAATAAATCCGCACGCCCATAGTATCGATATTAAGTTACCACTCTAATTTTGGCAGCTTTAAGAGATTTTTAAGTAGTTACATCTTGTCCTTATTTCGCAGCCTATATTAATACCGTGCTATCCTCCCATTTAACATTATAGCAATAAAGGTAGGGATTTAGAATACTATAGAGGCAGTTATTTATCCGGGCGAAAGCGTTAATATATCCCTCTACTTATAGGTTCTCGGCTATTAATAATAATATTTTATATAGTAAATTAGGCAGCAACATTCTCTATAACTATTTATTAGGATAGTAAGTAGTTATACTTAAGCGGCAAGAATACTTACTACTAAAGTGGAAATCTATATAGGAGCTTTAAAGTAGTTATAATTATTAATAGGTAAAGAGCTCTAGAGATATAAAGCGCGAAGTAGAAATCCTATAAGCTTATATAGATAATACAAGAATAGCGTATATAAATCTCTTTCTCGTACCTACTCCTCGTATAGGGCATTAAAACGCTATATTCTTACTTAGAAAGAGGATGCCCGGAGCTACCACTTTCTAAAGAAATTAAACTCTGGAGTTATAATTCGGTTTCCTAAGCACGGTTAAAATATTAAACCGCGTATTTCATTTTTCCGATCCGGCCTACGCTAAGCTAGATTTTAGATTTTATAATTAGGATGTTCGGATCTAGTGTTTATATACAATTTGTAACTAAACGCTAAGATTATAATATAATAGGCCCACTTCGGAAATATAAACAGCCGTTAGTCCTTGCTAAACAGCATAGGTTAAGCTAGTGCTAGTTATATCTCTTTCCGCCTAAGTATAAACGACCTACTCTAAATAAGGATTACCTATATAAGGAGTAAAAGTGTATTAAAAGTTTATTATTATACTTTTAGGTCTCTTTCGTTAAAGCCTAATATAACTCCTTCCTTTATTACGCTAATTAGTAGACGAACTAAATCTAAGCTCCTTAAGCAAATCCTTGGCAAGAAAAACGATCTATCTTTAATAAACTCCCACTATTAGGTCTACCTTTAAAGTGACTTAAAGATATAAAGAGATAACAGCCCGTTAATATACATTAACTTTAAGATCTATAATTACAGTTTATTAAATTCCGTACCTAGCCTATAGAATAAGTATAAAACAGTAAGATAGATTAAACAATTAAAATTAGGCTATTGCTTGGCAAAAGAAATTATAAATTCTCTTTCTACTTACGTCCTTGCTCCTCTTTTAAACATTATATATTACTTTACTTCGGACCTAAGCGGGCTTTACGGTATATTAAAGTATTTAGTATACTAAGCTACTAAGCCTCTACCGCATAGCCTCCCTTAATCTACTCTTCCTTATATACTTATAGTTCTTAACACTTTATCTACTATATTTAACCCGTCTATTACGGAAGCTAAGCTCTAGACTAATATAAGAATAGTTATAAAAAGTGTTAAGGAATACGAACAAGAAGACAATATTAAAAAAGACTTAGGTGCCTATTTCCATAGCATTTAAGTTCTTAAATTAAATTAGAAATGGAATTGCAGCGTTTATTCCTCTATATTACACAAACGCCTTCTTTTAGCCTCCGTAGAGGCTGTATAGGCCCGCTAATATAACAGATTTCTCTTTAACATACGCTATATTAAAGCGCTTTCTATAATTATAATAGATAAATTTTGCTTAGATAAGTCATCTTTCTATTTTATTTAGTTATTTTGTCCTTAAGGATTTACTATATAAGAATTCTAAAAGTATCTATAAGAATTAATCTGTGAAATGCTAAGCCAGGTATAGCTATAGTATTTTATAGTACTTTTAACTACTTCCGCTTTACTGCTAGCGAGTTATACGCTAGGATCTTATTATAAGAGTTATATAATATACCAATCGATTATTTAGCTAATCGGCGTAGATTTCCTCCTATTGCTTATTTTTAATGCGCTTTTCGCAGACGCTTATAGAAACACGATTTATAATTATACTATCTATAAAAATATATAACAAAAATTCATTTTAGCTATTTAAGAGGAAATAGAAGCCTTATTTACGAAAGTGGTATTATAGCCTACTACGAAGAGTACCTTACTTATATATTATTAACGACTTAAGTCCTTTTAGCCACAATTCGCACTATTTAAAAGCTATAAATCTTACTTTTGCTGTCTAATAAGGATGCCTAAAAAGGTCTTTAACTGCGGCTATACGGTCTATAATATATACATTAAGACCTTTAGTTAAAAATTGAAGTTAGAGAAGTATACGTTTATTATTTCTTCTTACTTACTTTATAAGGTACCCTAAAAAACATCTAGCTTCTAATTTATTCCACCTATAGCTAGCACTTATATTTTTTACATAGATAGAGGCGGTGTTTATGGCGTTATACCTCTTACTTTCCTTAATTACATTAAGCAATAAGTTTAGCATTTTAGTTGCCTGCTTTAGGATTATTTTAACTATATCTATAGGACCTTAGTTAGTACGTATTAGTTGCTAGTTAGATAATTCGTCTCCTAATATACTTTTAAGGCGGCCTAATTGGCATTAATATATACTTTATGCCATGCGATCTCTAAGAGTCTCTTTATCAATTTAAGGAGCTTACTAGAAAAACTTTTCCACAAGATTAAGAAGGACGCCTTTCCTTAACAAGAAGATTTTAAAGACTTATTAGCGCTCTTGTTAGAGACTATTAGTATAATTTATTTGCTATTAAGAGCGCGTTCTAATAGAGTCTAGGCATTTCTCCTAAAATGTTTAATCTACTAAAGAACGACACGAAGGTTGTGGTGACGATAACGACTGCGTAACTAACTATACCTTATTTAATATTAAACTATAATAGAGGATAAAGACCTTAGAAGTGCGGTATATAGGTTAAAAATATTTATTTATCCGATTTTATTAATATTAACTTAAGGGTACCAACTTGTTTGGGCTTAGTGACTAAAGTATAATGTATTAATTAGTAAAGCGTAAGTCTCTAAAGCCTACCTTCCTAACTTAAGTTTCCTACTAACTATGCTAAGAAAGTGCTTCCTATATATCTACGGCTCTATAGTATTTTAAGCCTAAAGTACTTAACAACCTAGGTACTTACTAAAATGGTAGCCTTAGGTGCAATAATCCTTATTTTATCGCTTTCTAGAAATGCTAATTTCTCTAGCCAGATAAGGGCTAATTAGATTTTATACTATCTCTAGGAATTAGCACTTCTTCTACTTATAAATATAAGGTAGGAGTATAATCCTTAGTTACGGATTAATATATTTCGCACCTAGTCCAGGCATTTATAGCCAATTTAGATAGAGAAAGAGAATGGAAAAAGTTCTATAATAGTGTGCCGATAAAAGCGCGTAACCAATACTATTGTCTTAATGCATTTTTTGACGGTCCGGAGCCGAACATTAATAATTTATCTTTACTTAAGGATCTTAAATAATTGGTATATAATTCTATTACGTCCAGTATATAAGCAACCCTAGTAAAGGATTTAATCTATACCTCTATTTTCTACCTTAAGCTTAATAATATACCTTATTTCGTTAATAGTAACTTCCAGTATTAAGGGACTATATTTTACCGTTTAACTCTTAATTATTAAGGTAGAGAGAACCTTTATTATACCCTTATTAGGACCTCTTCCTTTTTCCTTATCTTTAGGTGGCTGGTGGCTTATATAGAGTCTATACCAAAGGGCGTCCTATTATTTAGACAGCGTATATACTTTACTATGGAAAGTATAGACGAGGAGGTATATATATTAATTAAAGGGATTATAAGTAAGCTAAAGGTGATTAGTAGGCTTCCAAAAACACTTTAGTAGTTAGTAATAATTTAAGGTCTAGATGCCCTATTTAGCTGTATTAATTATTAAATATTAAAGAGGCCTCTTCTAAGCGTTTTATTAAAACGCAAATAGTAGGAATAGCTAGAACAGTTTTAAATAGACTAATACTTATAATAACTAGATTTATATTTACGGAAGTAATTTAACCGTAAAGTAAAAAATATATATATTGTTATATTGCTTAATATAGAATTCCGTTTAAACTTCCTATAACCCTAACTATTCCTACCTTTTATTCCTTTAATAAATTTGCCTAAATACTTAAGTTTTAGGTTTCTAGGAATAAGTTTACAGAAAATATAGCTAGGGCAATTGTTATTATTTAATTAAAGGATCTATTATGTCCCTTAAACTAAAGGTTAATTTTTCTAAAAAATAAATTCGTATTAGCGTAAATCGAAATCTAGATTTCGAAGTCATTTTTCTGGAAAACGAATTCGGAATCCAGTTTAGCGTATACCGGATTAGAAAAATTAAAATTTAGACTTTATAGAACTACACCTTAAATATAGGAGAATTAACACACTATTAAAGGTAGTGCTTAGGATTCCGTATAAATGCTCTAGCGTTAACCTTCTTATACAACTATAGCCCTTTTAAACTTTCTTTATTTTCTACTTCTAAGATTTTTTACTATATCTACCTTTGCTTACACCCCTCCTTATAGGGTTAATTAAGTTAAGTTAACCCTCTTACTAGGTTAATAGCCTAGTAACAATCGCTTCTATAGCTATAGTAGCCCTTTACCTAATTAACCTTCCTCTAAAACTCCTCTTTATAGTTATAGATTATCTCAATCTAGCAAGTCTAAGCTTACTTAGTTAGTTGGTAAATTATTTATATACAGCTCTAATAAGCAAGCTTTATTTTATCGCTTTTATGTATACTTATAAGCTCTCTAGTTATCTAATAACTAAACTTAGTAATATTATACTCTACTACAAAAAAAGAAAAAGGGGGTTAGTTTTAAAATGGGCCGCTATTTATAACCGTATATTTACTTTTAAATCTTTACTAAAAAAATAAAAGGTTAATATCTACCTAAGAGATCCTTACGGAAATATATTGTTACACCTTTTAGCGGGGCAAGGAAAAACCGTTTTAATAAAGCTACTACTTAAGGCGAGAGTAGATATCTTAGAGCGCAATATTTTTAGCTTTACGCTATTATATTTTACTACCGGACGGGGATTTATAGATGCTGTTTAACTTCTTATTAATAAAAGCGCGGATATCTCCGCTAATTAGATTAGGGATTTAGGGAGGGACTTTTAGGATATAAGCCTGTTTAATTAAGGCGCTAATACACTACTATACTATACGGCCAATAACGGATATATAGATATACTTTGGCTGCTTATTAAGGCAGGTGCTAATATTAACGCACTAAGCTAGCATAGGCGCACAGCGGCGAGTAGTGTAAGCGTTATCTTAGGTATAGCTAATATTCTTAAATTCCTTATAGAGCTTAGGGCTTGTATTCCTCCTATAGTAAGGGTTTTAGCTCATATACGCCGTTTAAGAAAGAATTAAATTAATTAAGTAGTGTTACCGTAACTCGAAATAAATCTTTAGTCCATAATATTTAAAGGCTATTTTTATATATAGCGTAAATATATATCGG
>Ga0307515_10004750_pt1 | contig 27841 bp, 27 predicted proteins | sample 17_EM_MG_FD_194513 | JGI IMG/M metagenome (GOLD analysis project Ga0307515, IMG submission 194513) | Populus trichocarpa ectomycorrhiza microbial communities from riparian zone in the Pacific Northwest, United States - 17_EM | ecosystem: Host-associated > Plants > Roots > Unclassified | place... | reverse complement strand
GAATCTGCTGCTAGAACACCAGGCCGACGTAAATAGGCAGAATGAGGATGGACAGACGACGCTGCACTCAGCAACATATGAAGGAAATGAGGCAATCGTGAAACTGCTGCTAGAACACCAGGCCGAGGTAAATATGCAGGATGAGGAGGGATGGACGGCGCTGCACTCAGCAGCATATGAAGGAAATGAGGCAGTCGTGAAGCAGCTTATGGAGTATAGAGCTGACATTGATATAACGACTAATGAGAAAAAGACGGCGCTACAGTTAGCAACTAAGAGAGGATACATTGGTATTGTGAGGCTGCTTTCTCATTCGGGTCCTCAATCAGATCAGCTAAATTCGGTGCCCGTACTCAGGAATATGAGGCTGCCATGTGTGTTTAAATCCTTCCAGTAGTCTTTAATAGCCGGCTCTATAGTAATTCCTATATAAATAAGCATTCCGAAGTACGCGTAGAGTACATATTAGCTGCTATGTGCGTAGGTATTCTGCTTCCTTGTCTAGCGGATAGAGCTCCGTGGGCTTATTTACCCACTCTACAAGTTTATGCATAATCTCATCCGTAAAGGATAGTCTAAATAACTCGAAAAGATTGTGTATATTAACGTTAGAAAGGAGGTTTGGTGAGCCACGGTCATCCTAATTATTAATATGGAGAGGTTCGAATTTGGGCATAACCTCCTTAATAAAAAAGAGAAGTAGCTTCTCCTCTATAATAGTACCACTATTATAGTACTGCTTTTACTTATAAAAGGCCAAAAAAAAACCTCCGGAAGAGGCGCGTGTTAGCTATAATACTACTCTATAAAGTACCTACCTACCTACCTTAAACTGTTTTTGCTTTGGCTTGTAATTTAGAGACGTATTTTTAGGCCTTTTGGCACGCGTAGTTCGGTATTATTCGCGACGTTAATCTTTACGCGACTAATTAACGCCATTTTTAAAATAGGACGCTGCTGGAGACGCGGCGCCCTAGGGGGGGTTTCTATTTTTTTATATATACGCAGGCATAGACTAGGGAGGAGAGGTAGAGAAAGCATACCTACCTACCGGCCGCTCAGCGAGCGGATGAGTGACCTTGCCATATAGGGTAAATACATAGGCGCACGGCTGGCCCAATAGGCCAATAGTACGCGCGCATCAGCGACTCGATTAGCGGTGGTAAGATATTTAAATACATCCACGGCTTGGCTACAGGCTTGGCCGTGGACATTCGCGAATGTCGGCGGGGGTTGTTAGTGTCACGTGCGGCTCAGCGACTCAGCGGGCGCTCAGCCGAGCCGCGAACCAATCCCTAGCACCCTGCAGAAACCCCCTACACCCCCAGAGGTAAGAAACTGTCTTTTCCACTTGGCGTCTTTGCTAACTTATTTATAGCCCTATAATATTGACATTATTGTATACGAACACGTCGAGATGCAAGCAGACGACGATATCGACGCTATTGCCAAGGAAAGACTGGGAAAAGCCGTACAAAGCGCGAGACTCGGAGATACCGGAAAGGAGCTCGCCTATGGGAATAAAGCAGGCCGGGGCGTCCTGGGGGATATACACGAAATGAAGGAGATGATGAAGAGGATGCAGAGTCAGCTGCAGAATCAGTCGCTCAAATTCGTCGAACACCAAGCCCAACTCGATCGTCTCCAGGCCCAAATCGATCGTCTCCAACATCGCGTCGATATCCTCACTACAGATGTAATCATGTAATTGAGGTCCTTAATGAGGTGGGCGTTTGGGTGTTGTATTACCAGGGCATAGCATAGGTTATAGCGCACCACAGCCTCTACGTTATGTAGATAACTAAGCAGAGTTACAAACAGAGTCTACCTGTGAATCCGGCAGAATGTCACTAGCATCCCCAAAGGCGAGGAGAAAGCGCCCAAGAAACCTGGCATTTAGTGTGGCACAATGAAACATCGTTCCAAGAGGGACGCGTAACATCTCATCTCCATCGCAGACTCTTGGCAGGGCTAAGAGAGTAGCGACGGCCATCAGAGACTAGAGAAAACGGTTCGACGACAAGAAAAACCAATTTGCGGCTTTTAGTGGACCTCTAACAAGCGACAGAAGGTCCATTTACTAACCGTTCAGGTCCTGCAAAATTCCATACTTCACTGCAGCAGATCCTCCACAAAAAAACCGTGTGCGCGCGCTACCTTTCCGAAACCCAAAAACTCAAAAGTCTCGCGCACCTAGCGCGCCAGCTGACAGTTACCAGCTTTTGTTGCCTGCCGTGCCAACCTGCCCTCGCTCTGTCCCGCAGGACAAGATAGCAGGTTTAGCCTAGCATGAGGCTTTCCGCGTCTCAACGCGCCCGCCTCCGCAGCACCTGCGCCCGAGCGCTCCTCGCTCCAAAACCAGCTCCACACAGCTTTTAGCTCCACTCCCCCCTTAGCTCGCCCCGCTTCGCGCGGCTGACTTGCCTAGCAGCCCACATCCGGGTTATTAAAAAAAAAGGCATATGTACATGTACATGTACATGTTCCCATGGTGCGTTCCTGCAGCCCGCGCCTCCTCGTCCTGCACCGCACGCATCGCACCGCACCGCACCGCATGGCACCGCAGCGCCCAGCGGCCCCGCACGATAACCCGCCAGCCTCGCAGCGCAACAGATCACGACATCTGCAGGCGATGCTGGTCCCATCACGCTTCTCGAAGGCCGCCCGCACCACAGATCGCACGGGATCGGCGCACGTGGGACCGCTTGGCGTGTGGCGTCGCTCGCGTGGGGGTTCCAGCGCCAGGGGGACGGGGAAGCGGGCGCATGATGCGCGCGACGCACACGTAAAAGCGGTGATGGTCGTGCTGGTGCTGGTGGTGGAAGCAGCGGTCAAAGAGCGGAGTTTGCTGCGCGCAAAGGCCTGCACGGCCTGCTTGCACGGCCTGCCGCATTTGACAGGCGGTTGCTGCGCGGTGGAATCAGCGGATTCCGTGTGCTGGGAGGACCCCTGGGCACATCGGGACAGGGGGAGAGGGAGGGCGGAGGAGGGGGTTGATCGGCTCGTGATGCGGGATCGTGAAACGGGTCGGAGATAGAAGGCCTGATTGGTTTGCTATGGAGAAGAGGCAGCGGGTGAGAATGATTATCGATTGAGACTTCTACAGTTTTGCGTATAGGGTATATCGTATCAAATTACATGCCGCTCTCTCTGCCAGAATGATGCAGCAGAAATGTCATAACAAAAAAAAGGGAGAGGTCTCCCAATGCCATCCAATGCCATCCAATGCCATGCTCGTGTCGTGCCAAAAACGCCCATGTTTATATGAATCCCAAGAATCAATTACACCAAATTGAAATACTTATTCGCCAGACCCCTCCAAGTCCAATTTCCTGAAAGCCTTTTTTTGCCCTCCCGGCCCGCTGCCGGGCTGAAAAACTGAGATACAAATTGCAGCTCGTACACGGCAGAGTCGCCTCTCTCTCCAGCAATGTCTTCGAGCGTCCGCCGCTTGGTCTCGGGGACCAGGAAGGACGTCAGCATGCCGCAGAACATGAACAATGCAAAGATCTGCATCACGCCGCGAAGCCAGGGTGATGAGTTGGTTGGTGTTGCGCCCCTTTTCACCATGGGTGCGAAAACGACTTGCGCAAGTATGGCGCCGACCTTTCCGGCTCCAGCGGATAGACCGTGCGCTGTGGAGCGGACACGAGTTGGAAATACTTCTCCAGGTGAAATAAATGTGGTGGCGTTTGGACCTAGTTAATGTTAGTCTCTTCTGTCTTCGGTTTATGGGCTGTGTACAGAGTGCCTACCCCAATTGAAAAAGAACTGAGCGAGTACGTAGAGCGCAAATAGGGATCCTTGTGTTAAGTTTTCAAAATGAAATCCGATGACGGCGAAAAGAACCGTCAAGATTAAAAATCCAGCAATCTGAATAACTCGTCTCCCTAGCCAGTCGACAGTTGCAACTGTGAACCAGTAGCCAGGTATTGAACCAGCACAAATGAGCACTAGTTGGCCAACGGCTGCGTTTCGTAGCATCTGGTAGATATTCCCTGTTTGGTCGAAACCGATGGCAGATAGGACGCTGGAGCTGTTTAGGTTTATTCCGTAAAACGCTACGTCCAAAAAGAACCATGATCCAGCGGTGCCGACCAGCCTCATAAAATTTGTCCAATTGCTGAAATATCTTATAGCCTCTATAACGGTCGGTCTTGGCGTGCGGTATTTCATCATGTCTTGGCGTGCTCGAGCTTGCTTAAGCCTATCCGCGAAACCTTCACCCCTCTGGCCTGAGCGATATCTACGAGCGTCTGCGGCCCCTTTCTCGATGTCGTATAGAACGTCGAATGTATATCGGGGCGTCTCAGGAATGGTAAGACGGTAGTAGAGAGCGAACCATCCGGGAATTCCGCCAAATCCAATAATGATACGCCACATCGTGTCTACCGCCTTGAGACAATCCCCCTTGCATTCTCCTACGCTTGCGACCGGCTCGAGGCTCTTTCTATGTGCTGCTGTGACTACTAGAGCCATGACGGCAGCTGCGAACTGGCCTAATCCCTGCATGGCGAATACAGCTGCAACGATTGCTCCTCTCCACCTCGTACTGGCGAACTCAGCGGTAATAACAGCCGAAAGAGGGTAGTCGCCCCCAATGCCAATACCCATTGCTACGCGCCAGAAGATGAGGACACCGAGGAACGATACGGCTTTTGAAGGAGAGCATAGCGCCTGTGCTAGGGTGGCAGAGATGATCATCATGAGTTCGATTCCATACATTTTCTTCCGGCCGAGAAGGTCCGCGAGGTATCCGAAAACCACCTGGCCTATAACGGCGCCAGCGGAGGTAGCGACCTTGATTGCGGTATCGGAATTATGCGGTATGACACCTCCGTTTGATTCCTGCCAGAAAACAATGCCCATCATCGCAGTGGTCAATTGGATGGCGAACAACTACGTTGAAGATATCAGTGCACGCTCGGCAATTTCACGTGAAAATGAAATGTGCATCTCACACTGTAAGCATCAGTGAAGAAGCCAACACCAGTGACCACAATCAGCCGGGCATGATACCATCCGAATGGAGCTTTATCGATTTCCGCGAGGGCCATCCGTCGCCGCTCGTTCGGGTCCATGATGTGCGAATAGACTCCCGGAACATCTCGATAGGCCGAATTCCCGACGCGCTGAAAGCTCAACATGGGGAAGAAGTGTCTTCAAGTTGGATAGTGGTGTGAGGGGATGTGCTGGAGGGGCCTCTGGGGAAGGAACCACGTCTGCCGTCGTGCGCGAGAGTGTTGTCGCGAGGCAGAGTTCCACATGGGAATGACGGGGTTGAAGGGTTCGCGGAATAGTGGACACTAAACGAGTTCCTAAGGGCTATATGATGGTCGTTGCGCAAAGAGCCAAGGATAAGCCAGGGCGGCGGGATTCCCAAAGTATATGGGAAGGCTCTTGGTTCTTGGTTTGTCAAAAGTGCGTCTGGTCAACTTTGGAGACTTTGGGGGGTTGGTGGGAGAAGGTACAGTACCGATTGGTGAGATTAAAGAAAGCAGCAGACGTTAAGCCGGTCTCCTATGCGTGGCAGGGCTTAACCATTAGCGCCACCGCGCCAGGTCGGTGCTGGGCTGACGGCAGCCGCCCCTCTAGCGAGGCACCATTGGAACTGTGCTCGAAAGACAGCCAGCGATTGGCTGCATTGAGCGGCCTCAGAGAACCTGACGTGACCTGAGGACACGCGCATGGGACTAAATCCTGGGGGCGTGGGGAGTCTTGGGGTTCTTGGGGTTTCGGTTGACGCCACAAAGACCCGCCGGAGACCATGCGGCTGGAATAATTCGTTCTCAAGACCTGTCTAAAATTTTCAAGCCAAAACCTATTGAATTCGACTGCAGTGGCTGCCGTATGGCGGTGGAAGGGTATTTGGGACGGCCTTGGGGCGGTGGGACAATAACTTAAGCATACCTGGGCCAGGAAAAAATGGCACACCAAGTCACCAAATAAGCGAAGTCCTTTGAAAAGTGGCCCTACTTTGCTTTCAGCAGCCACGGATACTAGGTACATTAAAGTTAGTACTTTAAAATTTTCGGGATAAATAATATAACTCATTAGGCAAAAGGATATTTTCTGTGTGCTGGGCGGTCCTGAACAAGTTGACTTTGTGGTGTGCCACTTTCTTGGCCCTGGGTGCCTGGGGTATGCCATGTCGGAAAGCGCGGCGTTGTAATCGAGATAACCGTGCACGCATGGGCTCAAATTCCGAATTGTGGTTGTGGCTGTCCTTGGCCTTGTTGATCGGTGATCATGGGCGATAACGCTCCTTTTCTGGAAAGGCTTGGCTGCACGTGCTTCCAGTCCAGACGCTGTGACCAGGACATCCTGAAAGATTGCAAGGGCCTGGGCCACTTGGCGATGTCTGCGAGGAGTGGCCTGGGAAAGAGTCAGGGAACTACGCCGACTAAGGCCGTGGAACGGTTCTCGTTATCAGTCGGCTTGGAAACTAAGTACATAGTACATAGACACTGACACTGTGACACTGTACGAGTAACCAATCGAACGCCAACCCGGCTTCAACCGGCGCTACATGCTCCAAAGAGCCCCGCCGACCAGCATTCAACAACACCTTCATCACATCACCACCATCAACCCGCTGCATTTGCACGACTGTTGAGACTGGCTGTGAATGTTGATGGAACATCCGGTACTCCATAGTTCGTAAGCGGGATGCCTCGATTGACCACCGTTGGGGCCAATTCTGCTCTCTCAGACGGTCGGAAGAAGACAAAATCACGGAACGGCTGCCAGCGATGTAAGCTCAAAAGAGTACGCTAGCAGCATCTATTCTCGTCTGAGGTGTGGATCGGAGTAAGCTGATGATGCATCTAGTTAAAATGCGATGAATTTAAGCCAGAGTGCAAGAATTGCAAGACCCGGGGATTTTCGTGCCCTGGATATGAAAAGTCATTAAAGTGGTCTACCAAATATGAGGTTTTCCGCCCATCAATCCTGGAGCAGTCATCCTATATGGACGACGCTGCTGCAGGTGAGAAAGTAGATTCACCGAGTTATATTGGTCTAACTATTTCACCGGACGTTGCCAGTGGCTTGGACGCCTTGGCTGCAGTATTGTCTCAGAATATGTCTGCGAACTCTGGTGTAACCGACGTTTTGAATACCGAGAAGGCTGACCTGCAGCCCTTTGCCGAATCAAAAAGCCCTGAAAGCCAGCCAAATCATCCCTCTTCCATGCAAGATGGTACTACTACCAATTCGTTGGCCTCTGTTCAAACCCGAGACTCGAGCGGGCCTGTTTTGAACGAGGGGGGTATTGAGATTGTAGTAAATGGTACTACTTCATCATTTGTGGAGTGCCATTCTCCCAACACCCCGGGTGGATTTGAAGTTGGGGATGTGGGTGTATCCGAAGAACAGTCTCTCCATCTAACCAATTCCCGGCTTTCCCGTTCTTTACTGCTTAATTATTACCGTATTCCAAATGCTCCTCTCTCACCGTCTCTCAATGAAACCCACACCATGTTGGTGGAACATTACTTTCGGGACGTCTGCACATTGTATTCGTCCTTTGATTCTTCCCTTAATCCTTTCAGAGCAAGCATTGGCCGCATCTGGGATAGCTCGCCCTCCATATACTATGCGATCCAATCCATGGCAGCTGCACAGCTCGCCAATACATTCCCGCAAATGAGCGTCACTGGGCTGGAGATGCAGAAGAAAGCGTACGAGTGTTTGAACGAAGAGCTGCAGCTCGTTAACACTAGCCAGGCTAGGAGCGAGAGAATACTGCTCACAATCTTGCTTCTAGGCCTTTCCACGAGTTGGCACGACAGCAGCGATTTAGGCCTCACACATCTAACTGCTGCTAGATCACTGATCCTTCCTAAATTGATCGAAGCAAACCCTGCAGACGACAAAAAAATCCAGCGGCAAAACCAATTCTTCGAGGAGTCTCTCATCTACTGGGAGATGCTGATCGGCTTCGTCCATAAATCGACGACGTTCTCACCAAACTTCAGCAGCCAGCACAAATCCTCTCTTCACACATCCCCCACTGTCTCCGCCTCCACTACACCTGATGGTAAACTCGTCCCTCACCCCTGGACCGGCATCGCACCGAAAGTGCAGATGCTCTTCGCCGAAGTGGGCCGCCTCGTGCGACACGAACGCACCTCTCAACTCTCTGGGTTCCTCGACCCCCTCGACTCCGCCGGCATGCTCTCCTGCGCCAGCGCGCTCGAAGAGGAGCTCCTAGCCGCCGAGTTCCCACCCGACGACGACCTGATCGACCCCGGAGACGCGAACACACCGAAGCACGACTTCGTCGTCCTGGCCGAGGCGTACCGCTGCGCAGGGCTGCTGGAACTGTACCGCATTTTCCCGGCGCTGCTGCGCAAGCGGCTCGGGACCGACGACCTGACGTGCGACGACGGGCCAAGCTTCGGCTTCCCGTCCCCGTGCTACGAGACGGCGCGCGAGGCCGCAGATGTCGCGCTGTGGGTCGACTCGCTCGCGCTGCACATCTTGGACCTGCTGGCAAGCCTGCCGGCGTCGTCGGGGACGTGCTGTCTGCAGCCGATCCTGCTGGTGACGGCGGCGAGCGAGCTGCGGTTCGTGTCGTCGGTCGACTATTTCGATATTTACGCGAATGACGCCAAGGTCATGCATGCGCGGCGGTTTGTGGATAGGCGGCTAAACGAGTTCGCGCTGAGGCTACCGGCGAAGCCACTGTGGAGGATGCTGGAGCTCATTAAGGAGGTTTGGCGCCAGCTAGATGCGGGGGAAGACGCGTTTTGGATGGATGTCATGATGAGGAATGGGTGGCAGACTGTTATGGGATGAAGGGCGTAAGGGAATATACGGATACGACTTTATGAATCGAATGAGGCAAGATGAGGACACACGAAACTGGAGTGGAAGATACAGCAACACGCCTAATCATGTTAACGACTTGATGAGACCATTCTCCCCGGGTACGGTGCAGAAGTGATGGCGAAGCTACGAAAGAGATACGAGGACGTCGAATCCGGAAGCGCAGTAGCCTCCTCCGCTATCCGCCAAGCGGGTAGAGCCAAAGCGGCCTTGTTATACAATCTGGCCCTGAAGCAAAAGTCATGCCCGGAGCACCAACAATCAACTATTTCACGGGCAACTCTGGCTTCCCCAGTCATTGCAAGGCATATAGAAGCCAAAAAGAGCCACCACATCAAGTTTTGGCCTTGAGATATTGAGGATATCTGGAGTGGAAAGTTATGAGTGATAGGGACAATTAATGTTAAGATCGAGACGGCTGGCTTTGAACTGTAGGTGAAATAATTAGGAGAACGAACCAACGAGACGAAATAGAAATGCGTAGAAAAATCGATGAGGTTAGACTGAGACGTTCGAGAATAAACGTACTAACGTCGTAAAATTTTCTTGAAGATATTGTAGTCTTGATATAGAGCACGGGCTTCTTTGAATTGTGCATAATGCAGCTATTTGAGGAGTAGCCGTAAAAACGGTTTCAGGATTTAACGGCGCGATGGTCTTCAAATGTATCGGACGATATGCGTGAGCAGGCTAGCATATACTAAGAAAGTTGACTCTCACGCAATCGCAGCATCACGATCGCCTTTCCCATGCCGACCACTCCTGGCCCGCATCAAAATCAGGTTCAGGGCATAAACTGCCAGGTATTCGTTCCATTGAGTCTGAATGTGATTTTCCCTTAATGCCAGAAAGCCCCAGACACTCACCCGCCCCTCACTCGAGTCCATTCCAGAGACAGGATACACGTGGCAAAAAATCAGCCAAGCTAAGCTCCGAAACCCCAGCCCACTCCATGCCTATTGTCATCCACTGCGTCCCCTAGCTACATCATCGTCATCTACGAGGCGACCGTGGGGCCCCGCGCACCGGCCGGAGCGCCCGTCCGGAAACCATTGTTTTGTCGTCGAGGAACACTCTTGAGGTAGCGCATTCTGCCGGTGCCGGTAGTCTTCCTTCGCTTGGCTTTCTCGCCCCAGTTGTCTGTGGCCAGATGTCAGTACACCGACACGAAATTCTTGGCTAAGTTTATGGTCCTGGATTGAGAACTTGGCTCATGGAGAGGGTTTGGGACGTACATTTCCGGGTCTTAGCTGCTGGGTATCCGCATGAGGCGCATGTGTGCTTTTGGATGTGAAGAGAGCGACGACCTGTGCAATGCCAACGTCAATTCTCGTTCTCTCGTACCAATGTCTATCCACTCTCTTCTTCGTTTCTCGGGGGGTTAAGGACTAACCGCAGCGTCTGCAGAGAGTGTGCGTCTTGTTGTGGCGCTTGCCAAAGCTGGATGTTCCCTTCGCTGTCGTCGTTGTCAGTCACGCTCATAATTATCATTGGTATCGCGGCTGGCCGGGTTCGTGGACGTACTCATCTTGGATCAGGAACTGCGTGAGTCAACGAATTAGCACGGCTTTAGTAAAAGTATAAAGCAGTGATTCTCACCTCGTGGCTTTCCGGTCGTGAAAGAGTCGGTCGTTGGTCGTTGGTCGTCTCGATTCTGTGCTGAAGTTGTCGATTTTCGCGGCTCGCTTCGCTTGTGTGTGAGCCGGAAGAAGCCAAGCGCTAAACTATATTCGGATATCGAGATCTGCTCAAATCCAAACACCGACCAACTCGCCCGCTTGTGAATATCACGATCGCCTCATACAGAGTGATGGTTCCGATAACTCAAATTACAGAAATTACGGCCGTCAAAAATCCTGAAATAATGCAATCGTGATGTTAGAGGCGGATCAGGTGCGAATATAAATGGTAAGGGGGTGAAACAATAGATTGCAAAGGAGATGAAATGAAAAGGTATGCCGGAAGAGCTACTAGGAGCATGATTTCTTAGGAAAGCGTGGAGCTGCTGAGGATGTATCCCCGTGTAGTCGTGGTGTACAGAGATGATCGTAAAGGAGGTTTTACAAATGTGCGATTACAAATTCTAAGTAACATGAGTTATGGTGAGTTCGTAGTGTAGACCACAAGCTAGTATCATGATCGGATTATATGGCATGCATTGCTGGGATGTATGACAAGTTTCTCATAGAAAATAATCCGACGCCCTTCGAGAAAAGTTTTGTAGTTTAGCCAAAGCCTACCATAACGCTGAGGCAATCTTCGAACATGCCTTCACATTACAGTCTACGTAAGTAAAAGCTTCAACTGATTAAAGCGAGTTTACCAAGTTTATTAGTCACCGAGCGAAGATTCTTTCTGCTCAATATGCTCAACGGTTGATCTCGAACCTCCCAGAGCTTCTTGGCATCTTGGGAAAATTGAACACGAAAACTCCTCTATGGAGCCTAATTTTACCAAACTTAGATTCTGACAAGGTTATCTTTTCTAGAAAGGCAAAATATGCCTTTACTGCTTAGTTACGCAAACTCTCCTAATTGCACAGCTGTCGTGGATAGGGCAAAACAGCGGGTCGTTCAACCGTTGCCACAACATACATATATGGGGTAAGCTGTTGAAGCATTCTACGGCTAATACGTAGAGTAGCTTTTGCAGCTTTCTTAATAAAATCTTTACTTACTTAGGCTCTGTTATAATCCGCTATAACCTTTGCTAAGCGGCTTCAAGCCCTTCGCGAGGGCGTACAAAGGTGTGGCCAGAGCAGGTCGGCCGCCCTCCCTGTTTGTAGTGGCGATATCCAGTATAAAATCAGTTTAATTACCGTTAAATATCTAAATAATCAAGCCTACATAGCCTGACCAGCTCCACATTTACACTGGTATTATCCTACTAAACTTTTAATTTCTATAAATAAATAAAAATAATTTAGGGCCTTAGCTAACCCTATTTACTAAATTATCTCTTTTTAATTGCGCCCTAAAAGAGCTACAAGTATATAACTTACAAATTAATTTAAGATTTTATGTTGTCTATCTGCCCACTTACTTAGAATTTTTTGCGATAACCTCGTGCGAGGATGCTGGGAACCAAGGACCTGTTTCCGCAGCTGGAAGCAATTTTCTATTAGTGAAATAGCCTCGTGATCGCGGCTTTGAGACTTAAAAGTGAATGCAAGATCGTGCATAGTCATCAGCGTATGTGGATGCTCCGCCCCAAGCACCTTCTTTCGGGTCTCCATCAACTGCACTTGCAGCTCTTCGGCCTCCTTCCATCGCCCTTGACTCCAGTACGTCAACGCCAGGATGTGCATAGTCATCAGCATGCCTGGATGCTCCGCCCCAAGCACCTTCTTTCGGGTCTCCATCACCTGCAATCCTAGCTCTTCGGCCTCCTTCCATCGCCCTTGACTCCAGTACGTCAACGCCAGGTTGTGCATGGTCATCAGCGTGTCTGGATGCTCCGCCCCAAGCACCTTCTTTTTAGTCTCCATCACCTGCAATCCTAGCTCTTCGGCCTCCTTCCATCGCCCTTGACTCCTGTACGTTGACGCCAAGTTGTGCATGGACGCCAGCGTGGAAGGATGCTCCGCCCCAAGCACCTTCTTTCGGGTCTCCATCACCTGCAATCCTAGCTCTTCGGCCTCCTTCCATCGCCCTTGACCCCTGTACGTTGACGCCAAGTTGTGCATGGTCGCCAGCGTGGAAGGATGCTCCGCCCCAAGCACCTTCTTTTCGGTCTCCATCACCTGCAATTCTAGCTCTTCGGCTTCCTTCCATCGCCCTTGACTCCAGTACGTCAACGCCAAGTTGTGCATGGACGCCAGCGTGGAAGGATGCTCCGCCCCAAGCACCTTCTTTATAGTCTCCATCACCTGCAATCCTAGCTCTTCGGCCTCCTTCCATCGCCCTTGACTCCAGTACGTCGACGCCAGGCTGTGCATGGTCACCAGCGTGTCTGGATGCTCCGCCCCAAGCACCTTTTTAGTCTCCATTACCTGCAATCCTAGCTCTTCGGCCTCCTTCCATCGCCCTTGATTCCTATACGTCGACGCCAAGTTGTGCATGGTCTCCAGTGTGGAAGGATGCTCCGCCCCAAGCTCCTTCTTTTTAGTCTCCATCACCTGCACTCCTAGCTCTTCGACCTCCTTCAATTGTCCATCAGGTGATGTGTCCCTTGAATTATGATCTTTCGTCTTGGTAAAGCGATCTCTCGTATATTTAATATCGTCCGTATTTCTCAGAACCTGCTTCAATTCCCTTGTTGGAAGTCGCGAGTCGTTTTCTGAGTGGGAAGACTGGGATGCTGGAGTTTGAATACTTGCACTGTGGTTAAAACACTATGTATTAGTACTGTTGTTTGAAGTATTAACGAAGGATAAGATAAGGGTTTAAAAACCTATCAATGATTCTATTAGGGGTTTCCTCTTCATCCAGTAACCCCTCTCGTTGGAGGCGAGAAAGATAGGTCTTCAACGCGGTCGAGTACTTGTGAATATCGGAACTCCGGATTCCCGCGCTAATCATATCTCTACGGAACTCCCGCCAAACCGCCTTGTCGTCATTCTCGTACGTTGTCAGAGCAGTGCTAATCGACGCGTTACCATTCCTTATCTGTGCCGCAATGTGATCCATCCTCTGAAGCAGTTCAGGGAATACCTCGTTCTCAACCCGGCCCTGGGAGCTTATTCCTATAACAGAAACCAACGCAGATAGACTTGCCGTTCTCTTCACTAGCTGTCTACTCAGGCTATCCAAGTTCCGGTTACTCATTCGTATCCTATCCCAGTTCCTATGACGGCTCGTGCCCAAGCTCTTGTACTTATTCAAAACCTCTTCTAGCTCCACGACAAGGGAGCGGCAACTCTTATACAAGGTCTCCCAGCCCCTGAGGTCATCGGCATTACGTGTGAAGAGAGAGTTCGGCGCTTCCGCTTCCGTTTTAATCCGCATCAATAGCGCCTGAAGCACGGCCAGATCACATGTAATGCTAGCGTACTCACCGCAGGCATTTTTCCAGCCATTGTAGGTGCGGGTGGTCAGCCGCGTTAAGGTTATGATATCGCCGATCGAGAATCCGAAAGACATCTTGGAAGAAGGGTACAGGGACAAGGCTAGGAGCTGAGCAATTACTGTGCAGAACTATAGCAAGCATCAGTCTATAGCAAAAGAGAAGGGACGACGTGAGGTGATGCCAACACTAAAAAGGGGTCTTGATGTCCCGGCTAATTGTTGGCAAACAGGATGTACAAGAAAGATGTGAAGTTCATAGTGTTGCCTGGAATGGAGATACTCTAAATGAGGCTGTGCAAGGCAGAGCAGAGGGTGGCTTGTACCTTTCGTCCCACATCATCCGAGGCGCTCTGGAGGGGAATTTCAGCGCCCAACACGTTGGCCTGCGCCAGCAGAGAGGACGCCGCCTGCATCCTTTATTTTGTTAATCACGTACTCATAAATGCCTTAGGCGTAACCTGGAAGAGATTTATAGTTAATAGAAGCTAGTGCAAATACGAAAGAAGCGCTGCGTAAGCTTGATTATAAAAGATATTTAACAGTAATTAATGCGACTTGACACTGGATATCGCCACCACAGGTAGAGGGCGGCCGACCCGCTCTGGCCATACCTTTGTAAGTAGGGAAGGACCTGCGCCTCGTATAGGACCGTGCACGACCCCCGAGGTTTTGAAACGCACTTTGTTGTCACTGCATAATCTGGGATGCACGTCCAAAAAGCATTCTCGCTAATCGAATATTCAAAAGCCTCATCTTTTTCCAAAGTGACAGATCCTAGTGTTCGGAATTGTACCTTTGAGTATCTATCCATAATGTCACTTTTCGCACTCCCAACAGAATTACTTATTATGATTTTTGAGCGAGTTGGGGCTGACGAGTTTCGTGCACGGCTGGAACTTCTCGCCGTCTACAAGTCTTGCTCAGGTAGTCATGGTGGAGAGCTTCGTTTTCTCCTCGAAAACTATTGACAGGATTCCCCCGGCATCTGAGAGCGCTCGCAGCCTGATATCTGAAAGCATGATCAATCTCTCAATCAACCTTTCAGACTTCTCTAGCAGCGGGATATTTCGGGATATTACTCAGCGCCCATTGAGTGTTGGTGAATATGTTTCCAAGATGAAGTCGGCCCATGACGCGTGGACAAGCAAGGTCGACGAGCGTCTTAAAAAACGCGGACTATTGCTATCTTCATGCAAGAAGCTGAGGCGTGTTGACTTGGTCGCATATACCATGCATGACCCCATGATGTTTAACTTCACATGGCCACGGGAGCCGAATCTGCTCGACTCCTCGATTAGGCATATTCTATCTCCCAATCTCGCTCATGGTCTGACGCACCTGTTCATCAATACCGTCGGCCGGATAATCGAGGACGAAGGCGGCGTGTGGGGCCGTTTCCATACCTGTTCTCTCATCGCAATGCATTTCCGTACCTTACGAGTGCTCCATGTTCGAATGAAGAATATCTGTCCTGAGTTCCTAAACGTGGAAGGATACACGCAGCATCCACCTATTGAAGAATTGGTCATCACATTGAACAACCACGACATGTACGGATCACCAATGACGCAACAAATTCCGTCCTCTGGAAACGATAAATCAGAAGCAATACCTAATGAAGGACCTCGCCGATGCCTCATCTGCCATAGTGCCAAATTTGCCTCGGATGAGAGTGCTACAGATTGATCAGATATGCGCTCTTCCTGGCGAGTGGATTCGTGCAGTAGATTACATCACCGGAAAGAGAGTAATATACAAGTCTCGAGATGACCTAGAAGGCGAAACGGAATATGATTTGGGTGACTAGGTAGCTTCAACTATTCTTCACATCGTGCCTTTTCTGGCTTTCTTAACTCGGAACCATCGTTCAAGAAATAATATAATTCGTTTAGAATATACGGTATGCAACAGTTAACAAAGATTGAATCTGTCCAGTAGAAACACTGGAATTTGTCATTGTGCGGTGCTGAATTGTGCCTTCCGCTGATCACGCGTAGTTATCCTTCTCGACACCCACACTACAGAACCCAAGCCCAGAATGAAAACTCTCGCTTTAATCCTCTTGAGTTCCACAACCCTAACGATATCCTCCATTGAGTTTCCACTGATTCCCGGCTTAATCCGCTTTCTTGGCGTGTGTCTTTTCCCTCTAGTACCACGAAAGCTTTGACGACGGTTCGTCTTCGTAGACCATGTCTTCTACTGGCAGAGCATGTTTTCCTGTGGACAGAGTTATCGTGGGTAGTTCCTCTTCTGAGGTTGCGCTCGCAGCTGGTAAGGCTTGTCTTTCTGACATGATTCTCAATGGCAAACACAAATACCATTTAGATGGCAGGTCAAAGGTTTGCGGAAGGTCTCATTATACCTCGAGCCTTGACTATTTTAACTCTCGGTTAATCATCTCCAACTCAAAAAAAATTGAGTATTGACGACACCATCTTGATATCACTGAAAGCGGAGTTTTGCAATAAAGCTCCCACATTTCCGGTATTTAATGTTTTCTTTGGGCTTATACGGACCTACCATTACCATGTCAAAACCACATTCCGGAAACGCCACACTCCGTCCTCGCTCCGAAGGCTACATTCAACATCGACCGTCTTAGCCACACGGTCGATTTGCACCGCAGTTCCGTGCACCCGTCTCAACTCCTCAACGCACAACTCAGATGTATACTCGTCGCTATCTGTCCAGCCATCTTCGAGCGCAATTACAAAGTTCGCAATCTCAGCCATGACTATCCCATCCCATATGCCTTCTTTACCGCTGCGACGGAGAAGAGACAGCGCTCGGCGACGGAGTTGCGGGTGCCGACACTTTAACGATGTAAAGTATAGAGGCTCGATGATTGATGACTCAAGAGTGAAATACTTTTTGTCGTCTGACAGACATGATGGCAGTCGTGAGGCTAAGATGCAGTCTGCGGCTTCCACGATCGCACGAAAATTCGTGGAGCAAGTATCATATGCGATTTCGAATGGGCCCAGGCACACCAAAAGCTTTATGCGCGTAGAGTGGTATACGACTAAGAGATTCGCGATGTTCTCGGCAGTTTTGATGTAAGAACGTTGTGATTTAAAGGCTTGATACCATGAGTCCAAGTTAGCCAGATGCAACTCTCGCTCTCGGAATGCCACCGCAGGGATTTCGTCCGAGTACTTTAAAGGCTCTGCTGTAGAGCGAAGGAAGTGTTGAGCTCGTCGGATAACACGGTAGAGATTAGAGGCGGGAGGATTCGGCAGAGGCGTTGAGACTTGAATTGGTTCTATCGAGGGCCTCGAACCGACAAAAGAAAGGGCTTGAAGGTCAAGGCGAGCGAAAAGTCCAAACAGATCAACTACCTTGGGATCAGTTGTAGAAGAGGTATTTGAACTCATGGTGGTGCGCATTTGCCGGAGAATCCCGAGACCCCCTTCGAGGTGCGTCAGCGCGGCGGCGTCGTTGCCTATCAAGATCTCAATGCATATGAATATTGCACAGGCGACGAGTGTTTCCTGAATAGTCGAAGTCGACTTGCGGTTTTGTCCATCCAAGAGGCTGTTGATGTTTTTAACGGCCTTGTGGTAATGCTGAAAACATCCTTGCAATGAAGCTACGGCGGTCGCCGGAGAACAGAATCTTTCGTGGAAGCCACTGAGAGCAATAACAGCATTCTGTATGGTTGGTGAAGTAGCGCAAAGGCTCAAGACATACGAGCCCCACACTTGGGATTGGAAAGGCCCGGTAAGGTCTTTGGCTGATCGGTGCACGAAATGATGAATACTTCGTTTACCACCCTCGGCTAGATTCCACCCATAGAAAGGAAGATTGATATGCAGTTGAGCATCTAATAGCGGCATAGGCAGGCCAACCTCGCTCGTCGTAGCAGTCTCATGAGCAGTATCTGTAGTGGCATTTTGATTACAACAAGGATTAGACGTGTACCCATCACACTTCCGCCCTGTGGAAGTGCATTTCGAGCAGGAAGGTTTCCCTTCATCGCACTTGATCCGCCGGATTCTGCCGTTCATTAGCCTTAGCCTTGCTAAAGCAGAAACTCGACTAACTTGCATGTTATGCACCCGGATCTGACCTTGGGCGTCTTTCTTCTCTGCCGCTTCTGGACGTTGGTCATTTTCTCTCCTGCTGTTACTGTAACTTCCTCGATGAACTCGATTGAAGAAACGATGATGAGAATGTCATATTCTCAACAGGCGGCCCACCTCGACGGCGGGGAGGATGTGGTGATGTGTCGTTCAGGCCAAGATAGTGGCGCAGGGAACAATGTAGATCTAGTGGAAGGGATGATTGGCCGGTTCGTATAGCAAGCTCGTGTCGTCGTCAACCTCAAAAATACATCGTCCTTTCTACTTTGGCAAGTAAAATCACAAACAAATACAGCACAATGGAGGAACACGGGCGCGCGTCGCTGCCAGCGAGTTTCTGGTATTTATACCACCTTCCGCACCACTTCCTCGCCACTCGTAAATTCACCGCAATCGCTTTGGTTTTTTGAGCAATCTTCTTAGCTTTCCCAACTGCATCTTTTCTCAATAGTTTAAGTTATCAAATCCCCCAAAGAGTTATTGCCTAGAAATGGCGTCATTAAATTTGCTTGTCATAAAGAAATCGGTTTTATACGGTGTTGCTTTGGCTTTCTTCATCACTGCTCTTGTTTTCTTGATATACATGTCGGTAAGTCTCATATTCTTGATCCGTTGCTTGAATCTTTCAGAATTGGGGTACAAAATTTGGACACTATTCCTTTCAAACACCACCCGATGGATTGTGCTTCTCCATTCTTCATCCGGACTGATAGATCTTCAGATATATACATCCAAACCCGGTCCACACGTCTATGAGAACCCATTCATTGCCATTCTCCTCTCGTCTTCCCTAATATTCATAACTGCGCAATTGAGCATTCTAGCCTTCTTCAACCAAACCCCACAAAAATGGGCCAAAATCCTCACCATAGTGTATTGGGTCACCGCCATCATATGCGGGTTGATCATTTTCGTTGGATACATCGTATCGAAGAACCCCAAGTGTGCTGGGCTAGGATTTCTCATATTTCTAGCCGGTGTCGTTGGCTTTCTCGCCCGTTGGCTACTCATTCGTCGTCCAACTCACCTCCCAATCGATTCACCGCCATGCCAAGCTCCTCCCGCCGAGACACGACGTTCATGGAAGCGCGTCGTCGCGTGGCTGAACCGAACTATCAAGTCAGTCCACTGGATCTTCCTGATCCTCACCGCAACCGGCGCAATCGTAGTCGCATGCCAGGAAAGATACCCCAACCCGTAAGTCCCTCGATCAACCATCTCCAGCCCCTCCAACCCCAAAGCAGCAGAGCCAAGCGCCTAGACCTCACCCCCAACCCAACCCAACCCTCCCACCTCAACCTAGCTAACCCTCACCCTCACCCAGCGGCACCCGCATCCGCATCACCCTCCCTTCTGGCCACACCCCGGCCATAAGCTACAACTGCACGCACCCCGCAAACACCAACACCACCGCCCCAACCATCTGGTTCGAAAGCACCCCGGCCCACGGCGTCCTCGACTTCCTCGGCGTGCAGCACCACCTCGCGACCGCGCACAACCTGTCATCCTGCTCCTACGACCCGCCCAACTACGGCTGGTCCGACGCGCTGCCCGCGACGACGCTAGCGAACGACACCGACTACCTCCCAGCCCTGCTGCGCGCATTGGGGCCGCAAGAGCGGGGGCAGCGGCGCGTGCTGGTGGGGTGGGGTGGCGGGCTGGAGCTGGCGGTGCGACATGCGGTGGCGGATCCCGGGGCGACGGCCGCGGTGGTAGATGTAGAAGGGGGCCCAGATGGGATCGAGTGGTTGGATGCGCAGAGGGTGCATGGGTGGACGGAGGGGCAGAGGCTGGAGTATCGGAAGGCTGATATCGACTCTCGAATCTCGCTGACGGAACTGATTTTGTCGATTGGGCTCGGATTGTGCGTATCCTGCTGTGGCTCTGCCCGGCCGTCTCGTCTCGTCCCGTCTCATCTCGTCCCATCTCGTCCCTTCCCGTCCTCCCCACTCCTCAATCCCTCTCCAGCCCAGCCCAACCCAATCCAGGCACCAACCCCTCACCAATCCCAGACATCAGACACCTCACTAACACCCTCCCGCTCAGTGGCCTAACCCCCCTCGTCATCCCCGCTAACAGGACCCAATACTTCTCCCCGGACCTCTATCCCGCCTACCGCGCGCAATCCCTCCGCAACCCCTTCTGGGCCATGCAGTACTACAGCCTGCAGCAGATGGCAGCCCAGCCGCGCGAGAGCAGCTACCTAGCCACCACGGTGCTGCCGGCGGGCATCAAGACGTTCGCGCTTCTAACGCGCGATGTGTATCCGGACGATGCTGCCGCGAGCGAGTTTTACCGGGTGCAGAAGCTGGGTATGGCGGAGCATTTGGCGGGGGGCAGGTTGGCGGGGTTGGGGTGGTGTGAGGAGGTGGGGTGTGGGTTGGGGTTTGTGGTTGAGAGAGCGGAATGGACGGCCGGGGTGTTGGCGGGGATGCTAGAGGGGGTGTGAGAGAGGTGTAAGAGGGGTGTGAGAGACCCGGGGTAGGGTTCTTGATGTGAGGCTGGAGGTGTCAGCCGCAGCCCTGGCAATAATCAAATGGTCATGGTCAGCAGGCCGATTCTGATTTTTATATAATCACCGACGTAGATTATGATTTGATTATATTGATTATATGATTAGAAGTCAGCGAGCTTTCTGGCGCAGTTAGGGGGCCCGAAGAGTCTCACCAAGATACTTACCACCACGTACCTACCTAATTACCGCATTAGGAAGTCCGTGATAGCTATCTAGAGTTACTCGTGGTCCGAAGCCTCATCATCTACCTCATTTGCTGCCTTCTTCTTGCCCGAATTCTGAGGGGGGGTAAGTGGTAGTTAAGGTTGGTATTAACAAAAAGGTAACAAAGACGCGCACGGCTATATTTTGTATGTAAATCTGTTTGTTTTAGGCGTGGCGGAGGCACTTATGGCGATAATCGCCAAAATCAACCTCAACACCATAATCTATGTAACTAACTAATTGATTATTGCCAACGCTGGTCAGCCGCTTTGGATTATTGTTTGGCGCGGCTAGTTTGATGGGCTGTTGAGCCGGACGATTGGTTGCTAGCGTCCTAGCTGCTCATTCGCACGGTACAGCATCTGCCATCCAAGATCCAGCACCGCGCCTCCTTCCACCTTGAACTGGTTATACCCCTCCCGATCCAACAAATAATCCCTCGTATATCGACCAGGCAACTTGGCATAATAGTGCTGCAGCAGGGCAAGGTCGACGAACTCGCCACAGCATTTGGATGCACAAAATGTTTTGATTAGCCAACTCGGTTTGACGCGGGGATAGGTGGTGGCGAAGTTTTTCGGCGAGGTGGGAGAGGGGCGCGTAGTAACGCAGGATGGCAGGCTCCAGATTAGCATTAGCGTGTCAGTCATGTAGAACATGCATTTTATGTCGACGGTATCCAAGTCGTAAACAAGCCAGTGGCGCTCTAGCGGGTTGAGATCTTCGGATGAAACTGGGTTGATGTTAGCTGTGGAGCGTGCGTAAGGGTTGGGGGTTGGATGGTGTTAGCAGTAGTGGTGACGAAGGATTGGAAAGCTGAAGGTGTATAATGGCAGGGCACTCACCGCAACTCTTTTGGCCTGTGTATTGAAAGTCACCTAGATATGTAATTAATTCACTTAGAAAGAGAAAAATGGTATGGAAAAGCAGCAATTCCCTCAGCCCGCCCCTATCAGCTGACGTCAAAGGCGTTCCGTCATAGCCCATATCTAAGCCGCCGTAGGAGGGAGGGTGGTGATGGTTGTCTTGCAAGTTTTCTTCGCGCCCACGCCGCTGCCCATCCTCTACGATCCACTCTGTGAACCCCCCGAATAGCCTCAACAGTTCTCGACGCTGGTCCGGTGAGCCGCCATTGTCAGCATATATGGGGTATTTTGGTGGGCCAATTCTCCTGTACCACTCCATTGCTTCGTCATCAGAATCTTGCATCCCCGGGAGCGCCGTTTCAGGCTCGTTTAATAATGGCTCAAGATAGACGCCAGGGTAGAAGAGATACCCAAACAGCAGCAGCCTGAACGCACCGCGAAAGAAACGCTCTTCTTGCGCCGAGGACCACTGCCCGGCCCCTTCCCCGATGCTCGAGAACCAGTGATGCTTTTTCATCTGCACGCCGGACTGCGCCCACCCGAGCCAATGGAGCACAAGCTGGTACAAATTAAGGATACTTCGCAGCTCCCACGCGTTCGCCAGCGGGCTCTCGCTCAGCTTAATGATCTGGGCAGCGGTAGGAACATTGATGTATTGACCTGTGCCGACATCGAAGCGGCATCGTTTGACCGGGTCTGCTAGAGCTTGCCGTAGGTGCGGTGGCTGGGCGATGGAGGCCAGGACTTTGTTGTCGAATCCGAGCTCATTCAGGTAGTCGAATGCGGTTGCGGCTGCTCGTATCGCGCGCAGTGCGTCTCCATACGCCGGGACTTTTCGCCGGAGGACGGCATCGTATATCAGGGTTGGAGGGCCGGTTTTGAAGACCTCGTACGCGAATGAGTATGTGCGGATGAAAGAGTGGACGTCTGAGAGTGAGTCGAAGGAGGTGAAGACCAGGAAGAGAACCTCGGATGGAAGCTTGAGTATTGGAGGAGACATGGGAAGAAGAGAGATTGGACAAAGAAAGCTATTTTGGACTTGAATGTAACGTTATGAAGATGAGCGCATGAAGCAATCTAGGCAGTCGTATGGCACAATCCCAGGCACAGCAACTGTTGACCAGTAAATGCCAGGTCAGGAAAATGAGGACTCGTGTGTCGGTTGATCTATGAAGAAAAAGATACTCTATATACATGAGGTGGGTGAGTCATAGGTGATATAGAAGTGATCAACGCTAGGCCGACAGTAGTAGCCGACAGTAACTGCCACGGTCGATAGCAACTCTAATAGCTAGCTAGGGAGTTGGCTAATCATGACGCTATATATAAACGGACAAGAGAAATAAATTAATGCTAAAGTTATATAATTAGTAGCGTACAAAGGCGGTATATAGAAGCGTGAATGGTGAGTGGTGAGTGGCGTGTGGTATAGATCTGCAGTACAGTAATATCTCTTTAATACGATACGGTTAGTGCGGCTAACTGGTATCGTTATAATATACGTCCGTGCGACAAATAGGGAAGAGTCTTGCCCTAAAAAAGTAACTCGCGGGCCAAAAGCCTCTCTCGATACAACGATATCGGTGTATCTCGTATCACTCTGAAGCCCGAAGCATCTTGTGCATCGCGACGATTTTCACGGGAAGACAATGCCAGGATCACTTTGGAGCCATGGAATTGTTAGTCGCACGTGCCAAGATCATGATTATGCAAAATAGTTATCTCGTAAATCAGACCTCCATGAATCTTTGTGCACGGAATACTGCTCCTTATCTAAATGAATCTTCCACGAAAGGTCTAAGAGCTTATGGTCGCGAATTAACCACTAATTTATTACTACAACTAGTTACGCTAAAAATACTATAAGGCGAAAGATCTTTCACTTCTCTGTCTATTTTGCGTGGAGCTACATGGTAGCTATATTATGTCAAAAGTTAGATATGAAGATGCGTTTTAAAATCCAAATCGCTTTCTACAAGAATATATCTTATGCCGTAATATAACAAATATATAACTCTAATTTATATAGAGAGGAGCTTAATTATTTAGAGAATCTATTATATTAAGCATATATAGTATAACTATGGTTAGGCTATAGTTTATAAAAAGCGACAAAAGTTGATTCTCAAAACATTCGGTCATCACCAAAAGGACGCCAATAAGCTTCGTTTTAGAATTTAGGGGGTATACGGAGCAGTATGCACGTGTTCCCGTCCTGTAACCAAATTCTACTAAGGAGCCTCTGATTTATAAGATAACAAAATAGAAGGATCTGAGCTTAAATAGACTGCTGCAAACCTGCCGATAATTCCCACGTAAGACTGACAGGATGGCGATGGCTTAGGTGGAGTGGGCTTGGCACGTTTTGAATATCTCTCACAGCGTCTCCAATGTGGAATATGCCCGTCAGAGTGAGAAAATTGGTTTCAATCCTTCCTGGTTTGATTAATCCTCAGAGTCCCACACAAAACTCCGTCTAATAGACACGGCTGGCTGGCAGACACATCCTTCCATATCTGGCACAGCAAAATCTCGCAATACACGCCCGTGTGCCCCGTTCTCTATCCTGTTACAGATACATCAAAGAGATTCGTCGCGGTTCATCCGGTACTCCGGTCCTAGGCCCCAACCTGTGTCTATGTCAAACGCGCTAGCCGGTGGTATTAGTGCCTTGAACTAATCCTTCCATTACGATAGAGAAGCATGCCCATTCCTCCATTCCCAATCACACCTATCCCAAACCCATCCCCCATTCGTAATGTTGATAAAAGATGCCATAACATGTGGATCCCTAGACTAGAATCTCGCTCCCGTGCCTCCTCAACCCGGGATGCGCTCCAACTACCCTAGTTGACGCCGTCCATGCTAACCCTCTTTTCCGGCGTTTGCGGCTTCTGCTTCCTCGTCTCCTCCAGCTCCACTATGTCGGCCAGCTCGGCCGGGTCGCTGCGCACCTCAGTCGTCGTGACCGTCATGATCTCCTTCAGCCCGATGCCCTTCTGCGCGTCGACTAGGTCGTCGGTGCTGCCGTTACGGCTCGGCGGCCGGCTGTGCAGCGCCATGTGGCCGCGGCCTTTGCCGGGCCGGGCGGTGGCCTCGATGGTCGTCGTGACGCGCAGCCGTTTGTGTGAATCGCCCCAGAACGGCGTGCTGAAGGTGTCCACGCCGTAAGCTTCGGGCGGCGGCTCGTCGGAGAAGATCATGATGCGGCGGGTCATTGTATACACAAGCACGTCTAGCCACCCGTTGCTGGTGATCATGGCGGCTGCGAGACACAGATGCCTTAGAGAGGGCGAGTGTCCGCTCATGGCTGCCATACGGGCTGAGGCGAGCGGCACGGTGCAGAAGACGTAGATAACGGGGTAGACGACCATGAAGTTGGAGATTGTCTTAGCTCGTAAAGCTTCTGCTTCGCCGAAGCTGCCTGAGCGGATGCGCTGGACCAGCATCACGTATATCAAAGCGTAGGTGACTGTGACGCCGAATTGGGCCACGAAGATCCAGAAGTAGTGGGTCCACAACTATTGTAGATAGGTTAGCACATGAACTGTTTTGTAGTGGCTAATTCGGTAATACTCACTCTAATCTGACCGAATTTATGATTTACCCAGCACTATACGGAGTTTTAATTAGTTACAAACATTTGATCTCTGGCATTATACAGCTTACCCAAGGTCCAGCACGGACATAGAGGTCATGAGGATGAAGCCCGACGCCAATTAGAGCCATGCCATAGACAAATGTCCATAGCGCAGCAATGGTTAAATAGAAATGCAACGGCCTCAACCGGTAGTTGAAGATGACGGATGCGAAGGTATGGATGCCAATAGCTAAACACCATACGCCACTGGCCAAGTCACCAGTAGAGACGAACCAGCCTTGAGCCCAACAAATGCGAGTGCCAACAGCAATCTGGTTCATCCGCAGCCATTCCGTATTGAGAAGAAATGCCAAAGATTGCTGAATATCGGCGAGGACAAGATTAAAGATGAGAATAACGAACTGGTTGGTGCGCTTTGCTTTCAAATGCCATTTAAATAGTCGATATCCGAGGACCAGAAACAGGCTACATGAAGTGAAGAATGAAAGGAATCCAAGCACAACGACTGCTGTCAACCAGTGCCGGATCTCTGTTGGTATAGGACTAAATGACAACGAGACTACGTCTAGATTCTGGGCAGTCCCCATGGCTGAGCGGTGGAAGGCCGTAAGCAGGCTGGCTGGCCTGTAGTTCGAAAGGAATGGGTCAAACGAGGCTTGGATATAATAAGAACGGCAGGCTCATAGCGAAGTAAATAAGATTAGACGAAAGTAGGAGGAATGAATGGGAACAGAATGATCCGACCAAGCTTTGGCGGCAGCAGGAGGCTGCTCGAGATGAGATTTCGGCACCGGATGGTGACAATCTTGTAGGGTCAGATGGGTTGATGGGTTGAATGATTGACCAGGCCTCTGGAGGTGTTTGTGGTCGCCTCAGATTGAGGACTTGGGCACTTGCATGCGGCAACACGCAGGAGAAAGGTGACCGAGATGTTCATGTTGCGGAGTCCGAGGGTGAGCCCTACAAGTAGTATGCTTGGGATTACGGATGGATGATGGATGGATGACAGATGGGAGCCTTGTCCGAACGGGAGCGTAACCTAGTTGGGACCCGCTTTATGGGAAGAGCTAAAAGCAGGGCTAGAAGGCTGCTGGAAAGCAATGCGCTGGCCTCGCTGTGAAGCATTTGCGCTGAGCTGTGAACTTGGCCGCTTGAGGTGTTTGAAGTCATGCTGGTAATCCAGATAATTCAGATAATGCACTCTGATGCCACGAACAGTACGTTACTCGCCTTTCCACAGGCCATGTAGCGGCCTAGCAAAAAAAAATCTGTGACAGCATTTCAGCAGAGGAAGGCAGCGTTTCGAAAGTGGGATTCTGGACGACTCGTTCCACTATAATGACGCCCTGGGTAATTAGAGGAGCCAAGGGTCAGCCATTATAGTAGTACACAGCGCTCGCTACGGAGAATAAGACAAATGAAGAGAGGCGTGAGCCTAGACCCATCCTTTGATGCATGTCATGATGAAAGGAGTTAGTGGTTCCTCCCTGATTGCACTAAATTAGGGATGAAGTCCGGGAAATCGCCGGTTCTCCCAGGTTCTCCTTTTGCTAACCTATGTGGCTCTAAGCCGGGGAAGCTAGCACGTGGTACGACTGCAAGCTATTTCAGCTCAGCCTCATGTCCACCGAAAGACGAACAAAGTCGGGATACCTGAAGTTCACAGCGCTTCGCCCATAACTTGAAACCCACCATGAGCGAAATGTTACAAGCTCACGCCACAAATGCTTGAGTGGAAATGCCCGCCAGCATGAGTAAGTAACTTGGGACTTGACTTGATTGCCCCGTGTCTTCGGCTGTCCCGGTGGTTGGAAGTCTCGAACGTCAAAATGACCCTTTGGCGACGCCGTAACCGGCTGTCTGGCTGATCGGCAGGGAAGGCCTGCAGCATCTGAGACGGCCGGACTTTGATTTTTCCCTCTTCCAACTCGCCATCACCGTACTACTTTGAAAGAGAACCCCATAGACGCTAGCGCGTCGGCATGGGCGTAAGAATCCATCTCTAATCTCCAGACGGCAACGGGCCAATAATGCGCTTGGCTCGTGCAAATACTTTTGTTTGGTCGCGACCGTTGGACGCGTATTCGCAATCGCTTAAGCGGTGCGACGGTGGGTGCATTTCAAAAAGTGACAAGTGACAGAGGGAGTTCCCGTTGAGGCTTTTCCACGCAAATAAATAGTGCCAGAACAGGTGCCAGAGCCAGTGCAACGCAGTGCAAAACGTCATGCAGGTAGTTACTTTCTCAAACTCAAAACCTGATAACCCTCATACACAATGAGTGGGATTCTGTCTTTCCCATCTTCTCCCAAAATGTCCCCCATGAGATTACTTGTCCCCGCATGCTTTCTTCTGACCATCCTGATTTCCCCAAGAGCCCCGGCTCAACCGCTATCTCCAAACATACTACGAGTCACGACCATATCAAGCTTGCAAGGCCGGACTTTTGTGATCGACAACGCCCATATTCTTTGCCTTCACTTTCGTTCCACGTCTGATAAAAAGCGTCTGCATTGTTGGACGCATTAGCAAAACCCGTCAACTCGTGTTCCGGTTCTCCCTCCAATGGGGTTGCAACTGAACAACTCTACCAGGGTGGGAGACCATGCGATATCCGTGTGCTCTTTCGCCTTCGCTGGGCGGCACGCACAGATCGCATCTCCTGTTCCGACTAATACTACACCATCTCGTCAATTCCGGTGGTTAGCGCAGCCACGGCTGCACGGCCGGTGTG
>Ga0307515_10004749_pt1 | contig 27842 bp, 35 predicted proteins | sample 17_EM_MG_FD_194513 | JGI IMG/M metagenome (GOLD analysis project Ga0307515, IMG submission 194513) | Populus trichocarpa ectomycorrhiza microbial communities from riparian zone in the Pacific Northwest, United States - 17_EM | ecosystem: Host-associated > Plants > Roots > Unclassified | place... | reverse complement strand
CTCAGCTGGAGATGCCAGCTGAGTGCGCATGCATGCGTACAAGGCATACTTTGAGCGCCGTATATAAGGTCACACGAACTCCTGTAGTTTAGAATATACAAGGCTTCTAGCAATCAGTATTTCAACACTCAAAATTGGACCATTTGACTTGATTCTTAGATTGACATGTAGGCCTTGGAGTTGTCTATTATACAGCAGTCTCTAATATTCTCTCCATTATGTGGCTGTTGAGCAATTTGCAATTTTGAAAAAATTCCGGGATTTGCGAGGCTCTCCGCTAGCAGCTTGTTAGGTGTAGGTGCTGGGCATGGCCAGGCCCGTAATAAGGCGCCTAGGCTGTATGCATGAGGTGACTTCATTAATTAAATCAGTCTTAGCAAAACTAAAAGGTAGTGTGGTGTGTTATCTAAGCCTACTGTATTGCCGGGTAGATAAGGCAGGTATCGGTATTTCGTACTCAAAGAGGACCCAGCCCACATATGTCACATACTCACCGGCCCGCGCGCGATGCAAATGATCTCCGGACATTTTCCCGCTGACAACTGTCCGCGCGTACCATTTACTCTACTTCGCTTACTATACCTCTATTCTCTAATGTTCCTTATCTGAATAAAATGACAGGGGTGGGATAGAGCAAGTATTATCACGGTTGCCTATTCAGATTGTCCAAAGACTTTTAACACCGGCGAGTTAGCCGCCTATGGCGGAGCCTTATGAATGACAGACACACAGTGAGAGCACACAGGATATTCGTATTGCATATACCTAGAGAACAACGGCAACATACCATATATGTGAGTTATGAGGCGCAACTTCAGAGGATCAATGGTTGTCCGCTAGGATTAGGGACTGGTGGGATCGGTAGACGAAAAGGTGGCTATCAACTACCGTATACTCGGAGCCGGTGCAGACGTCAAAAACCCTGGGCCCATTTTAAACGCGACATACTGTGGTTGATGTCACGCTTACCGATGTCTCAGTAAGTTAATATCAATGCTGCTTATTTGTTTAGTATTCACTTATTATTTGGGTATCGGTATGACCGCCTTGTCCATTCTCGCGGCTGTGATATAATATCTTTATGGCATTACAAGCCGGTAACGCTCCTATTTCCTACCTATTCGAAATAGTTGTATTTCCCGCCAGCCCGGTGAGTAGAGCTAAAACTAGAGCTACTGCCGCATAGGAAACAATTCTCTACGGGAAATTATGGGGCAATGTCCTTCCTATCTTCTCCGGGTTTGTTGAGCCCTGTGGGGTGCCAGCCTTCATCCGCATGCCTCCTTATTACTTTATCCCCATACCTCAAATATTTTGCCATAGACCCCATCGCCACCGAAGAAAACCCAAAAACCGGAACCTCAAACTCCAACCCATGTAAACCCATTTTCAAAATTTAATACCCCGACCACAGCCCTTTTGACCTATCGACTCCTCGTAATATCAACTGTGACTGTAGTTGTTTTCGAGATCATCCCAAGACCTCCTCCATAAACTAGCTGTTCATCGTCCGTCGACTCTGCTCTCTTTCCGCGGCCGCACTGACCAGACGTGCTATACGCAACAGCACAGCTTCCCAAGTTGTTTTGCCGATCGGGATCGTAAGCAAACGACAGGTAGTCGAACTTTCCAGTGCATTGCCCATAGATTCTTATCGAATCCTGAGAACGGGGTGCCCTCTTTTGCGTGTGATTCGAGATAAGTGCTGTGAGCACGGGGATCGACGCGGTGATGATGCCAAGACACTGCTCGGCCTGGTCCAGGAGCGCGATGAGAAGGACATGCCCTGGGGGGGCGTGTCAATTGGGTGGTCTCGGGAGCGCGGGGGAGAACTTACAGGATACGTCCAGCGTTAGCAGTAGCTTTGGCAGTATCGCGAGTCGAGTTATTGCTATAACGCATGCACTGGGTCGGGGCATTAGCATATCCTCGAGCTCCTTCTAAGATACCTGAGTACAGTTACTCACAAAAGTCCTAACGAAAAGATCCCCACTAGCTCCATCCTCTGCCGCAGTGGTAACTGTAGCTCCCACACCATCGGAATCGGCAAGAGCAGCGTAATGATATCACACAGCACCGTGACGGTTCTGAGCCCGACATACAAAATCATCGTATGATGGAACGACGGACATCCTTGAATCCGCAGCTCCAATTTCCACCACGCTTTCACGGGGCTGCAGATACAAGCGAAGGTGAGGACGCTGGCGACTGCGAACACAAGCTGGAACAAGAGGAAGTATCGGACTATCCGCTGCATCTTTGGGTGGCATACTCCGAAGAGACGGCGGTAGAAAAGGAGGATGCTCATTTTTATGATCGCCACGCCAATGGAGTAGATGATTGGCAGCGCGTAGGTAAATTTTAACATTCGCTCGGTTTCTTCGAAGGTTGTGTCGTAGAAGTGTCGCCCAACCCCCCCGTATCTGACTCCTGATACGGATTTTGATCAGATTCGGAGATGAGGACTAGGAAGTCGTAGGGACGTACCGTAGCAATTCAGCGCCGTACTCCCGGCAACCACCAACATCGCCACACCGATAGTGATATCATCACCACCGACACTTGCGGCCACAAAAATGCGGGTGTAAAACCTTGCCAACACTACCAGCAACGTTATGTTCGCTAGCACCAGATTGGTAATGAGAAGGACACGGCCTCTGTCGGGGTGGACATAGTCACTACTGTATACATCGGACGGGATCTGACTGTCGAGGGAGATGTGGTTATGTTGTGCGATCGCTAGTATTACGGCGATTTCATCGGCGAGCGTTTTCATGTTGGGATTGGGATTTCTGACGATTAGCTGGAGGACATCGGCGGCTTGATTTTCGTGGTTAGTTGTGGTTGTTGCTGTTGCTACTGCTGTCTGAATCCTTCCATCTAGAAAACGGCGAGGAAGAAAACTAGGGCGATAGGTAGGCTATGTATCTTCATCAAACGAGGCTTGCTAATATCGATGAGGTAGCGACTACCGGGTGAACATGGGTGCGAGATTAGACTGTACCGACGATTCCAAGGTCCAGGGCGGCGGTGTACTATACCCGGGAACCATGGAAGCAAAATTCGAATAAACTACCATTAGATACTCGTGTCCCTACAACCGTAGTAAGGTTTCCAATTCAGATGGAAATACGGGGCTCTTAGTAGTTGTAGTAGCGCGTGACTTTCATTAAAGATCCTATCGAACTGCTACTTCAGCCAATCGCTGTCCTTCCTTCCGGCGGAGTTTCAGTTCTGAGGAGTACCAATCCGGATCATCCTCTGAAATCTTCTGAGTTACTGCACGCCTTATTCCATGCCTTCCATTCCTCCTAGCATTTTTCTGATGCACGATGATCGGATACGGCTTTTGGAATGTTTGAAGTCTGCAGTAGCGTAGTGATCCCAAATCCCTGTACAGAAAAGATAATGCAAGGGTCTGTTTCGCTTCGATACCTTTTTCGGTAATGATGATTATGATGGGGATTTCAAAACGAACAAGCTGCAAGGGGGTAAATAGATTAATAATTTATGTTCGCTCTGAAGAGGGCACCTGATAAAGTGTAGGCTTCTAGATTCCCATTTTCATAGAGTACTCAAAAGGCATCACAACCGTTTGAATATACCCACAATAATGAAGTCTATTAATCTTCCTGGGATTCTATCAGAGTGTACTATGTACAGCGAGACTGCAGTAACTGAAACGTAGGAATGTTTAAACTATGTGGCCGCTTCCACCACGTAGCCGGCTATATATATTGGCGATCCACCATGTGGGCCCGGGCCAATGTAAATTGTCCTTCTCCCCAGTTCCCCAGATGCGCCAATAAACGACATCAGATTATATGCATATTCCCTCAACTGGTACTGTATGCGAACACTTTCCCTTGCTCTTGCATCCGTATCATATATGTTCCGACTTATACGTCAAAGTATGCGGTTTTGTAATAAGTCGACTTGTTTGTCAAGAAGTCAACTTTGCATACTAGCCACCGCAGTTGTCAAGCTAGTCAACTTACCTACAAAGTGGACCTCTTGATAAATATGCCAACTTGGGGACCAAGTATATCTTTCGGAGATGCCCTAGCAATTACACCCTTTAAGTCTCCCCCAGAACGCTCTGCACCAGCTCCCTCATGGACTTATTTTTGCCTAGGTACTTGAGACCTTTGCGTGGTCGGGACATGCACAGAGGAGATGCAAAGATACTGTAGATGAGAAGCAGAGCATGCGCAGCTCATAATCCATCTTGCAATGATAGTGTTTCGAGACAGTGAAGTTGTAAATTCAGTGTGATACTACAAGCGATTTCTGCAAGCACAACATAGCTTAATTTTAGCTCTCCGGACAGAGTGTAGAGGCTGGCTGTACATCGGCCACGTATTTTCAATCATTGCATATATATTGAAGAGAGATATGAGTTCTCAGGGCAAAATGATATTCCCGTAAGTTGACTTATTTGTAAAGTCGCCTGCTTTGCAGTCTAGTTGGCTGATTTTGACAATAAGTTGCCTTATCTACAAAGTTGCCTTATTCATAAATAAGTCAACTTGTTTGTCAAACAGTTGACTTATTTGAATTTCAGTCAACTTCTTTACAAAGCAAATTTCTTGGCGTATAAGTCGGAACATATACATTACTCTGCAGGCGGATTGCAAGCGGGACAGCGGGTGTGAATGGAGACCATATCTTGCAAATAACATCGTTATAATAGAGAGCCATAAGGCGATGGAAACAAATGAGGATGTGCCCGCCTGGCTAAATTTGAGTTTTATGAGCTTATTTAGGCGGCAGCCTTAGGAATTAGTTTCAAGATTGCAATATGAGAGTACTAAGTATTGAAGTGCTAGTGTGGGGGGCGCGTGGGGAAAGTAAATCGCTGGCTATGTAAGAGAAAGAAGCTTAACACCATTCCAGCGTTAGAATTCCGCGTTTTCCGGATATGCAACTCTGAGCAACATTTCTGCAAGGAACTCGGAGGAATACCCCTATCTGGCAAGATTTCCAACTGAACTGGATAAAAGGCGATCTCGGTATTAAGATACAGAAACGGAGGCTCAGTCTTCCGGCCCAACTGCTGTGGCGGTCTTTGGTAATGAGGGCCAGGCTACAAGCGTGTTCTGGGGGCAAACTCCACTATGCCCACCAGCTCGCCGGGCTACCGAGCTACTTTAAATTGATATCGAGGTTTAGCTGAAGTACTAATATTATCCCTTGCACTAGTATTACAAGATATACATAAATAGCTAGAGGTTACTCTAAAGCGAAGTTTTATCGGCCTATGGAGCACATTGGGTCTAGCTTTAGACTACGGAACGATGGTCTTCCGCAGCAAAAAATAGTGTACCAGTATTTGAGACTTTGAAACGGCGATCTCGGGAGTAATTAGCGACCCTCTCCAAGGTTTGAGATCTGAGTTCTTAGATCCGGGATCGAGTACTCCAATGAGCTTAATATACCAAATCCTAGTCCTGTATAGAGTAAACTGAGTCCTGACAAAGGCCGGAAAGGGTGATTTTGGCCCTATTCTCCGATACATTGGCATCGTTTTCCGACTCACCAGGTCGCGTATTTGGAGCACCAACACATTCCAGTGCTTCTCACGGCTCCGAGTATTCATATGATGTTTGAATGCTGCAAGATACGATAGGTTTTGAATTAACTATTACCATGGTACCATCCAGTTGAAAGAAAGAACGCAGTACAACAGCTCGTTCAGTGACGCCCAACAAGCCCTCTAATATGAGCTTCCTCTTCTGTTTAAGGTATTTGTACGTCTCTTGGACTTGATTTCCGCGCTATCAACATCAGCGCCAACTTTGTAGCCAACAGCAACTATTCCTATCAGTATTGGATTTTCCGAGTTCAGGTAGGACGACAAACCCAGTCTGAAGACTAAACGAGCACACTTCTCAAAAAACGCCTCTCGGACGGCGACCGACGGGTTCATAACCTCCATTGAGTGACGATGTAGTGATGTTCGTTCCCGTAGACTTTTAGTTTCTTGATACAATTGTTGTCAACACTGGCCTCGACCAAGGCTTCGAATGCGGCATCCACTGTCTTTCGGACATTAATGGAGCGCGCTATGACATCATGAACTGAGGAACGAAGGTGAAAACACGTACCAGGGGTGGATGAGGGAAACATGGTGAGATGGTGGGTGTTCTAGTTGCGCTTCATTCCCACTTGCTTCATGTTGTGACGAACCTGTCGAGACGATTGATTGAGTCTAAGTCTAAGATGACACGTAGCCAATATAGTAGTTGCCAGCCCTAGCTCAAAGCCACGTGATGACGTACTCTATAAAGACTCGGTCTAACACTTCATGTAACGTCTTTGGCAGACTTCTTTTGGTGGAGGCGCGTTTTCTCTTCGGCAACCGACACCCCACTCTCTTCACCTCCCCCCGGCAAACCACCGCCTCTTTCGTCTCCGAGAAAGTCCACCAATATCACCCCGAAAACTCCCCCTATCACCTGCGGCGAGCCCATCTATGGTAGCGTTTTTCGGCCAAACTACCATGTCTGTTGACAAAGTTTGAATTTGTAGAATTTGTCCGGTTATGGTGCACGCAGCTTTAAACCTACAACTCGGAGACAGCAGGAACTAACTATCATTAGCAAGAAACTTTAAATTAAGCTTTGATAGTACTAGTGGCCATTTGCTGCTTCAGTGACTCTTCTGTTGCTTTTATACAATTAAGTACCTTCTTGTAATTCTCATTCCCGAAAATTGCATGACTAGAATATGCCTCTAGAATCCTTTGAGTGCGAGCACAACAAACGGGGGACATGAATTAACTCCAAGCTACCGGATATACCATGAACGCCGAAACTTTATTTGAACATCATTCTTCCGTATACATAAAATAAAACCACCGCAGCTTCACTACCAGACCGCTAGAACAGAAACCTGTAAGATTGTAGAAACCCTAGTACTATATCACGGTACAGAGTGAATAATTACAACTCTCTCTATTTCGCCTGCTGCAGCTCGCACAATAATATCACACTACCGGTATCCTCCGAGTTGTAGGTTTAAATCTGCGTGCACCATACCATATTGAAGATCAGATTTTATCCACGGCTGCGGGACAGGTTATGCTCCGGGGTAAGTTCTGAAATTCACGCTATCCATGCCTATTCTATACCATGACCCCATGATGTAGAATACTCACAAAAACCACGGGGTCGTACCGTCCCACGATCTCGTACTCTGTCCCACAACTCCATGGATCTAATCTAAAATTATAGTTTATCCACAGACACGGTACGACATCGTGGCATAGGGGTATTTTTACAGTAAAAAGGCCCCATACTGTAACTGACAACGTGGGAGAAAAAGAATCACGTCCACAAGATGGACATTTCAAGACTTGCAAGAAACCTTTGATGATGAAGACTGCTAGTATAAGTTTGACAAAAAGGAGGTTCTGCTTGGTGGCAACGAGAAACATTGTACGGCAGGCTTTTTGCGCGGAATGGCAAATGCAAGGTTCTGGTCGCGCTTAATTGCACTTAAATACTATTTAACTTGAGTTGGTGTGGTTTGGTAAGATACCGCAGTACTACCGGCAACTGGGTAGGAATGAGGGTCTGCTACTAGTTTCTTGTCTCGATGATACTGCATTTGGACTGCAGAGGAACCAGTTGAAGCAGTAGGAAGGGTGGTGGTATTGGTGGCGCATTTTTGGCAGCCTTCCCCGTGGCAACCTTAGGTTTCGCTTTTTGGTTGCCATACTATTTAACTAGATTAATTAATTGTTATACGGAAATATTAACTGGTCAAAATTCACTTAGGGGTGGTTGTTAAGAGGTAGTGGTGGTGATGTTGTGTCGCGTGGTGGAGTGGTAACCAGGTATCAGCAGGGACAACCCACTCCCACATCTATCATAATCCATGGCCACTGATGGTTAGATCAACTAAAAACCGCCTTTTCACCATTTTTATGTTCTAGACTGTCACCACCACTTTTTATCTACACCTACTCAAGTTAATTAATTATTAAGTGCAACTTTCTACACCTACTCTAGTTAAATAATAATTAAGTGCGACCACAACCTTGCATTTGCCATTCCGCGCAAAAAGCCTGCCGTACATTGACGGTTCCTGGACAAAAACCCGGAAATCCAAGACACTATGTTAGCATCAAAGCCAAAATGTGGAAACACATTCCTGAGGATGAATCCAGATTTGAACTGGACACAGACCCTGCTGATAACTGCTTCATATATGCCAATAAGAAACATGGATTAAGAAGGGGGAGGAGGTATTCAATATTTTATGCCATTATTTATATGGAGGATTTGAATCAAGCCTTGCCGATTGGTGCCAAGTTAAAAAGTTGCTCATTAAAAAGTCTATATTATGCACAAAAAGCCCTTTGGCCATTTAGAAACAGAGCGCTTTTAATACGAACGGCAGAAGAAACACGGTAAGTAGACCATCACATTAACCCGAATGTACTACGCGTTTGTCCCTCTGTCGACCTACATACAGATCGACAGACCAGCTCACCGCTACTTGCACCGATTTATTGAAGTATCTACCTAAAGTGATAGAGTGTGTGCTATATACATGGCAGTCATACCCGATGAGAATGTGTGTGCGCTGTTCTTCTTTTACTCACGGTTGAGGTCCAATAATACCCAAGTACTCATCCAACGAGTTTGACCCCCTCTTTCTACTCGAGATCTCTCTTCTCCTCTCCCAAACCCCGATGATACGCATAGAGCAATATCTCCTTTACCTAAAACCCTGCTTACGACATCTTAAAGTTCCTACGAACGCGCACGCCTGACACCACACTGCTGTCGTTCCAACATGCCGGAGGTCTTCGGTAGTCTTCCCTCCATTCCTTCACGAAGACCATCTATTTACCATGGTCAGTAACTAGTTCAACGGAGGTAGGTTTTGACCGCCTACATCGCACAATGTAAAAACATTAAAAAATGACAGGAAAAAGATAAATAATGCCAACGTTTGTCCATATCCAAAGTTGTCCTCAATGTAGCCGCCGCAAGCTAGTTGCCGAGATTTATTGCGTGCGAGAAGATCAACACACATGATTCCCTATCGTAAAAAACACTGGGCAAACAATCAACAAATATTTTATCTTCCAAGCTTTAGCTTCATCTAGATATGAAATCAAGCGTCTTAGTCTGCCCTAGCTAGTTGGCCATAGCTTCACCGCCACCAGGTACAGCCAGTCTAGGGCAGCAAAATTTCCAAATTCCAGTTGGCCGAGTGAAATAAGTCGAATCCTAGTACGGAGTGTGACAATTGTCCCTTCCTATTGAGCCACTGCATTTGTTTAGAAGTCAATCAAATAAAATAGTTGGAGTCCTATTCCCTCAAGACCGATCACAGATTATGGAAAAGGTCAGCCATGACGCTTGCACACTCATGTCCCGGCACCATTCGTACCACTTTCCCATCGGGGACATTGAATCAGAGATTTTGGGACCGTATATAGTAGATATACAGACTTAAAAAGGACATCAATGATCATGAAACGAATCCAGTCCTTAACCGCCTCTGATGGAGATTCCGGTAGGAGAATGCTAAGAGAATGCTAGTGCTAGATATACCACTCCCTGTTCAGAATAGATGCTAGCACCATTATTTTGTTCTTGTACAATGTCATCGTCCTTTGAGAATATATGGCGGATGCAAAGTTGATAGAAAGTACAAAAAATATTGTTGCATCTAGGAATATACTCATCAAGTGCTGAATCCTACTAACATGTTTATGCAATTCGCAGCAAATGGTACTAATCCGGTAGTTCTTTCCGAAATTGATGGAATTACATGAGCATGCCATGAAACATAGCGTTACGAAGGCTATTTCGAATATGTAGGCAATGATCATCTATTGAACATCTCATCTCAGCTAGAGAACCACCATCAAGACAAAACACTTACTTCTACTCTAGAAATATCAGGATTTCCTGAAAGTCCTTGCACCGCCACACACATGGGGGCTCGGCATTGTGTTGCCGCTGAACGGATGGAACCATTTTCCGGGCCAAGTCCGGCAAGAGACGAAATAGTTTCGCCATAGCCACAAGGGAGAACACTCTGTTTGTACAAGTCTACGGAGGAAAACTTGCGCAAGATAAACGCATTGGTGACTGGATTCTTGCTGAGAACGACTCCTTCCAGCCAGGAACAGTTTCGTGACAATATAACTTGGATTGCACCAGTCTGGGCAATATATATGCACGGCGCCGGACAGGGCTGATATATATAGATAAACCTAAAATGAAATTTGGTCGGGTTGCTGATATCTATAGTTACATCATAAATGTTCGTTTTAGGGATTCGTTTCATTTTTGTGATCGTTTCGTTTGGAGTAAACAATATTCAGTTCCAAGGCCCTGCGTTGCAGATTAATGTTAGGTTCTTAAGAAGAAAATAAGGTTTAGGAAGATAAGTCTCACTCGGAGGTCCTTTTGTTACAGCTCTAATATCGGTGATAATGAAGAGAGCAGAGTTGGCGAACGAGGAGTAGAATGGAGGGGAGAATCATTTAGTGCTGTACCGGTGGGTTTGAACCGAGCTTTCAGAGGAGGGTGTTCTTGGGTGTTGTTACTAGCTATTGTTTTTGTATCATTTAAGAGGATATGAGGACGTCACACTACTCTATTTGTGTGAACAATCGTCAAAAGCGGTGAATCTATTCAAGCAAGCTTTCTCCACCTCTTAGCCTTTACCGTCCCTCCTCAACCCTCTTCTCATACGCCTCCCACGCCGTCTTCCTATACTCCTCCGCTGTCGCCCTCGGGTCCTCAGCACCAATAATCCCCCTACCCACAATAATAACATCACACCCCTTCACCCTCACAACTCTATCAGGTGTATTATATTGCTGCCCCAACCCATCCCCTTTCCTCCCCAGATTCACGCCGGGAGTCATAACAATCCAGTCCTCGTCCTCCCTATTCTCAACTGCCGTCTGCGCAATAAAACCCATCACAAACCCGGGATCCATTCTCGCCATCTCCAGGGTTTTGCTCAAATACTCTCCGCCACCGAGATTTCCCTTCGACGACATCTCCCCCAACAGCAGTAGACCCCGCGGCGCCGGGATAGTGGCGGTAACCTCCTTCAGCCCCGCGATTATACCCGGCCCCGGGACAGAGTGCGCGTTGGTGATGTGTGCCCACGACGCGATGTTGTATACGCCGCCGCCGTACTGGGCTTTCACCGTGGAGCCTATGTCGGCGAATTTGCGGTCTTCGAAGATGAGGAAGTTGTGGGCTGCGGCGAGGGCGGCAAGGCGCGAGGTGAAGGTGGTGATCGCATCGGGGGTGGAGAAGGGGATGATGTCGATGTGGGTTTTTGCGCAGCAGATTAGGGGGCCGAGGGCTACGGGTGTTAGCGAGGAAGGAGGGGGAAGGAGGAGGGAAAGCGGGTACTGTCGAGGAGGGACAAGATCGCGTCTGCGTCTGTCAGGTCGAGGCTGATGCAGAGGTTGGTTTTCTTGGTGGCGATGATAGAGATGAGAGTGCGCCCGACGGCGGTAGGGTGCGTTTGCGCTCGGGATTCATACGTGCGGGCCGACATGGTGAGAGAGGACCGGTGGTGCTGGTGGTGGTGAATTGAGTCGAGGAGAGTTTTAGCGGGGTAGTGGGGTTGACGGAGGTTGCCGTTGGTTTCGGTGTCCCCTTCATAGATGTCACTCGCTCCGTGTTCAGAAGAGGTGGATTGGTAGTTGCTGTCAAAGTCAGCAATTGACTGTGTGCATGGGCTTTAGGGCGTCAAGTATCCCTTCACAAATGGTTCTCTGACTCGGAGGTCGTTTCAGAAAGCAGAGTACGGAAAAGTAAGCCGGGAGCAAGAGACAGACGAGAGCTTCACGAAGAGCGACATTACCAAAGCGGATGGAGTGGACGTGACAAGACCGAATCACGGGACTACTTGGAGTGGCCTCGGGAAAGCATAGGAGCAGTTGTCATTTCTGCGTAGCGTAAGCACCCCCATCTTCGCGGCTCTGATGTGACGGCGTTTATCCACAGTACGAGAGCTTCGCCACCTCTACCGGCACCGATGCCGCCGTCGCCATGCTTCCCTGCTACTGTGCGGAAGAGGTCAGAGACACGGTGATGACAATGCACGGCTACATCTGTCGCGACTGGGCCGTACTATAAGTAGAGATGTTGGACTCGTTTTAGGATGCCGACAGTCAATCCCGGGACGTCATCCACACGCGTCAGTATCTGGAGAAGATCTGCACCGAGTTGTTGTTTATTCATACTGTATTTACTCTGGCTAGAGTATGACAGGACCCTTATCCCCTCCGTCCCCCCTCTGTACCAAGTTTGGAGGCCGGGACGATACGAAGACCGTCAAGTCTTCGTCTGTACGATCATACCAGCGGAGTAGTCTCCGAGCGCGGCGTGATGGTCGAGTACGTGATGATGGAGATACTGCTGCGTACACTTCCGAAGCGACTCTGGAGGAAGGCGATCACCAAACTCGGCATCCACGGTTCCCAGATTATTCAACGGCGGCAACACCCAAAAATGTCGTCCTGCTGCCTATGCTGGAATCCTCCAGCATTTTCTGTAGAGTGCTTTACACCAGTTGCATAGAGGATGTCCAAATAGGGCGCGCATGTGTCGGCTCATCATTACCACCCTCATGTCGGTAGAGTAGAGTAGACAGAATCTGCAACCGGCGGATACCGCGCGCTTCGAGATGAGACGAATGCAAGATTGGGTTCCGGAACAGGGAGGGAGAAAAAGAAACTCATCTGTGAAATCCGGGGTTCATCAGGTGGCACGGGTTACCGGGGCTATAGTGTTACCCGACAAACACGCTCAACGCCCTCTGAAAGCTCGGCGCGTTCAGTGTTCACCCACCTCACTTGTTTACTCGGCGCATTGCAGCATCTCGATTTCTCCTCTTACTTATCGAATTCATGTTGGCACCACCCTCATCATCGCGGAAACGGAAGCGCGGAGGAAGTGAGCGATTGATTCTTGGCAGTCCGTTTGTTGTTCAAGTATCACCCACCGTGCCAGCCATTCTTGATCAACAGCGCTGATAGCTCCAGCCTCACGTGTCCTCCTCGTTCGATGCTGCCACCAAAATATCCCCTTCAGTTGTCCTCCCGCGATCTCATGTACCTATCGGCTGGCTCGCCGGCGCTCCATCGCGAATATTTGATGCACCTACGGATTCCCCGATTCTCTGTGTGCCTGGAAACGTGGTTATTGTTAAGATTGAGGGAGAGAGGCAACTTTCGGCTGTTGAGAAAATTGGGGAAAATGTCTACGCACTCTATCGCCTGTCAACTCAACTCAGGATGAAAGATATCCGCAAAGTCGCCTCACTAACAAAGCACTTGCCAAATGTAGATTTCGGGTCTGGCCAGTATGATATACATGAAGCGGATTGGTGGTGCAAGGCAGGCGACGTATGTTACCCATTTTCAAATGCACCTGCCTGTCATGCAGCTTTAGATATGGGAGTACCCAATTCCGAAGGCGTGGAAGGTGGGAACAATACATTGTATGTATCTCGTAAACCAGATAAACCATTCTGTACTAATTTTGTCCTAAGGATTGCCCCTCAACCATCTCTGTCACCTCCGCCCGCGACTATGAAGGATAGCGCCGCCCACGAATGTACCCAGCTGCCCATGCCGGAGATTTTGGACCAAGTACGGCGACAGTACTTTGATACACTCTATCTCGCAAAGGTCGGTGACTCGTCCGCCCACCTCAGTCGGACATTGGCTAACTCACTGTAACAGACTTCACTAGCATACTTTTCCAAGTCAACATTATCCCGAGCACGTGCAACATGTTATGATATCGAAGCGACACCACCGGCCAGCCGGTTTGGTCAACTGAATGAGTTTTTGCGACAGATGGTCCTGCCTTTGGACAAAATGGATACGAAGTACCGAGAATCATTAGTACAAAGCGCCTTGGAACATGAAGTGGGTAATTCAACGGTCTTCAGGTCTGATGAAGAAATTTTTATCCAGCGATGGAGGGCATTGGAATTTCAGGAGCGATTTATCAAAGAATCCGATCCTGAATTGAAGCGAAAGTTGGAAAAACTAAGGCTCCGAGAGTGTGTAAGATATGTAGAGATTTTGGCAATATAAACTAACTATATTATAGAACGGAACTACAGATTATTCTGCTTCTGGAGATCCTGGCGCTGAACAAAGAGCACCCACCTAGTTCGGTCGATGCGGTAGATCTTCCTAAAGGCAAGAGCAAGGCCAAAGGGAAAGCCAAAGGTAAGAAGGCGAAATCTAAGAGCATCGACAAAATGCCAGACCCAGACATACTTTTGGATTTGCTTGTTGATCGGCTTTGTATCTGGCACTCAATTGGCTCCGATTCATCCTCAGAGAAAGGCGAATCTCTCGCCCAGGAGAAAGACGTTTCTGAAAAGGATCATCTCCGCCATTTCTCCGTGGAGGTTATCATGGCATTGTGAGCGCTTCCTGCGTATCCTAATAATGTCTAATGGCTAATGCTCTCTATAGCTATGCCTCTAAACTCCCGGAAAAGTGTGCTTCCATAAACAAGAAATTTGGCGGTGGCCGTGGCATCTCATCTTCCAAACCACCATTCGATACTCCTCAACCAAATAAGGCACCTAAGAGCCGACGTACGGTTTCCAAGAAGGCCTCCACTTTGCCTCGAGCCAACACTACGACATCCACAGCACCTGAATCGCGAGGAACTACTGTAGAGCCGCTTTCATTGCTAGCCGCCGAGGGAATTTTGGTGCCAAAGACGACTCGCGGGGGCACCTTGAATTCGAGAAGTTTCACCAAAAAGATCGTTGAAATGGACAACAGGCCTGTACAGAAGGTGAATGAAGAACTAAAGAGGGTAATCAGTGCACTGACGAAACCGAATCGCGTCGCTATGGCTTCGGAGCTAGTAGATGATGCAGAGAAGAGGTTAGCAAAAGCAACTAGCAGAAGTATGTTCCCCCAGAGAATATCCCTTTTCCCGATTGCGTACTTACTCCACAACAGAACCAAAGAAGACGACCAATATGCCAACGCCCAATGTACATGTTGCGGCAACTCCTAAAAAACAAAAGGACTTATTTGCATCGTCTTACCCTGAATTGTTTGATGCATCCAGAGAGTTTCTGGCTCCCACCGACAACGGTGCCCCCCGGCGGTTGTCTTCGTCGGAGGTAATGGCCACGCCACCTCCACGCCGCCAATCAAGACCTCAGTCACAGCCGTTCAGTGATGACGGTGGTGTGGTCCTTGTGACACCCAGAAGGAGTTTGTTTGCAGAACTAAAGCATTCGGCTGTCCAACAGCCTAAGGCCCAGCCACGTTCTGTTCCGGTCTTTGAAACACCACAAAAGAAGCCACCTGCTACTCCAGGTTTTTGGTCGCCGTGTGGAGGCGTAGCATTAGCTGAGGAGACTCCACTAAAGATTCCACACACGCCCTTGAATGTTGGCAGAAAGATAACTGAACAGACACAGAGAAAGGTGAAGAAGGACCTTATGGATAGTTTTGAAGAGAATGCAGATCCAGGTGGTACTTCTATATATGATGCGCTGGGCTGGGATGACGATGCGCTGTACTTAGAGTAGATAGCATTTTTGTTTGTATGATAGATTTGGCCGCATGGCAAGAATCCTGTACGTTCGGGTACGGCAAACTCAAGAACTGGATCACCGCGAGGATCACCATCCTTGCAATGTTCAAGTTTCTTGCATCAACTTTTAGCGCACGACCCGCAGTAAGGATTCCCGTTGCTTCTATTGCCCCTGTTGCTCCCGTAGCAGCCACGATGACTCCGACTACCACCACATTGCCCGCAACGACCGCTTCTCCTGCTCTCGCCGCTTCTCCGGCTCCCACTAGTTCTCCGGCTCCCCGTGCATCTCTAGCTCTTGCTCCCACGACTCTGACCACTCCCTCGGTACCCTCAACAGCTCCTTCTGCTCCCACGGCTTCCGTGATAGCTCCTACAAGTCTCCGGCTCACACAGTTCCTACGATGCCCGAGGCTCCCTCGGCCGATCCCACTGCTTTAACTCTAAGGCTACCACGATCCCGGTAACAAGATAACTACTATCACTCTCCGGCTGCCACAACCGGGGCTAGACAAGATACTACCCATACAGAGCAACTGACCTTGCGATTGGGTATCGTCTATGTCGAACCCCCGTGAGTTCCGCAAGTCCTTCGACGCTGTTTCGTCAATCCGCACCGAGTGGAGTCTACTATACCCTGCCGAAACGAGCCTGCGAAACGATATTGTTGTCATGAGCCTATACTACCGTGCCGTCAGAAGCCCGCGCCGCCGCATAGTCAAGAGCTGCCGTTGTAAGATGTCTCACCATGCTTCTGCTCTGGCAACCATCGGTATTACCTCCGGAAGTGTGTTGATTTGGGTACCAATCTGAAAAATGGTATTTACGTGAACATAAACGACCACAACCGGCTAGCACTTAGGCATACAGGAACAGAGGAGATATCAATGCCACCGGCTGGCCGGGACTACCGCACGATGAGGGACTATCCCGTGCAAGTCCTCCAGCATCATCTGCAGTTCGACCTACCCCCGCTTTACGCTAGCTATACCAATCTCCTACATCCGTTCGATTGACCTTCCAACACTCCGCAAGCAATATTCTTCAATGGCATAGAATAGATTGTTGTATAGTGGTTCAGGAGAGCCAATTGTAATCGGTGTTAATGGCCGAGTTTTGGTGAGATTATCTCATTTGATAGCTTCCAGATACTCAGCCGCCTTTCATATATAGCACCAGAGTCGGCCCTTTTGATTGGGTCGCTCCTTGTGCTTTGCTTGGTGCCTTGTTTCCTAACTACCTGCTATTTCAATCGGTTGTCCTGCGATTTGGCCTATCGAGGAGTATAATGCGACATGGAAATTGCCAGGCTTCTGACCAAATAGTTTGATGTGGCGCTGCAAATTGTATTTGGAACGGTCGCCCTTGAACGTCTTACCGCAACCCTTAATAAGGCGTATGGTGGTTTACAAGGCAGTTTCGTTGGATATGTGATTCCCATCGATGAAGTGAAGTGTTGAGAGACCTATTGTAGTGGTGTGTGAGGATAGGTTCTGGTTGATCCCTGATATCCAACACTTTAGAGGTTCAGGCTTGTGTCACACCATCCTGGTGGTATATATCGTCATTGCCCTCCCCTCTCTTCCTTCTCCCCATCGATCCTCCCTCTCTCCCTTCTTTCCATCCTCCCTCCTACTTCCTTCTTTACTACTGTCACTTTCCTCTCTCCACCTGTCATTTCATTGCCTCTTTTTCACATTTTGTCTGTCCTTTTTATACCACCTTTCAAACACAAACATGGCTCCTGGAGCCCAATCTGCCGCAGGGCCAGAAAGAGGCCTGTAAGCTGCAGTTTGCCTGGTGTTTTCACAAACTAACATGGACAACTACAAAACAAAACATGAAAGCTCCTCTGTGCTGCGGTAAGCCAACATACAGCCTTAGTTTCTATAGTACTCCCCCAACTGATTTCCAGTTTACAAGTCAAGCATCCAAACCCACCGGTCCCGTACCCGGTCAGATTGGGAATTTGCAGGACCTCATCGCAAAGATTGGTCAGCTACCCAACCCCGACGACATGGACGCTGTACTAGTTTGACTGAGAGAGCGCTGATCTACTCACCGGCTGAGAAGCGGGTTCTGGTGAAGAGATGGATCGAAATGGAGAGAGAGAAAGGCTCTCAAGAAAAGATCAACAGAGCAATGGGTGATGTCGACTGTCAGAGATGATACCCCCCAATCGAGTCACCCCTGCAGCGGCCCCGCTATCTACTCGGTTACCCTCCCCTATGGTAATTTTGCCACCTACTATTTCACCAACTGCTGTTCGGTTTTCCTCTACCTTTTGGTCACCCTCTCCTATTGGCTCACTGACTGCCGTTAGGATGCCCACTACCTCTCGTTCGTTTTCCCATGCTTGGTCACTACCAGCTGTTCAGACGTCTACTGCCTCTCGTTTGTCTTCTTTTGTCGCCGGCCCCTATCATACAAGTAACGTGTGAATCACTTGTTAAAATAGTGTGAATAACAAGTTGCAAAATTTGACATGTTTTAAAACACGTCAATGACATATTCTCATTTTATCGTTTGCATCAGAAACGTAGGGGTTACCGGGTGATCATGATCCGGATCCTTTGGGAATCACATTCGAATAATGTGACATTGATATGTTTCATATACCTTATATAGCAAGAGGGGGAGTGTTGCTGGAAGCCCTAAGGTTCACAGTTGTGACTGTCCTATCAGACTTTGCACTCCATTCTCTCTTCTTCTTCACGCTTCTGACCTTTACTTGTACCTACAATCAACACAACTGCACAGAAGAGAATCAAGGCGAGTCACACTGCTACAGATGAGGCTGCACACCTTCGTCATCGCTAATCTCATATCTAGGATACGCATTCTCACCTGTACTAGTCAATTTCCCCTTCTGTTTGTTTTGATTTCATTCTTGTAATTGGTACTCTTCTCTTGAAGCTTCAAATTCCTGTACGGTACTACATTTAGATACGGGCTCGGGATAGATCTGGAGATGCATGAAGGTATGGGAGTAATCGGCCGCAGGAGTTTTGGGGATTGTACATCAACAATATCGATATCAATACCAATCAAAAGCGGCAGCGGTACTGCATTCTAATATATCTACACAAATTGAAACTGGTGATGTATATGTTTCCGACTACCAGAATCGCGCCTATTTTACATGGCGATTCACATGTTTATTCACATGTTTCAAAAAACACGTGATTTATACTATACGTATATGACCGGGGCTCGGTTTCCCTCAGCTCCTTCTTTAACGACATAAAATCTATTATGGGCAACAGCTTGGAGAAACGGCTCTAAACGCACGGTATAACCCCGTTCTCATAACTCTATCACCGTAGCTAGCAATCTACCACCCCTTGCATCTCTATTTAGCGCATGCCACGCCAATTTTCAAATTCTTTTAAACACTACTTAAGTAGATTACAGTATCGCTCAATTATAACTTTGCAGAAAGTATTAGAGGAGGGTATACCTAGGTAGTTACGAAGATATTACACGAGGAAGAAATCGAAGATCCAGAGTTTGTTTGCTATTCAAAAATAGGTAGAGAAAGCCCAAAAGAATAGCCATAATACTTTAAGTAGTTAAAGAGCTGCCTATCGGCAAACCAAGCCAACACGTTGTACAGGAAAAGCAAAAGATTCTCGCACGCATACAGCATAAGGCTGAGAAGCTCAGACCCAATCGGCATCGCGATTACAATCTTGAGATCACCAACTCGGCAACAAGGACCCAACGTGTTGCGTTAGATACGCGGAAACATCCCATTACCGATAGGAAGCCCCATTTTTAACCGACCCCGTCTGCCGGTCCTGCCTGCCTATGGGCCGCCCCATACGCGGAACACACCGAGAGCCCTCCCTATCTGCAGATGGGGCGACCGATTAACGCCTTATCTACAGATGGGACGATCCGCCTGGGGATGCAACAGGCTTACCAAAGTGCAATTATCTACACTTATCATTGATTAAGTTGCAAACTTCTTAGTTTCGCCTGAAATTCCAACTTCCTCACTTTTACCCAGCCTATCTCAGCCGCCGCCTCATAAGTAGATGTTGTATCTGGCCGTTTACGGCCATAACATACATCTTCCTCCCTTTCGTCCCTTTCATACCTACCTTTGACAAAGAAAATAGTCCAAGTCGATTCTTCCCCTCTATCAGTACTCTCCCTCCTCTACATGAGCTGCAGGAATCCGTAGTCTTACAATATCAAATATTCTTCCAAAATTCTACCATCTGTTATTAGTCGATCCACATTCCCCGCGCTGTTTGCCGTGGTAGCTTTTCTTAAAAATTCTCTGGGCTGCGGTTGTATCCATGTCTCAAGGAGATGATATACGGCGGAAAGGCCTTACAACATTGTGGGAAGGTACTGACGGGGAAGGGGGACCACTTCTTGAGTGAGTTTAGACCAACGCTAACTCTGCTCTCGATGTTTGTTAACATGAAAGTTAAGCTTTGTCTTTGTCCATGGCCTTGGTGGTCGCTCGGAGAACACATGGAGCTCCAAGCCTACCGATATAGGTGCAGTAAGCCACAACGTGCGCGGATTGCTCTCGGCTCATTTCCGTCACGAACCCGACAGACCGTCAAACGAACCAAATTCTTCCTCGGAAAGTATCTTAGAACTTCGTCCTCAATCAATACCTAACACTAGGATTTTAACGTATGGTCACGACTCAAACGTCATTGGCCACCTGGGCTCGAAACAGATTGAAGATGTTACTGAACAGCACGAGAAATTTTCCAAGGAAACACCGGAGCTGGGAATTTCCGCTAAAGAGCATTCCGGGGACTATGGTCATGGTGGTGTGCGCGGTGATGTCAACGAAACTATGCCCCACCTAGAACGTAACCGTCCAGAACAGCTGCGACTCTTCGGATCACCTTCTAATCGCAAGGCCCGGTTTGCTCGGATGACCCTCAAACGTAAGCGCGCAACTGCGGACCTCGCCGAAGACTCCCCCGCAGCCCATCAAGCAATCGACGGAACGATAGCGAAAATTGCGAGGAAAACGTCTTTGTCTGAAGCTAGACGTAGTTTCACGGATTGGTCTTATGGGGGAAGTTCTGCTACATACGTCGATGACCCACGGAACCAGACGTTGTTTGTCAAGACGACTACAGGAAAGACAATAACCTTGAGTTTTGGGGTGAATGACACGGTTGAGTGGCTGAACTTAGCCATCCAGGACAAAGAGGGTATACCGCCTAACCAGCAAAGGCTGTGGTTCCGAGGGAAGCAACTCGAAGACGGTCGAATGTTGCGAGATTATGGCATGTACGTCGTTCCTTCACGGCAAACTCTGTACCTGATAAAGCTTAACAGAGGTTTGTATGATAGCACTCATGAGGCGACGCTTCATTTAGTTCTGCGTTTTCCAGGGTCTTAAACGTCAAGTGGCGCTTTATCCGTGCTGGAGGACTACTTTTAGGGTTTGAGTCACATATAGTGCCGTGGAATCACAGCAGGATTACCAAGTTAGGTTCGACCAACCAGTTTCAAGGGTGGTATGGAGGGAAGGTTAAAAAGGAAGTAAAGCAGAGTATGTAGAAACTTTCCCGTGGATTCATGGTGCATAGAGGCTATTCTCTAGAGTTATATAGGATTCAGTCTGAATCTTGCATGCGGGTCCGACGCCGAAGCCATATCACCCCACTTTTTGCTACAGAAGTTGTTGGGCAAAGGTTGTATATATAGAAACCCCCGTATAGACCCAATATTTTCCTACTACCGTTTCACTTTCCCAAACTTTGCCCACCACCCTTATCCATCTCATGATCATTTCCGTCCCTTTCCATCATGCGCCTTGTTTTGCTTCCCTTCACCAAACTCCTCCTTCCCCTCCCGTGTTAACCGCAACAAAACGACCGACCTAGTGGCTCCTGCGGGCTGGAAATGACAAGACACCATCAGCCAGTAAAGTCTCAAACTCCTTCTGTGGGTGGCGTTCATGGGCCCCTCTCTAATCACAAGCCGCGCAGGTGCGAGCGGACTTCCACCGCTCGCCAATGCCATCCGTCGCAGTACACGAACCCCTTCATGTTCCAGTCTCATTCAATCCCTCACATTTCACCACAACTCTATCAGAAAATACTACATTGCTACAAAATACATAAGTACATATCACAAACAAAAGATGTAAAAACAACCTACAGAGTTACATAAAAATTATTCGCACTCCCCCCCTCTCCATATGCATGCAGTAAACAAAAAAAAGGTATAAGTAGACATAAGTTTACAAAAAAGCAATAAAAAAACGCAAAGGAATCACACCACAGCATTCGTCTTAATCCAAATCCCCGCGCCCTTCCCCCTCATCCAAAACTCCTTCTACCCAACCTACTCCCGAATCAACCAATAAGTCAACCCCACCAGCCCCCCCAAACAGATAGTCGTCAATATTCCGGCACCGGCCCGATCTCCGGCAGTCGTAGGACTAGTCTGCATCAGTTCCTCCGTGCTAAGCCCGCTAGTTCCACTTCCGGCGCTTGCATCACCCTTACTGGTTCCACCGTTCTTCTCCGTGACAGGGGCTTTCGCTCCAGGGACCAACAAAGACTGGAACACTTCCATCGCCGCCATATGTTCTCCGACACCACCCTTTGCAATTCCGTACGCGGAGCCATCGTATGCACCCCTGATCCACGAGAGGCCACAGGTTTGCTGGTCGCTTCCGCCGGTACAAGATTTCGCTGCAGCGGTGGCAGAGGCTTTAAGACGCGTCATGATCCAGTCCTGAGTGGAGGGGACGAGCTGGTAGGTCAGTGCCATGAAGCGAGAAAGGTAGGCTTTGAAGGAGCGTTGGTCGGTGTTGCAGGTCGGTGTGCTTGTGTATGGGGGGGTGGATTCGCAGGCGGACTCGCACATGATGTTGACGAGACCGGGGCCGCGGTTGAAGAAGGGCTCGTCTATGGCTTTGAGGAGCTTGTCGGTTTCTTGCTCCCATTCGGTAGCTTTGGCGGTGTCGCCATTGATTTTCTATGTCTGTTAATTGGGGAGGATGGGGGGAGGATGGGGGCCGTACGAAGTTGTCGTGCATGTATGCAGCGCCGGCGAGGTATATACCAGCGTTATAGGACCATTGGATCTTGGAGGAGACTACACACTCGGGGATATGGGATCCGTCGTAGACCTTGTAATCCTTCGACACCAAGCCATTGCTCTTACTCCAATCGTACGTCTTCTGCGCCCAATCCGCGTACGTCTGATTGCCGGTGTATCGTGCAAGCCGCGCACCCAGATGGAAAAACAGACCGTTGGAGACCGAGTTCTTGTAGTCGTAGCCCTTGTTAGACGAGAAGACCTGCCATCTCAGTCCACCGCCACACGCAGCAGCATCCCAGCGCCCAGCCTGTCGGTTGAACACTGCTTGTGCCAGGGCAAGCCACTGCGGTTTATCCTTGGGCGGGTCGGGGTATCCGCGCTCAGCGGCGGACATGGCGGCAATGCCCCAGAAGGCTTGATCGTCGTTTCCGAGAGCGAGCGTCTGATTAGGGGGTTGGTAGTCTTTGTCGGGGCCGACCTGGAACAACATGGCTTCTGTTACGATGCTGTTAAATCGGTCGTCATTAGTGAAGAACCAATAGTCTATCCAGGCCTGATGTGCCGGTTAGCTGCTTGAACGTTGCGATGGTGAGAAGACAGACCCCCATAGCAGCACCAGCTTCCCACCAATAGTAGCCCTGATCGTTCTTTCCATCCGCCGTCTGGATCAAACCGAATTCTCCAGGAATAAACCAGGACTCTGTATTGGGGTAGAGGGCGCGCAGCTTCAGTGCGGCGACCTTCGCGGCATCCTTAATCGAGTCTGTTCGTGCGCTTAGCAACTAAGACGGTGAGAGGCATCCAAGAGGGATACGGACTTGTGTCGTCAACGTTGATTGTGATGGCTGAGGCTATACTGGCGAGGGGCAGTAGCGATAGTAACGACGAGAGCTTCATTGTGAAAGAGAGCTGTGGTTGTGTCGAGTGCAAAAGAGCGACAGGTCTTCGTAATAGAGAGCGAGAAGTCGTCGGATGGTGATGGAGTCAGGGATGTCTATGTTCTATGCTCTATGCTCGCTAGCGAGTGAATGAGAAAGTATCGTCGTCGTCGTCGTCGCAAGAGAATGGCGATGCTCTCTGTGTCTCTCTTCTCTCTGCTCGTTCAGCCGGTGGTGCCTCAGTCGATGAGTTCTTGGTGTCTGCCCCTGTGGTTTCCTTTTCCGTTTCGAGATGCAAATGACGAATTCAACCGTCCAATCGGCTGCACTATCACGAAATCAAATGAAACCGAAATTCTTCTACTTATTGTTCAACAGCAAAGTCTTCTTCTCGTTCTATACCTCTCTTGACTTTTACATATCTCCGCTCTCTGATCCTTTTCATGCAACACGCGTTCAATTGTTGATCGACCGTTTTATTCCCAAAAATAGATGTTGCGTTAGTGTTACAGCCAAGACGTCTCGGCGAAGGCGCTAGCAGTTTCAGCCTCCTTCACAGGATATCACCAGGCAACTACTTTTTATTGTATTGTAGCATATATGGACCGCCTCCCTGACGTACGGCTTATGGGCTTCAGCTGGGCTGATGGGGATCATGATCTCACGATGATGATGGCCGTTCCAGACTCAGCTGGAGATGCCAGCTGAGTGCGCATGCATATTTGGATGGGACTTTACGTGGCACTCGACTGGTAGTCTTTGCTTTTTTGACGATAATAAACGACACTTCAAGTATGTGAGTGATACATGTTGAAATACTGATTGCTAGAGAAGCTTGTATATCCTAAACTACAGGAACAATCGTGTGATCTTATATACGGCATTCAGAGTATGCCTTGTATGCATGCTACCACGGCATTCCCCAGAAGATGAACGCAAGGCCACCGCACTATGCCAGTAAGATTCACTTCTTCTGGCCTCCGCCTCCTCTATATCGGCCATATTAGTATGTTTCTTTCCTCTGCCTATCTCCATCCTCTGCTAATAGGTAGCCGTTGTTCTACCGCGGCCGTCATCTTCATGTCGACCATATCGTTGTTGGGCTGGGTACTGGCATCGATGCTAAATTGAACCAACTATTCACTAAACTTGTTTATTGGTATAGACCTGATGGTATTCCATGGTTAGTACTTTTACGAAAGGAGCAATATTCATATGCCTCAGGGAGTGGGAGATTACCTCTAAGTTCTTTTCTAACAAACAAACGACATCTACGTGTACGGCATTCTTAAACTCAAGACTCTCCAGACTCTTAGTTCCCATTGGACGATTTAGCCCGTGCAGACACCGCGAAACTGCGGTGGAGTAATTCTCTCCGGCTGTCCGCCATAGCTCCCCGATATATTGCGAGGCGGTCTCGTAGATAGAATTATCGTTGAATGGAGCGCTAGAATCGAATTTCGAGCTTCCGAGCTCTTCGATACCGCGTTCGAACCACAACTCTACCAGAACGACACCCAAAGAAAAGAGGCTTATGTCGCGTCTAACGAGCTCTGTCAATGCTGTCGTCGTTGGTGAGGTGTGTTGGGTAGCAGTGGATTTGAATATTCGTCGAACAAATGGTTTGTCGGCTACGGGCTCTCGAATCTTAGTGAGCTTGCCGTCTTCAGCGTGACAGGGTCTGACTCGTTGTAGGAAGAATATGTCTTGCTTTCCCCACCGTTCAGTCATCCATTCACCTATGAATTATCAGAAGAATATCAATGCAGTCAAGCAAACTTGGGAATTATCGTACTCGTATGCAATTGCATCACGGCAGAAGCAAGTTGAACCCCCAAATTCAAGCGCACGGTTTTTTCTAGCAACCCAGGGACGAGAAGATCATTAAGCGAGATCGCATCGGCACAGCATACCGGTACTGTTGATGATGGCCATATACGGTGGAATAACCCATTATCCTCGTCGACTAGGATCCCTTTGCAGGAGTCTGAATAGGAGTCTATAGTGTGATTGGTGGTCTGTCCAATTGCCCCGCACAAGTCCTCTATTTTTTTCGCCGAAATCTCCAGCACATCAGGGATGCTAGGGTTCTTCCTCTCTGCAAGAACCGAAGCCTCGAAAGTGACTGACTTCCCCGACGTGTGCCTAATATAGAACATTAGATGGGTATACATACCAAGTACATTCTGGGATCAGTTCACAATTACTCTATTCGATTAGGGGACCAAGGGTGGTAGTTGGCTTGAGTCGGCCGCCGGGTCGGAGATGCCGGATGCTGGGTATTATGCCCTGACCACAAGCGGCCGAATACAATATGACTATAAACAGACGGATAGACAGGCTCACCCTGCACCTCTCCTGGGTCTGATACCCATTCCAACTAGCGACGCAAGCATACCTACGTTGGCTAAGCTTTCACGAACCCTGACCATTCTTTCCCGCTGTGGGTGGGTATCCTCCACGACAATATCTGGGCCCATAACATTACCGACCACCAACTCGGTGACTTTCGTCGGAGTGACTGGTTGTTTCACTTGTTCGAACTCCAAGATGCGCCAATCTCGTTGCCTCGTTGGTGTGCTTTCAACATCGAATAAAACTTCCAGTCTCGGTTCATCAGGGTCTTTCAGATCCGTCGCTATTCTTTTTAACCGAAGGCTTGCATTGTGCGGCCCTTCACAGGCGCATATCGCTGATAGGAACCGTTCCTGCAGTACAGAGTGAAGACTTCTGGCGTGGTTCCGTATACGGTTGTATTTTTCGGCAGCTGTGGAGTTCTGAGGGAGAGCGCGAGGTGCAGTCGTTCGGGATTGTTGTATAGTCAGTTGAGCAAGATCGGTGTTGATTTTGGTGAGCTCGGCTAATAGGCTGACGTGCTGCTCTTTTCGGAGAGCAAGTTTGGCTTTCTTTATGGCAGACTGTCCCGATGAAAGGTTGTATTAGCTCACAAATAATCCTGTGATGATGTGCACAATTACGAGGGAGTGCTCGGTTGCACATACTCTCTGCTTTTCGTCAAGGCCGCCAACCTCTTCGCTCAGCCTCTGCAGCGATTCGTACAGATCCTCCACAGCGCCGGTAAATGCAGTAGCAGTCTCTACCCCTAGGTGTTGCTCAAACCTTGCCTGGAAATCAGGATCCTTCCACCCGGCTCCACCAACGAGAATCTTTACGTGCTCGGCCGGTACAACTCCTTCGAGAAGAATTCGGCAAGTGTTGGTGAATTTGCATTTCTCCATGTAGAGTTGTCTTTTGAAGCGCTTCAAGGAGCCATAGTGATCCTTCATGTCCTTGATCTTGCGATATCCGTCGAGGTAATTTATGAATGTTGAAAATACTGCTAGCGCTAAGCCCGCAGCTTCCATCGGTCGATTTCTTGACTAGGATCGGGGGAGACGCAAAACTGAGAGTATCGTGGAGCTTTAGTTTCGGCGGTGGGCGGTCCAACGGTAAAGCGGGGGTGGTGCTTCGTGATACAACATGACATGGAGTCGTTTATTGGAAGACGATGGGCTAGGGTTGGCTGCTTTACCCCCGCACTCGCCGCCTCAGTAGAATCTGAGCAAGTTGATAACGCCGCTTGTTCGCAACAATGAGCTACGATAATAACCCGCGCCATGCTATCCTAAGGCTGTATCGGGCTTGCATGGAATCCTTCATATTCCTCGCTGACATCGTAGGTGGAAGCGAGTTTCGCAATGTTTCAACAAGCTTACAAGATGAACTGGGAAGGTTTCGCATTTGGGTGGAGAATGCTGGTGCGCATCGGAGTGGGCGGGTATCTCTTGATTATCGGCTTCGAGAGGCACCAGAGGTCAAGGAGGTGGTCTTAGAGCTCATGAATAATTTGTATAGTGATTTACAAGACGGTATGTAAATTTGCGAGCTCGTGTTTGTACTGTCCTCTTGGAAAGATGCTAAATTAGGTCAGTTATTGCAATCGTTTCGGGTGAGAGTCAACCTCCGGGTATCGAGACCGAGTCTTTCGATCAGCCTACATCTTCTCCAGAAGGGGACGCGGAGGAAGAGGACGTGGAAGAAGAGGGCGATATGGAAGGAGGGATAGAGGTCACTGAATTGGAGGAATGCATTCTCGACATCGCCCACGTGATCAAATGTCTCTATGAATTTTCAATCACCATCCGTAATCCCGCACCGCAAGATAGGTTTGAAAAGTGTTCAGTGTAATACACCCAGAAACGACTTGAGCACAGGCGGCTAACCTACATCTAGCATTGACGTTTCCCACTTCGAGTTTTTCGATATCCAACACGTATCGAACAAATTTCCAACAGCCCCGCAGTATCTTGTCGACCGCTGTGGTAAAGCTAATACTAAGCGTCGC
>Ga0307515_10004748_pt1 | contig 27843 bp, 11 predicted proteins | sample 17_EM_MG_FD_194513 | JGI IMG/M metagenome (GOLD analysis project Ga0307515, IMG submission 194513) | Populus trichocarpa ectomycorrhiza microbial communities from riparian zone in the Pacific Northwest, United States - 17_EM | ecosystem: Host-associated > Plants > Roots > Unclassified | place... | reverse complement strand
GACAATATGTCGCGGACCTTAGGGGGTTGTGCGTAACCTGAGGTTATGCCAAGCCTAACCCGGACCTCCAATACCTTGTTCTCTATAAGAGCAATATCTCTATATTTAGATAGAATATATTTTATTTCTTCAAATCTACTCTAAAGCCTCTTTATACCCTTAAAATAGAGACTTAAAGCTAGGGGAGTATATTAATCTAGGTTGGATTTTAGTGATCATCCTATTCCCGTTTTAGTTGCCTATTACCTTATAACTTTATACTATTTCTATTACCTTTCTATTACCTATTACCTAATATTAATTAAGAGACTATAAGGACTTTCACCGCACATGCAACCTTACCAAAAGGTAGCGCCACACTCCAAAACTTACGCATACCCATCTTACCATCAAAAACAATCGATTTTCCAACTTTTAAGACCTAATTCCTACTACCTAGCGAGCTAGAGGTGGATTTATTTATCGTTCTACCCCCTTTTTCCTAATAGAAAATTTTCTCTAAGGGTGGTCCTAGCTTATAAGTAAGGCACGGATAGGAATACCAAAACTATAAAATAGGGGCTAGTCTTTCTATTACCTTTTAGCCTAATCTCCCCAGAAATCTTCTAGTAGGATTAGTAAGGAGAAAGGGTATAAGGATAGTAAAAACTAGAAACCCCCTTATAAGATATAAAATGCCAAGGCCTAATAAGTCTAAAAAAAACCTCCTATAGAAATAAGTAATAAAGATTCTACATCTACTTTTTCTCCCCCTTCTCCTTCTCCTGGCCTATTTAGGATAGGAGAAAAAAGAGGACATCCTTAGTCTTCTCCTAAAAAAGAAAACTAAAAACCTGCAAAAAAGACAATAAAACTAACGACTACTACGGATAGTATGCCTAGTATACCTCCCTCTTCCCTTTCTCTGGAAGAATATCTATACAAGGCTTTAAGAAGCCTAATCTAGGCCTATAAAGGGCTAAAAGGAGAAGAATAAGAAGAATAAGTTAGATAGCTAGTGGACTATATACAAAATATCCTAATAGGAAAAAACCCCTTTATAAAAGAAGAAGAAGAAGAAGAGGCAAAAGAGGTCCTAAAAGGACTAGTAGAAGAAGTAAGAGCTCTCCGTGAGGTAGCTCCTATAAAAGAAACTTACGTAAAGAGGCTAAAGAAGAACCTCCCTCCTTCTTCGTCCTCCCTACCCTCCTTATTACCACCTTCTACCCCTTCTTCTTTTAGTAGGAGTTCTACTTCTACTAGAAGTAAGAAAAAGCAGCTATAAGAAAGGAAGCTAGTCCTAATTACAGACGAAAAGGATTAACCTCTAAATACCTTCTCTATATGAAACAAAGTTAATTAACTACTTATATTAAAACTGCAAGTAGAAAAGCTAGTACTAGCGTCTATAGCTAAAACTAAAGGAAAATAAAATATTCTCCTTATAACTATAGAAGAGTATAATGCAGATTTCCTAGTTAAATATAAGGAGATCTGGTATAACTGCTTTACCTTTTAAAGAGAATAAAAACTAGAACCTTGGGTTTAAATTATAGCCTATAGGGTTCCTACCTTACCTTTTTTAGGAAATGGGGGCTCTAAGCTTCTAAAAGAAGAAATTAAGACCTTTAATCCTATAAGGATATAAGGACTACCTAAATAGATCTTATCTAGCGTAAAAAGACATAATCCATAAACCAGATTTAGCTCTATAGTTTTTACTATAGAAAGCGAGGAAAAAAGATAAGAAATCTTTAAGTAAAAAGAGATCTTAATTGCAGGTACAGCTACTAAGGTAGTAAAATACCTCAAAGTCTCTCCTACTACGCAGTGTACTAGCTGTTAAAAATTTGGCTATATAGGAGATAGATGCTCTACTAGAGCCTATAGATTTTATACGGCTATATATTTATCTAAAGACTACTCCTATTCTACCTGTATAATAACAGGCAAGCCCTGCAAGCATACTACCCCTCTTTGTATTAACTATAAAAAAACCACTTTGCTAATAGTAAAGACTACGAGGTTTTAAAGGTAGCTAGGCTAGTAGGTAGTACTAGCTTAGAGGGTTTTATAGAGGAATAAGATAAAACAAATAGGATTCTAGAAGGTAACTCCTACTAGACTTTTAGAAAAAAGATATTAGAGAGTAAAAGAATAGAAATAAATTGCAAAAGGACAGGAATAGGTGTTAGGATTTTCTATGGTTTTTCCTACCGATTTCTCATTCCCTAGTAGTTGTAGTAACTTAGTATCTTACTAAGGAGCTATAAACTCTTAGGGGTTTATAAACTATTAGGATATAGCTACTAGTATATATTAAGCTGCCTAGAAAGGATTTATATATATAGAACTATAGCGCCATAGCCTAGAGGCTGCATGCGTAGTATTGTACGTAGTATAATATAATGGATTAAAAAAAATTTAAAAAAAAGAGGCTATAAGGTAACAGTTTTAAATCAACGTTAATATTAACGTTAGTCTATCTCTTCATACACGTAATTTTTAGTCAAATTTTTTGATTGGTGGCTGCGGCTCAGGGGCTTGCAAATAGCGGGCTTATTTTCCGGCTTTTTGTAAGCAGTTTTTACTATAAAAAGGCAGGAAAAATAGCCCTAAACTTGCAAGCCTATGGTCCAACTAGCGAAGGTGCGTACTTATAAGAAGTAGGGCATAAGCTATATATGTAACGGGCTTATATAAATGCGTCTAAACTATATAAAGATACCAAGCTGGCGAGAAGAAGAGGGGGCCGCTAAGGCGCTAGTAGTAAGCGAGCCAATAGCGATTTTTCATCCCGGGGATGGAAAATCCTAATTGGCTGGTTTTTATGTGATTCCACCCGCGCCCGATTATGCGACGGCGGTGGAATATAGTAGGACATGGCAGGGTGGCGCCCTAATCTATATACATAAGGTAAAGAGGCGAATGCTTAGGTGGGCGGGTGAATTAACAGCAGCTTCAATTGACGAGAACTAGCATATTTGAATTTAATTAGATAATGTTATTGCTACTTAAAGTTTATAATAAAGAGACTTCAAGCCGTGCGCCGAGAGTCACGTGACTCCCTATAGACCCTATCATCTATCTCTTTATACACGTAATTTTTAGTTAAATTTTTTAATTGGTGGCTGCGGCTTAGGGGCTTATAAATAGCGGGCTTATTTTCCGGCTTTTTATAAGCAGTTTTTACTATAAAAAGGCAGGAAAAATAGCCCTAAACTTATAAGTCTATAGTCTAAGGAGAGCGAAGCGTAACTACAGCTAAATTGGGAGAAAATATATGTAGAGAGATGTGTTTTAGGTGTTAGCCTTATACGCGAGGCTAAGTTAAAGAGAACGTTAGCGGGGCGCCTAGTTAAAACCTCCGTGAAAGGCGAAAGGCGTCGGCCTATAAGGTTAAGTAATAAAGGCGGAAGGCGTCTAATGTCCAGCGGCCTAGGCATTAAACCTCCTTATTAGAGAAACCGTGGTCTAGGGCGTATTAGGCCGCGCCCCTATAGAAGCTATAACCTATATACTGTGCGGCTGGGATGCTATAGAGGTTTAGCCTTAATTTTAGCATCCTCCGCGCGTATAAGGCGGAGAACGCCGCGCCGCTAGATGCGGTAAATAGTGGCGTAGAGGGAGCCTAGGGGTTTAGGAGAAAAAGCCTCTATAGCGCTACTATAGGGTAAACCGCGTTAAAGGTGGCGGCTACTATAATTTAGACACCCTGCTTATCCTTATTAGTCTTACTCCGTTTAAAACAAAAGGTAAAGTAATCTCTAGAGGGGCTAATCTATACGTCTAAGAGCGTAGCCTTAGTCGCGGCAAATAACGGTTTAGACTGTTGCTTATTAGTATAGGAGATCTCGCCTATATAGAGGCACCCTATAAAGGCGAGGCAGAAGGCGGCATTAGTATTTACCCCTAGGGTTAAATTGCTGCTAGTTACGATCTTAACAAGGATACTATATAAGATTAGCAACTTCGGAGTAGCTTCTTTTAGGCTAGGGTTTAGAGAGGTCGCCCTATCTAGTATATAACAAAGTAATATATTTTTAAATACTATAACTAGGAGAATGTAGTTAATATATATAGAGCGGATCGCGGCGAGGTATAAGCGTATAGTCTTTAAAGCTACCCTGCCTATATATAGAGAGCTATTGCCATATATTCTCTATACTACCCATTCTATAAGGTTAGGCAACTAGGCTAGGTATAACGCTACAGCCCTTATAGCGCAGAAAAACTCCTATAACTTTATACCTACGGTATACGTCTTACAGGTGCTAGGCTTAATACTATACTATAAGAGGCTTGCAACTAAGTAAGATTAGCCTAATTAGGTAATGAAAGCAGGCGGCAGGCCTAGTAGGTCAATTAGCGAGCCTAAAGGTAAGCCGTTAGCACCGAGAGATTAATCTAAGGATAGAGATTCTTGGCTATAGCCCAGTTAAAGTGGAAGAGTGCGTTAGCTAGTATATTATCTTTAAATAAAATCTAGGAAGATTATAACTGGATGTTAAATACAGCAGCCTAGACTAAGATTTATTAGAGGAGTAAATTAGTAGGGCTTTTAAGTACTATATTTTGCAGGCCTATAAGGGCGACTGTATTGTCCGTATAGATATAAATAGATAAATATTACTAGGTAGGGCTCTATTTTACAAATGCGTTAATAATAGCGAGTACTTTAAGCACATTAATGTAGGCATAGAGGTGCTTAGGGGCAGGAGATGCTATAAAGAGGTTGTTTTATAGTAGCGCAGAGGTATAAGGGCGCCATTAACTATAAGGAGTAGAATAGGTCTCGGCGGAGGAGTAGCCTAGGCAGCTATAGAAGAAGCTGGTATAACTATATTTAAATAAGGTATCCATAAAGAGATAGATTTAGGGGTAAGTAACATCCTCCTAAAAGAAACGAACCCCATTTTAAAGCGCTAGGGCTTTACTCTACTAAGCTAGGTTAGAGATTACTGCTAACGGGATAGGTAAAGTGCGGTAATTTATAAGAGAGAAAGCTATAATAAGGTCCCACAGTGATTTTAAATAAGATTACCCTAACTAGATAACTTTTGCGGCTTAGGTAAGGCTACCTCTAAGTTACTAGCACTATTTAAGAGAGACTTAGGGCCTAAGGACGAAGGAGGTAAGTAGATCTTATAGTGCTATTTACTTAGCAGGGCTAAGGGATAGAAAGAAGGTATTAGTATTAATCTAATAGCCTAGCATATCTAATACCGTGCTATAGAAGTCCTTAGTAGCGTTAAGAGGGAAACTAAGTAGTGTAATTGTAAAGTTATATACGCGAACTACCGGTACGTAGCTAGTATCTAGGCGTAAGATAAATATAAAGTTATTTAGATAATGGACGAGTATAAAAAAAGTAATAATTAAATAGAGGCGGCGTTTAAGGACCTAATATAGGGCTTCTGTAAAGAGGTTAAAGAGAAAGGGTGTAGTAGCTAGGCTAAAGGGGAGGCAGCATTTAGTATATACTATCTTCTCCCACTTAAAGCCTAGTAGGCGTTGGTTAGTAATAGCGACCGGGATATTCCAAAAGCGTCTTTAAAATCGCGTTTTAGAATAACAGCTCCTCTCTTAGCAAGGAGGATAAGCGCTAAAATATCGTCTATAGTGCTATAGGTAAGGGTAAAGTAGGCCTTTAGGATAGCAGCGTTAACGGAGAGGCCTCGGCGAGGCTTAGGCGAAGAGAGATTATAAGTACAGCGGAAGGTTCCGTCTGGCTTAGGTATAAGTCCTAAGGGGAAGTAGCAGATCGCTTTAGGCGGGCGAATCGCAATACGGCCTATAGGCAGATCGGTAGCAATCTTCGTAGTAATTACCCTAGGGTTAGTATTAGATGGGAGATAATTTAAACACGCGCGCGCTAGTAGTAAGGCAGTAACTCTAATCCGCGCGCCATACGTTAGGATGCCCTTAATTAAGGGGCCGAGATCTCTAGGGTATAGGAGTAGCTCATCCCTCTAGGCCAACGCGTTTAATAGCGACGGCGAGGTATAAAGTAGATACCCTAGGGTAAACGCCTCAAATCTTAGCGTTAAATTTAGGCGTAGAGGGGGTATAAATTGTTACGGAGACTCCTTATAGTCTTTCTTAACGTGATTTCCTCCATATGCTTTATAGAGATATTAATAGGAGTATAGCAATTTAAAATACGGACGGCCTATATTCTAATTACCGCATACCTAGCCCTATGGGGATAAGGTAGATATATCTGCTTAAAGATGTTTAAATAATAAACTACTATAGGAGGACGATAGGGCCGGGCATAGGGTGGCGAAGTTATAGTTAGCTGTTTGTAGTTTAATAGGGATAGCCTAGTTAGTAGGGTTAGTTTAACTAAGCCTTATAGCTCTCTAGTAGACAACTATAGCTAAATTAAGAACGCTATTCCAGACGAACTATGCGGAGAAGCCTATAATAGCTTAATAGAATTTTGCTATTGCGATTACTAAGGGGGTTAATATAGCCTAGAGGGTTTAGATAATAATACTATAGTTTATAAAACCTTTAAGCTAAATGCCTATAGAGGAGAAGTCCTTTCTAGAGCTATTACTGGAGGCAATAACTCTTCTATCTACCGTTAACTCTATCTAATTAGAGTTAATCCTAGATGGGTTATTGCGCAGCTTTACAAGGTTCTCTAAAACGAATATTCCCTTCTAGATTACGGCTATTTTAGAGACTAGGATCCCCAGAAGAAGTAAGTCTAGGCTCTTTATAGTAAAAGGGAGAGAAGACTTACCGGAGTTAACCTCTGCCGCGTTAATTATCGTAGGGTTCTTCTTAATGGCGGCGAGCTGAGCCTAGTATATTTCTTCCGTAGCTAACTTTGCCTAGGCTATAGAAGCCGTAAGTGCTTTAAGGGTAGCCTGGTTTAAAGCCGCCTTATAAGTGCGCTCCTGCTTACGGTCTTTTAACTCTTGTTCGTGAATATCCTGTAGGCGCTTTTTAGCTGCGGCGGCGGGCGTAGGGGCCATAGTAACGGAGGAGCGACGCGTTTGCGAGCCTTTGCTATCAGGAATGCGTAAATAAGAGCGTGTGCTGTATGCGGGGGTGTCTTTAGGAAGGTCTGTTATACGGAGTAGATAGGATAAATATAGGATGGCGGAGAAGAGTGACGGCAACGGCCTGAATTTAGGGCTTTTTAAGGGAGGAGACTTAACGGTTAAATAAGGTCTAAATGAGTGAATTAACAGCAGCTTTAATTAACGAGAACTAGCATATTCGAATTCAATTAGATGATGTTGTTGCTACTTGAAGTTCACAATGAAGAGACTTCAAGCCGTGCGCCGAGGGTCACGTGACTCCCTATAGACCCTATCATCTTTACTACCTATTTAGTGTATATAGTAAGGCTTTAGGGTCTCTTGCAATAAGATAGAATTATTATTCTTTTTATCTTTTAGTTTTCTAATTAATAACTACTATATTTACTAGGCCTTAGTAATTGGAAGGTATTGACCAGAAAATTTAAGTTAGGAAAACTTGTATAAAGATTAATCTATAAGGAAAAGAGACTATATATAAGGTAGGTAGTAAAGGCTAATATTAATACTAATAACGATTTAAAACTATTACATTATTGCCGCCTAATTAATATACTCCCCTAGCTTTAAGCTCTCTAAGTTTAAAGCTATATTACTAATCTTAGCGTAGTATTAAGTCCTTTTAATAAGCTACTAAAAATATAGATTATATAGCTAGCTTCTATATAGCGTATAGGTACTAATTTAGTAATTGTCTATCTAGTGTCTAGCTAAGCTATAGCAATGCCTAGATTCTCCTATACATCTATAATTGTCTATCTATATTTAGCTAAGCTACTATAATACCTAGATCCTCCTATACTATCCTATTAACCGTCGAGGTTACTATTGCATTAGGATTTTTTTTGACACGTTGTTGCGGTTTACGGCAATTTGCTGCAAACGGTGCGATCGCGGCAAAACGCAGTAAAATGCCCAAACACTATACAGATTATAAAAACCGTACAAATCGACAGTACAAATTGTAATAACTATATAAATTGTAACTCTACAAATCGTAACAACTGTAAAAATAATTAATATATATTGCATAATAACCAAATTATTATATATTACCGCAGGTTGCTATAATATACTTTTTAATATATTTATATTATAACTATATAAAATGTAGAGCTATCTGCTTAGGCGTTAAGCAACTAATTAAGATAAGGGGAAGCCCTTCGCAAAGGCTCCAAATCGTCAATTGGCGGTTCCCGACGATCCGCCAGCCGTGTATTGATTTCCTAACTAGGCCTAGTGCCTGCCTGCCTGCCTACGCCTACCTGTCTAAACTAACTCATACAAACTCCTACGGGTATGGGTTAATTTTTCCGCAGGGGCGAGTCTCGGATTCTCGTATAATATCATCAAGGCCTCTGGGCATAAGCCTTCGCTCTATAACTCGGGTTTTAACCTCAGGGCAGTCCGTAGAAACTCAAGCTGTTTTCATCTCAGGATATTCAATACACCATTGTCAGGATATTTGTAGGCTTTAGAGAATTCTACCTTTGGCCGCTGGCGTAGCGCCTCAATAAACGAACCATTATTAGCGAACTGCAATTGTAAGTCCAGGGAATACAGAGACTCCCAACTGCACAACTATCGACGTTACGTTCAAAATCGCCCGACGCAGTTAGCCGGCTTGAAGTTAAATAAATAAGGTCTGAGTTCAAATAACGATAGTACAATAGGACGTCCTACTGCACTAAGTAACGCCATCATCGGACTAAACCTTCTTGCTTAATTAGAAGCAAAACAGAAGACCACAGGATTAGATCTGAACAGTTTGCAACATTCTCTTAAGTGGACAGACAACTTCCCCATAAACAGCTTGTTGCAGGTCATTTTGAAGCAGGTCATTTCCCAAACCAAAACCGGATTCAAGACATTTCTGCACAATTCGTTGGTAGCTCGGCCCTAAGGGACTCGTCTTTCTAGACAGCCTTCGGGCCGCAACAATGTCATCCAGGTCCTGTTCTCCCTTAAGCACCTGTAATGGTTGACGAAATCCGAGCTCAAGTAGAGCAATGCCAAGATAAGCCAGAGTCATGTCTCTAGTCCCCGTAATATCGTTTGTCTTCCGCAGAGCGTTCTCCAATAATACAGGCTCAGCGCTACGACAATTCAACTCAACATCAAAATACATTTTTTGAAGCGCGTCCTCCAATAACGAATGTTCTGTTTTGTAGAACGACACGTCGTGAAGACGCCAGTCATTTCTCAACCAAGGCGTGGAATGATATTGCAGCACTGCAACGGCCAGTCGGTAGGCAATATTCAGTTGATCTGAAACACTTAAATCTTGCGAGGATGTCCTCAGAAATCTTTCAAGAGAAATGCTCCTGTTTTGAAGCAGCCCTTGATTTCTATCGCTGGGGATGAAATTCACATCTACCATTGAGGATAATGGCAAGATTGTGAAAGTAACCGGAAGCGATCCCAAGCACTGTGCGGACAATTTATCCGAACTTGCTAACACCTCAGCACCAGCCCCCTCATCTTTTGCTGTGGGTGGAGCGGCCTTCCTCCTCTTACTGGTCTCGATGCTATCGTTTAGCAGGAAACGTTTGACGTCTCCTAGTACTTTCAACCCAAATTCTGAACCTGGACACGGCCTCGTTTGGAAAAACTCGTGATACCGAACCTTACCGTATGAAGGACTATCGAGAATTGGGATTTCAGACGTCTTTTTGTTTGCAATAATCGCTTGCAACCAGAAACAGGAGGTTTCTTTCTCGGCCGCAGGATTGCCTTGAACAGACTCAGACAAAAGTCCCAGCTTCAGACGGACCCAGTCGCCAGCCTTTACATCAGCATCCAAATACAACTTCCCGAAGTGTCGCTCATTACAACTGGGAGGACAATCGAAAGTTTCTATCAGAGCTTGGTACAGCCACTTAGAAGCCCAGCGGATTACTTCAAAGTGTGTTGGCAGTGCGATATCTGGCTTCTGCCATGCTACAGAGGATAAATGCCGCAATTTAAGATCTGATATCAGAGAAGAGAGCTCCGAGTTATAATCTCGCAAGTTTGATATAGTCATATCATAGAAACCCTTGCGAAAATTCTTCTCAAGAACTAGACGATGTCTGAGGCGCTTCATCCATTCTCCCTAAACATGATTAAAAGACTTCGGTTTAGAGGATCGACACCCTTACTTTCAGTTGTCGGACGGAAAGACTATCAAGCCTTGCCAGCTGCATATCCATATCCTTGAGCGCTATGCTCATCTTGAAGAATAGCATCTTAATATCGTCGACCTTATTTCCAAGAAGACTAGTTAAGTGATTGTCGAAATCCAAATCCTGCCAGAGCTTATGATTGGGATCTTCCACCATGTTGCCTAAATCTCGGCCCTCGTCCGCCTGCAATAAGATACGACACTCATTTCGCAGAAGCAGGCGCAGAACATGTAGCTCCAATGCCACTTGCTCAACATCCTGTGAATGGCGTCGATGCCTGTTCAATGTGTACGAGATACTCTCGTAAATCTTTAAGGAAAAGGACATAAAACTGAGAACTGATGCTGTAATTTGGAGGCTTTCCGCCATCCTGTCATCCGAAGAGTGTTGCCAACTTGATCGGCCCTCTCTACCTGCGAATGTCATTAGGCTCTTTCTATGGAAAGTTTTAAGTGCTGCAAGGTGGCTAAGCTGACTCAGCTGCACTTTGAGGCGAGGCAAACTCCCTGTTTAAAAGGGCGACAAGGCGCACTTATCGCCTTTTGCGCAGCACCCTCTCTAGACGGCCTTGCACATCAATACATGTGCAGGGTCAGCACCATGTCTAACAACACCTTCACCTTACCAACTGCTTCAAACCGTCTTGAGTTGGCTCTTGCGGCAGTGTCAACTACGGCAGAAGACAACAACACTTGCGCCAGTCCGATTCTCCTTAGATTTGGTTCTGTGGCTCTTTTCTCTTCAACTTGGCCCGACTGACACATTATACGAGCTTAGAGGAGCTAATTCAACTACCGGGCAAACTTCAGGAGGTAATGTTGCTCCCCTAACGCACATATTCGAGTTCTAATTATTGTAGCCGATTAAGACAAGACTCGAGAATAGATGCACAATCGATTTGTGAATGTGCTTCTTGAGTCGGCTTCGACCGTAAATCGTCCAAGAAGCTCACAATGACTCTTGAAAACCACGTAGATGTACCCTCAAAAGACACTCTGCAAACAAGCCAAGACCGCGGATATCAGGTTTCAACAACGTCCATTTCAGTCGGTGGCGGTGTTGGTGCGTGGCGTGAGGCGATATCGCCGGACACGAAACCAGGTGATTGTGGCATATTCGGCCGGTGCTTTCATTCCATCTTGGAATTGTATTCTGTCTTGCTACCTAAGGCTGAGGCTGCCCCTAGCTTCACAAGACAGAACTACAAAAGTCTTGAGCGCAGCTCTCAGCTACTTAAGATATGGGGTGGGGAAGTGAACGTCTTAGATGGCAGGCTTGATGAGCATTCCCAAGGCTCAGATGCCATTCGAGACCTAGCCCTAACAATCCTCAATGGTATTGGGGAGTGTCTGTCTCATGGTAAGGTCAGGTATCTTGTAACTGGAACTAGCTGACGTGGAATTGTTGCAGAATTGATCCCCCATATCATTCCTTCGCCCGCCGAACGTCGGAAACTATCACAATTCGTGAATTTTCGTGCACTACGAGACGAGGTGAAATACACTATTACAGACCAAAATTATGGCTCACACAGTGGTGGGACTGATCTCCAGGGGAGCAACCTTACCGATCAGATGCTTAATATCGAGGAAATTGCCAACGAACTTGCAACTCTTACGCAGTGCATCATGGATCTCATTAACCCCCTTCTATCACCGAATAAGGACTGGGGGCCATCAACTGTTACACCATCTGGGCGATCTCCTGTGGATTTTTTTTCAGACCTGATGGAGGCGAAGTTTCCTCAAGCAAACAGAGAGGTGATTACCTGCCTTGGCAAGGCTTGCTGGGAGCGATTCGAGCGCCACCAAGCCACCATTATACGCAACACCGAAGCTCATGACACTCGTTCTTCACAAGCCGATGATCGTTCTACTTATACAGATGAGATTTTGAAGTTTCATGACTCAGCCATTGGAAGCTCGGTGTCTACGGCCACAGCTATGCATTCAACTTCATTTCTTAGTGGTATCCCATATCCGATCAATGTGGGTACGAACCGCTACATCTGCCTCTTCCCTGAATGTCGTGACGGAGACCCTGGTTTTGAAGATCAGGAAGCCTGGACCATCCATATACTCACAACTCATGGAATCAGACCGAAATCCGGAATATTAGAGTGTCCCCTGTGTTCCGTCAAGATGGATGCGCCTGCGGCCCTGTTTCGGCACCTAGCACAGCATATGGAAGATATTGATCTTATTGCTCTTCCTGCTGCTCCAGATACTGGTTCGGCGAAATCAGAATCTAAAAGACGATCCAAGAACTACAAGGAAGATGACATACGCAGTCGAGAAAAAGGGTTTACGTCAAAATCAGGGGCGGAAAATATTTGCGCCACCGAACCTGAGCATGCCTGTGATCTCCGATGTGAGCATGACTCGGAAGGGCACTGTTCGCAGCTTGGCGTACATCTAAATTATAAGACGAACCGCGAGTATGTTATGGCCGGCCGTCATCTTTCATCCCATCGACATAATGCTTATCTGCCTTAGGAAATACGACGCAAAATATTTAACGCTTTTCAAATGCGATTTTATTGGCTGCAAAAGGCAGAAGGCATTCCGCAATGCCGGTGACCTCAAAAGGCATAAGCAGTCCGTCCACCTTTTATCAGTTTCATCAGGATACCGATGCGCCTCTGAGTTCTGCAAAGCACCGAACAAACTCTGGGTTAGACGCGACCATTTCAAAGCCCATGTGCTTAGCATGCACACGAAGGAAAATTTGGAAGACCTAATTAAACGGCAAGTTCTGTGTATCTGACTCCATGTTTAAGCTAGATATCTAAATTAACACTGCCTTAGCTCGTATCAGCCGCATACAGCTCCTGTCTCTAAAACGATGAATGAAACACAACAAAGACGTTACAGCTTCGACACAAACGGTATCGCTGGGACAGGAGAGCAAAGCAATCCGGACACTTACGACCCCGGTCACGATTTTACGGTAAGCCATTCTGGCGGAATAACCTCTTCAATACACCCAAAAATGGACGCATTACCAGCAACCGGTAGAAAGAGTGATTTTCTAACGGCCCCGCCGCATTCCCACGGGTCTCTAACAGCCGAAGAGGATTCCGGAAATCCTGATGCTATCTCGTCACCTATCTATTTCAACCCAAGTTTTTCCGATTTTGCGGACTTTACTTCTATGCTGGGGTGAAACCGTCTACCGGAGCTAGAGACAACCGGCCCTAGCTAATCTGGTAAAATGAGCCTGAAGCGAGTCATGATAGAGGATCTGTTTAAAATTTATAGACGTCTATTCGACTGACGTCGACCGTATGAAAAACTTTCTTTAACAGCCTCCTCATGGTTACAGCGGCCCTTAGATTAGTTAATGTAGACTATTTAAGTCCATTTTAAGTGCCTATAAACAATTACGGTAAGCAGAACCAAAGGTGCTTGGAACGGCTATAATAGTAAACTACTCTATAAAATATCGCGCAAAGGACATCAAAGGCCAAAGGCGTAGGATAGTGATATAACATCTTATAAACGCGTTCTTTTTAATGGTAATCTTACTGTATTCTATGCCTTAATGTTGATCCAGGTCGGATTTTGGTGATCACCTCGTTCCTATTCTAGTTGCCTACCACCTTATGACTTCATACTACTTCTATTGCCTTTCTATTACCTATTACCCAATGTCAATTAAGTGGCAATGAAGTAACAGTTTCAAATCGACGCCAGTGTCGACGTCAGTCTTTGCTACCTATTTAGTGTATATAGTGAGGCTCTAGGGCCTCTTGCGATGAGACAGTCATTATTCTTTTTATCTTTTGGTCTTCCGATCGACACTTAACCCGTTAAGGCCCTTAGCGTAAGTAGTTTATACGGAATATTGTTCTTAAAACAACGTGTATGGCTATAAAGAATTTAACTATTAATTACGCCACTACTATGCCCTCTAATTGTGCTAGAATTGATATAGATCTTATTTAGTCATTAATATAACGATCCCCCGTATGTGAGGTGATAAGCTCCGCACCACTCAGCCACACAAACCCACAAAAGGTAAACGAGTGACTGGCTTGATGCCAGGCACGGCTGTGCGGAACAATACATATAGGCGAGGTGACTTCGTCACCTGACAATGCATCCCTTCCAATGGCGACTGTCCTCAGGCGCAACGTCCTATCCCGTAGGCTCAGGGGCGCAGGATCAGGCAGGCTACGGTCGCTAATGCGTTATCGTGCCTTAGGGGTTGTCGCGCTTAATATACTGGACCTCCAGCAGCTACAGCGCGGCGCCTAAAGAGGCAAGCCTCGCGCTTCAATCGTAGGATGCAACTGGCACTACTCAGCTGACGACCGGCAAGGCTGTCCCCGAGTCAGCCTGGGGTACGAACGAGGTTCGAAACCACGAGGCCCCGGGTATCAAGCCAGTCACTATGTGAGGTGATAAGCTCCGCACCACTCAGCCACACAAACCAAAAGGTAAGCAAGTGACTGGCTTGATGCCAGGCACAGCTGTGCGGAACAATACATATAGGCGAGGTGACTTCGTCACCTGACACCGTATAAGATGGCGAAAATACTATCCTCCTAAAGCCCTAGCTATTGCCTCTATATTAATAATTTTAACGACTATAGCTAGGCATAGTAGCAAGTCTTCTAATTAAGCCCGAATTGACTGAAATCGATTATAAAGTAATTTAAATCGATATAATTTACGAAGCGGCGTTAGGCGACAACTATAGCGTAAAGGGGCGAAACGGCCTAAATTATTTAAATACAATATAAGCGAGGCTTTTAATTAAAATACCTTTAAGGTACTAAGCTCGCTAAAGTTATAGAGTTTATACCTACTAAAGGTCCTTTTAAAATTTATTATTTATCTACTAAGGGCTCCATGAAAATCGGCCTCTGTACCTCCACGTGGTGGAGCCCGGGAACCTGGCAGACAGCTATCGGCGTTCCATTAGGATCATGCCAATAGACTACCAGAGCAAACGCAGAGATGTGTGTACAGCTGCGCAGCGTCGGCGCTGCGACGTAGTGGTGGCGTGGAGAATTTTTTACTGGGAGGGTGAGCCTCAACGGAAAGCTCAAAAACGACCACTACGTCTGTACATCGAACCTTCGTCTCAAGTCACGTTATCTACACCGGCATCCCCCCTTCCTCCCGCACGGCAGACAATATAGTACTACGTATAATACTACACGGCACCTACACTGCACGGCGACTAAACGAACCGTATACGCCCTGGGAAGTCTATAATAAGCCTCTTTGTTGAGATTCGACCTTCTAGTAGCGTAGGGAGGCTGGTCCCCAGCCTCCTGAATATTGTATTATATAGCTACTAGCCCTCTAAGATTAGAGGGATAAGCAAGAAATACGATCTCCTCCTGATAAGGGATATGCAATACACTATATCTTAATAGGTTATGAGCCCGGGTTATACAAATTAAATTAGCTAAGTCTTACTATACCTGATAATTAACTATATAACCCACTAAAAGATATATTTTAGAGAAATTTTATAGCCTTATAAGCTGTTTCCGCTATATACCTCTAAAATATACACGCATTTAACAATTATAAAAAAGACATAGATAAAGGGGTCTCAGGAGACTCCCTATAAGGTAGCTAGGCGCTAAAACGCTAAAACTTAACCTTCTAAATTCTCTTCGGAAATATAAACCCCTATACTAGCCCTTCTATTTTATAAAGCAACTGTGTATCTAAAACTCAAAATAGTTATATACTCTAATAAATCCACTATAGTAATAAAGAAATTAACACCTTAACGGTTATACCGAAGGCCTAAAAAACCAATTTTATACTAACTAAGGCCTTGACCTCTATAACCAGCACAATTTTTCCGCTTCCTTAATATCTTCCTCTACCCTTATATGTTTAAAGATTTTGAGAAAAATATAGGGAATATCTTTACGGAGGACCTTAAAGACAATAACTTCGACCCTAGCACTATACCCGACTACTCTAGTAATTTAAATAGCTCCTTAGCCTCTAATAGTACCCTCTCTATAGCCAGCTTAACTAAACCCTTTAGCCTTAAAGTCCGAACCCCTCTTTAACTACCCCATGAAACCTCTATTATACCTATCCTATTAAATACTCCAGAGACCTCTAAAACTAAAGAACTCTCTTAAGCCTCCGAAACTATATACGAATCCATTAAACTTAAAGAAGTAGAAACGCTAGAACCTTAAAGCTCTACTACTGCTAAAGACTCTAAACCTAATACTATAAACGTCTTACCTTTACCTGTTTCCCCTAAACGTCCTAAACTCCCTAAGCCTTGATAATTAAACCTGTCCCTAATAAGCCTAAGAACTCTCTATTAGTCTTACTAAAGACATATATAGTTAAGGCGAAAATAAGCTTTACAACTGAAAAAGGGACTAGGGGGCTAGATAAGATTAGGAAACTAGAATCTACTATAGAATAGATAAAGTTTAATAAATAGATACGCCTCTACTTATTAATAAACGGATATAGGGATCTATTTAAACGGAATGTAAAAAGACTAGAGTAAGGGGCCCTATTAGAGATAGTATATAAAACCAAATTAGACACCTGGCTTAATAAATAGGAACGAGTATATAGCATTATCTAAAGCAGACTTGGTTATACCGCCACAAGGGAAGTTAAAGAAATTAAGAATGTAGAAGAGATCCTTACTAAGCTACAAAAACGTTTTCGTCCGATAGGTAGTGCAGTCTACTAATACCTTGAAAGGCGTTACTAGGAGGTTACCCTAGATACCTATACGGGGGTAATAAACTATGTGGAAAAACTACGAGAAGTATAAACAGAAATCATAAAGCTTAACCCTAACTGTATAATTAGTGAAATCTCCCTAGTTAACAAATTCCTAACGGGACTCGGCTTAGACTACGACATATTCCTTACCTCCTTCTACTAAAAACACTCTCTTCTACTAGAATGAAACGAAAAGAATAAGATTATAAAAGCAGCTATAATATTTGATAAAGCTATATAAGCGGTAGAAAGGGAAGAACAGAATATAAAAGGATGGGAAGATAATAAGACTGCCCTATTAGCAATCTCCCAAAATACCCAAAAGATAAAGGGTTGTGAGCACTGCTATAAGCTTTATTATATAAAGGATGAGTATTAGAAACTATACCTAGACCTTAGAAGAAAGCACCTTAAGGAAAAGTATAGAGAAAGAAAAAGGAAACGAAGTAACTCCTATAATAAGGAGAATAAGAAACCTAAGGATAAGAATAATAAACCTATAGAAGAAAACGAAATCGAACCAATAGCAGGACTAAGCTACGCTATATTAGATAGCATAGAAGCCGTCCACCTTATAGTAGCCAAGATAGATATAAACCTTACGGCGACCTTCTTCCTTAACTCCGGCTGCTTCTACTACTCTAGCTGCCGGAAAGAAGACTTTATAGAACTACAAAGGTATACTAGTAAACTACTAAGGGGCTTTATAGGAGTATAGGTAATACCAGAAGCAATTAGGACTATAAAACTACCCTACTGTGTTAATAATAAAAACGTAAACCTATACCTGTACGATACCCTCTACGTCCTAGAAGGGGGTATTAATTTAATCTCTATATTAAAACTGTGAGCAAAAGGAGTATAAATGGGTTTTAATAATAATGATATAACTATTACTATAAAAGGAACAAAACTTAAAGCATCCTTACTTTATAGCCTATACGCTTTTAACATCTAATAATTAGAACTACTCCTAGGACTAACTGCCTATATAGTTACTACCGTATAGCATAAGATATGGCACGAAAGAATAGGCTACTTAGGGGAGCAAAATCTATAAAGACTTAAAATAATATTAACTGGAATAGACCCGCCTCTAGACGACTGCGTATGCGTTCTATACGTCCAAGGATAAATAAAAGAAAAACTATATAAAAGGAAGTTTAAACCAGGAACTTACCTACTTGAATTTATCTACACTAATATCGCCGGTCCTTTCCCCGTTACAGGCTATAACAAAAGCCGATATTGGGTTACGTTTCTTAACGACTACACGCAAATAGCTGAAGCCTACCCTATTGCTAAGAAAAGTAAGTTCTTCCGCTTTCTCTAATGCTTTATAGAAAAGTACTCCTAACCCAAACGCTGTTGTTAACGCATTAGACTTAACTAGGGAGGAGAAAACCGTTTAAATAAATTTTAGATCTTCTATGTAAATAGAGGAATTAATATTAAAGTTATAGCTATAGAGTAATATTAATAGAATAGGGCCGCTGAACGCTTAAATAGAATTCTTATAGACAAACTCTACCCTATGCTGCTAAACGCAAACCTATATAAGAAATGGTAGCCGGAAATCCTTATCTCTATTATGAAAATCTATAACCATAGCCCTAGCGCTCGTATTAGCAAAACACCTTATAAAGCCTGGTATAGTAAAAAGCTAGACTTATCCTTTATCCGAGTACTAGAATATAACTACCTAGTACTAAAACCAGAGAAGAAATGGCGAAAACTTGCTAATATAAAAATAATGCTATATAAACTCCTTAGCTTTAAAGGAAGCTAGAACTACCGTGTCCTAATGGAAAATAGCACAATTACTTACTTCGCAAATGTTATATTTATAGAAAAAAGACCTTATTTAGGTGCCCCGAGTACTAAAGGGGAGATATAAAAACAGTTAAATAAATAACTAGCTAAGGACCCTATAGGTCCCAGCAGGGCTCCTAAACGACTAAGAGTGTCTTACGTAGAAGATTTATACCCTACTAGTAGGGAAGATGGAAATCTAGTAGACGACGAGTTACTAGCCTAGCTATAGAACCTCAAATCCTCCAAAACCTTTAAAGGGAAAAACACTAGCGAGATATTACCCGAAAGGGAGGGCGGCGCAAGCCCCTTAACTACTGCTAGTAACAGTACGCTAGAAAGAAATAATAAAATGGACCAATAAAATACGGGTAAATTATTAAACTAAACCAACACCAACCCTAATAGTAGGGAACCACCGTCTAAAACAGAGAATGTATACTTAGTACCCGGCAAGACACTTTAAAGCTACCCTAAGCTATAAATATCGATAAGAGCAACTAAAGGCTAATACTTAGAGGATTTAATAAGGAGGTATATATTTGTTATAGCGCTCCTAAGAGTAGCAAAAGCTGTAACGGAACCTTTTAAACCAAAAACACTGCTATAAGCCAGGGCTGATATCTTGTGGAAATAATAGTTTGCAGCAATAAAGGACGAACATAAGTCCCTACTTAATAACATTACGTAGATCCTAGTTAATCCTCCCCCAAACAGACGGGTCCTATAAGGGAAATAGGTCTATAAACTTAAAAGAGGACTAAACGGTGAAATACTACGGTATAAAGCCCGCTGGGTTGTACGCGGATTTAAATAATAAGAAGGCATTAACTATAATAAGACCTTTGCATTAGTAGTTAAACCAATAAGCTATAAAATAATCTTCGCTATTACCGCAGCCCTTAACCTTGAAATTAAACAAATGGATATTAAGACAGCCTTCCTATATGGAGTAATTAACGAAGAAATATACGTTAAGCAACTAATAGGGTTAAAAGACGGGATAAAAAGAGTCTGCTAACTAAATAAGGCACTCTACGGACTTAAATAATTACCACGAATCTGGTACCGTACTCTTGCCCTCTTCTTAAAAAGCCTAGACTTTTTACCCCTTTTATCTGACCTTGGCGTATTTGTAAAAGGTTATATCTACTTAGCAGTCTATATGGACGACCTACTAATAGTAGGCCTCGATAAAAACGAAATACAAAAGATTAAAGATGCCCTTAGTAAACGTTTCCAGATAACCGACCTAGGGCCTTATACCTACTACCTAGGAATATTAGTACACAGAGATTAACTAACCCGCTCCCTTTGGCTTTACCAAAAAGGTTATATTAAAAAAGTACTACGGGAATTTAATATATGGGAGTGTAAACTAGTTATAACTCCTATGGATACTAATAAACTGGAACCCCCTAAGGAAGGTTCTTTAGCTACAGAAATAAACTGGAGCTAGTACGTTAGGGCAATCGGGTTATTAATATACGCCATACTAGGGACTAGACCAGACATTGCATACGTAGTGTTAGTCTGTAGCCGTTATATGGCCAACCTAGGAGAACCCTACATCAAAGCCGTAAAACGAATTTTCCGATACCTTTAAGGCACTATTAACCTAGAACTGAACTTCTCTGGTTCCTTAGAAGAACTAGTTGGATATACTAACTTAGACTAGGCAGGAGATATCGCAACTAGACGCTCTACCGCAGGCTACGTCTTTAATATTAGAAGCGGAGCAATTAGCTAGTTATTAAAAAGATAACTAGTTGTTATACTATTCTCCTGCGAGGTAGAATATATAGGAGAAACACAAGCCACTAAGGAAGCCATCTGGCTTAGGAACCTTCTAGCGGAGCTACTAAAGTTAGAAGAAGAGCTAACTGCGACCATCATCTACGGAGATAACTAAGGCGCTATAGCCCTAGCCAGAAACCCCCAGTTCTACTCTAGAATAAAGCACATTGCAATTTAATACTACTATATACGGGAAAGACAGTCCGAAGGAGATATGGATCTATAATATATCCCTATTAAAAAATAGGTGGTAGATAGGCTTACTAAAGCCCTACCAAAAGACAAATTCGTTGCCTTTAGGAACGCGTTAGGTTTAAGAACGCATAAATATTAAGAAGTTGCACGGAAGGATACAGGATTGGATTTACTTTTGACTTTATAAAGGCACTCTTTCCCTTTTTTTTTTCTTTAAGAAGTTTTTTAAGGTTTAATAAGGCCTAAAGGAAGTCCTATTATTGTTTACCTATCTAAATCCATATAAGGATTAAGTGGGAGCTATATTTGCGCCGCTAGTTTAAGCGGGAGCTATTAACCTACACCAATTAGTTTAAGTGGGAGTGTTGAGATTTGACCTTCTGGTGGCGTAGGGAGGCTGGTCCCTAGCCTCCTAAATATTGTATTATATAGCTACTAGCCCTCTAAGATTAGAGGGATAAGTAAGAAATACGATCTCCTCCTGACAAGGGACATGCAATACACTATATCTTAATACTCTTATTCCTACCCTACTTAATAGCCTAGACTTACTGCGCGGTATTCCAACTTTCTTTATACCTTTAGCTAGGAGTATATAGAGGGGACCTAGGTTAGGGCCCTAGGACAAGACACCTAGATTTAGATCTAGATCTATTCCGCTATTTCTTTAAGGTAGAAGTTATACTATAAGTAGGAGGACTATAGGCGTGTATATATATATATAGGGCGATTTGCAGCGATTTACTACAAACACACAGGCTACTTGTGCAAATCGCCGCAAATTGCTAAACCCTAATTTTCGGCTGCAACAAAAATACCATAAAAGCTCTGCACGAAGCTCTGCACGAAGCTCTGCACAAAGCTCTGCACGAAGCTCTACACGAAGCTTTGCACGAGGCTCTACACGAAGCTCTATACGAAGCTCTACGTACAGAGGCTCTGCACGAGGCTCTGCGCGAAGCTCTGCGTACGGAGGCTCTACGCGAAGCTCTGCATCGGGTCCCCGCTATATTCCCGATAGCCTCTACACGTGCCTCTGCCAAGTATACCCCCTATATACACCTAGGTAGCCACCTCATTTTTTACCCTTCCTTACATCCTCCCTACCTAGGAAGACACCAGAACGACAGCCAGCAGACGACCGTCGCCGGAGCCAGACGACCATCGCCGGAGCTAGACGACCGTCGCCAGTGCTAGACGACCGTCGTCAGAGCTAGACGACCGTCGCCGGAGCCAGATGACCGTCGCCAGATGACCGTCGTCAGATGACCGTCGTCAGAGCTAGACGACCGTCGCCGTCGCCAGATGACCGTCAGAGCCAGACGACCGTCGCCAGAGCCACACGACCGCTGCTAGAGCCACACGACAACCGTTCGAACGACCAGCCAGCGAACACAATAAACGATTTGATCGATCGATCGAATCAAGGTGACATAGACAGGTAGGCACAGATAGGTAGGCATAGACGGGTAGGTATAGACAGACAGACAGACAGACAGATAGACAGATAGACAGATAGACAGACAGACAGATAGACAGATAGACAGACAGACAGACAGGTAGGTAGGTAGGCAAGCAGGCAGGCAGGCAGGCAGGCAGGCAGGCAGGCAGGCAGGCAGATAGGTAGGTAGGCAGACAGGCAGGCAGGTAGATAATTTAAAGCCTCTACAAGAGGCTTCCCCCTTAATGCCTAAAGTAGATAGCTCTATATTTTATATAGTTATTGTTAACCTAAATCAAAGTTCCTTACTACCATCGTAATACTATCTAACGACCTAGATCGTCTATACAAACTATGTCTCAGTTGTCTTATATCTTAAGCTCGTATGTCTTATCAAACGTCTCATTACCTATTTCTCTTAACTATAACCTACTACATAACAACGTCATCGTCATTATATTTAGACCTACCTAATGTATATAAGAGAGCTTCTAGAGCCCTCTTTAATAAACAGAGTTCTCATTCCTAATCATCCGTTTAACAGTTATAAGCCTAGGCTATCTACTACATTATCTTTGATTCCAAAGCCTTTATTCCCATTAATTTTAATCATCATCTTAATTATAGACAACTACCTACAATAACTTCTTAACAAGAAACCCCTCCCGTTATTGTATTATCCATTATCCTTATAAGCCTAAACAATTAGGACGAATAGATTAAGGTTATTAAATTAAAAGTAAATAATAATCATCTCTAAAAGTATGTTAACCTATTAACACCTAAGACCGATCTACCACAGCTTAAAGAACCTATTTATGCCTTACCTAAGGATGCCAATAGCTGGGGGAAGACGAAGCTCGCGGACCTAGATAAGGAGGAGAAGGAGGAGCTCCGTACACTTAAAGCCAACTATAGGGACAATATAAAGCTATAGAGAAAACAGCTGTTAGCTCTTAATATGTTACGCAGCTATATCCTAAGCTCCATCTTACGTACCTACCTCATCTACACATTTAAATACACCACTACCTATAACGTCTTGGTATCTCTTAAGAAGAGAATTACTCCGACTAACTACGCCTAAAAGCTTTAAATAGCTACCCAATATGCAAGGCTTAAGAAGGCGCCTTGGAACTAGAACTTTAAGGTCTAGTTATAAGAGTAGGAGAAGGTATACACTAAGTATAAGGAGTAAGCTCTACCTAAGGTAGATAGTAATCGTTTAGTAAAAGATTTCGTATACGCAGTTAAATTAATTATACTAAGCTAGTTAGAATATTAGAAGAACGAGCTTAATAAGCGTAAGTGGGAAAAAAAGACGCTTTCTACCTTCTTTAAACTAGTCAAAATATACTAAAACCACCGTCGTATGGACCTCGCCTAGAAGGGCAAAACCCTATAAGGAGAATCCTTTGGAGTTACCTTTAAAGACAAGTTACTAAATTCAAAGCCTAAATTAAAACCTTAATTATTAGCAGATAAGCAGAAGAAGGAAAAGCAACCGCCGCCAGAGTGCCTATGCGGAAAACGTCACTACTTTAATAAGTGCTAGTATATTGTAGAGTTAATTCCTTACCCATTATAGTTTAAACCAAGTAATAAAATTTAGAAGAAGGTAGATAAGAAGATTACTAATATAACGCCTGAAATTAAGGCTCGTATTAAGCAAATTAAAAAGGATAATTAAGCTAATAAGAAGGACAATCGAGCTAATAAAAAGCCAAAGAATAGCAACTAGTAGAGCTCTCAAGAGCCCTATAGAAACTTTGCAGTTTATTATATAGAAGCCTATAACACAGCTTCTAACTATAAACTTCGCGATAGTGTAATTCTTAACTTAAAAACCAGCCTATACGTCTTCAACAATAGAGCCAAATTTATTAGCGATATTAAGCCTATATTAGAACGCGTCTACACAGGCTCGCATATAAAAGAAATCGTAGGCTATAGTATAGCTATAGTCACAATAGATAACCCCAAAGGGAAGAGATAGATACGGCTCTTAGGAGCAGCCTTTATACCAGGCTTCCATACTAACTTAGTATATCTTAATAAGCTTAATAATAAGGGAGTCTACTAGAATAATAAAGAGAATATTTTTATCTATAGCGACAACAAAACGTACGCCTACTATGGCCGTCACTATAGTTAAAACACCATTAAATATAATAAGCCAAAAAGTAACTTACCTAAAGCTTTATTTGTAACTTAATTAAAGCCAATAAAGCATTTATTAAAGCCTCTACTAAATTAGGCAGAAGGCTATATATAGTACTAGCGATTAGGCCATGCAGGAAAAGACGTAATTAAGTAACTACCTTAGTTAGTAACGGGCGCGATTATAAAAGGCCTAACGATAGTAAAATGTAAATTATATAGAGTAAGTAAAGCTTATAAGGCAGTATCTAGAAAACCTCTAACTTAGTCACTAGTTCCTTTCTATAGAATCCACCTTAATTTAATACCCGGAATAGTTGCATTTAATGGCAATAAATACGCGGTATACTTCCTTAATAACGCGACGCGAATAAATAAGGTAGAGACGATGGCTAAGAAGTTATCACTTACCTAAATTGTTATTAATTATTGCAATATCATTAAACGATGATATAGCTTTAAGGTAGCTATTATCCACACAGATAGAGAGACGTCTCTTATAGGCAAATTTAAGAAATAGGTAGCTAAATAAGGAATCACTCTTAAAAGATTAGCACCTAATACTTAATTACAAAACGGTCTAGCGGAACAATCTAGGGGGGTAATTATATAAAAGGCTCGGTGTATAAGAATTAAGGCCCATCTACTAAAAAAGCTATATCCTAAAGTTTATAAAGCAGCTATCTATCTACTTAATTAAACGCCTAGTAGAAGACTCGGGTAGTAAATACCTTTTAAAAGAATCTAGTTAGCTATAGGTATATTACTACTAAAACCAAATATAGGCCACCTATAAGTCTACGGCTGTAGGGCCTACCCTCTTAAATATAATATTCTACGCCTAAATAAGCTTACGCTAAGGGCCCATATAGGATATCTAGTAGGGTATAATTTAATAAATATATTCCAAATCTATATTCTAAGTTAAAAAAAGGTTATTAGAATAAGAGACGTGAAGTTTAATAAGCGGTTACTCTATAATAACTTATAGCTAGATCTAGCAAATATACTCTAAGTTAAAACTAACCAAATATTAGAAATTATTAATGTCTATTAAATATAGGATCTTTAAGACAAATTAAAATTATTATCTAACGAAAGCGATAAGACTTAAGATAAGATTTAAGTTAACACTAAAGGGAGACAATAGGTAGAATCTGGTGGAATTTAGAAAGAGCCTAATATTAAGAGTAGTAAGTAATAAGATTTAAGCTTTAAAGATAACTTAGCTCTAGAGCTTCCTACCCTAAATAAGACACCAAAACCTAACTTACTGGAGCCTCCACTACTATTCTTAAATACCTTAGTAAAGAAGCCGTACTATATCCTAGTTCTAACTAATAAAGCTAAGCTAAAGAAGAAGATTAATAGCAATATAGGAGAGCAAAATGTAGTTAAAGGAAAGAGACTTAAAGGACGATTAAAGATCTACATAGGCTTTCTTACTAACGTCATTAACCAGAGCCTTCCAGCTTAAAAATTAGCCTTTAATATAGGGCTCACATTTCATAAAAAGCTGCATCGCGATTAGCTCCCACCGCCGCCTAGGAATTAGAAGGAGCTTTAAAGACATTAATATAAGGAAGAGTTCGCGGCTGCTACTTAAAAGGAGTACACAAACCTTTAAAATCAAGGAACATTTTAAGTCGTTAATAAGATAATCTACATTAAAACCGTACCTGTTATCTGGGTATTTATATATAAGACTAATATTAACGGATATCTAATAAGATTTAAAGCTCGTCTTTACGCATAAGGTAACCTATAAGAGTTAGTTTATAAGGACACCTATATCACAACTTTAGCAGCAAGATTATTTAGAGCCTTAATAGCTATCGTCGCAATATTTAACCTGGACTGCTGGCAAGGTAATACTGTTAATATATTTACAAACAGCGTAATTAATAAGGTTATGTACGTTAAGTATCTAAATAGATTTCTAATTAAGGGCAAGTGCCTACTTCTCTAAAGAGCGCTCTATAGATTAAGGCAATTACCTTTACTATAGTACGGTAACTTAACAATAACGCTAAAAAAGGAAGGCTTAAACCTAGTGGCGAAGGAGCCTTACCTATATCACAACGAGTAGCTAATAGTCTTCTTCTACGTCAATAATATCACAGCTATATTTAGGAAGAAAGACCTACTTAAGCTCTAAATCTTCAAGGAGTACCTTATAAAAAAGTATAAGATAAAGGACCTAGGTAACCTTACCTAGTTCTTAAAATTTTAAATTATCCGCAATAGAAAGAACAGAAAGCTCTAGCTTAGCTAGGATTTTTATATTAACAAAATTACAACAAGCTTTAAAGTTAAAGATTATCGCAAGATATATACACTAATAGGTATTAAGGAACTTAGGCCTAATCTAGAGCAAGCCTCCAAGCAGGATACCTACGCCTATTAGAGGAAAGTCGGATCTATACTCTATGCAGCTAATATTACTTATCTAGATATAGCAAGAACAGCAAGCAAGCTGTCAGAATTCTCACAAAATCCATTACCAATTCACGACGCAGCTGCTATAAGGGCAATTGCCTACCTTAATCAAACCAAGACTCTTACAATTAAGTACTTAAAGGAGAATGTAATAAACCAGATATTTACAAGGGTAAGCGACGCGTTGTTTAGCGACGATCTAGTAAGTAGAAAGAGCACAGAAGGCTATCTATTCACCTTATTTAGGGGACCAATTAACTAGCGATTTATGAAGTAGAAGTTAGTAACAAAATTAAACATAGAAGTAGAGCTCCTAGCCCTATCGCATGCAGCTACTAAGTCAATTTAGTAGCAGCGATTCTTTAAAGAAATCGGATTTAACCCTAATAAGAAGTAAATAATATATTATAACAACCTATAGACTATTTAACTACTAACCAAAAGCAACGCGGAGCTTAATACTAAGCTTTAACATATTAATATCTATTACTACTAGCTCCGCCAGGAAGTTTATAAAGGAAGCATTAATATTAAATAGGTGCCTACTGCGGATATAATAGCAGACGGCCTAATAAAGGCTCTACCTCGTCAAAAGCATAAGACGTTCGTTTAGTAATTAAACCTCATTAATATTAAGGATCTAATTTAATTTAATTTAAATAATATTTAGGCAAAGTAAATATATAGAGGATTTCCTTTAACTCAACACCAAATTGCTATTATGACTTTTTAGTATTTCTACAGCAGCCTAAAAGGCTCTGTGTAGCTAGGGGGGTGTGTTAACCTAAATCGAAGTTCCTTACTACTATTGTAATACTGTCTAACGACCTAAATCGTCTATACGAATTATATCTCAGTTATCTCGTATCTTAAGCTCATATATCTTATCAAACGTCTCATTACCTATTTCTCTTAACTATGACCTACTACATGACAACGTCGTCGTCATTGTATTTGGACCTACCTAATGTATATAAGAGAGCTTCTAGAGCCCTCTTTAATAAATAGAGTTCTTATTCCTAATCGTCCGTTTAACAGTTATAATATAAATATATTTAAAAGTA
>Ga0307515_10004747_pt1 | contig 27845 bp, 27 predicted proteins | sample 17_EM_MG_FD_194513 | JGI IMG/M metagenome (GOLD analysis project Ga0307515, IMG submission 194513) | Populus trichocarpa ectomycorrhiza microbial communities from riparian zone in the Pacific Northwest, United States - 17_EM | ecosystem: Host-associated > Plants > Roots > Unclassified | place... | reverse complement strand
CTGCTCTTCATCGACGATCTCGACGATCGCAGTGATGGCGGCTTCGTCGTAGCCGGCCAGCCTGCGCAGCTGCTGCTGCAGGTGCCCCAGCACCACGCGCTCGACGGCGACGGTCGTGGCGGCGATCGCCGAGCGGCCGAACAGGCCGGTGATCAGCCCGAGCAGGAAACCACCGGTGCCGCACAGCAGGTAGCTGCGACAGCGCCGAACGCCGCGGCGCTGCAACTCGGCGGCGAAGATCGCGCGGTGCCGTTCCTCGTGCGCCTTGAACTCGCGCAGTTCGTCGACCAGCGCTGGCGCCGACAGCCGCGCCGTGATGATCTGGCCGGCGTAGATGTGGACTGCACCGTTCTCGCCGGCGTGGTTGACCTTGAGAATGCGACCGCCGAGCGGCGTGTCGCTGCTCACACCGCGGGCTGCACGGCGGCGGCCTGCAACTGTTCCATCGCCGCGACCCGGTCGGCCTCCGGCAGGAACGAATGCTCGGCCGCTTGCCGGCCCATCGCCAGCAGGTCGGCGATTTGCAGGTCCTGGTGTTCGAGCAGCAAGGCGGCTTCTGCCGTCATCGTGGTGCACGACATCAGCGGGTTGTCGGTGTGGTACGACAGGCTCAGGCCGGCGCGCCAGAGTCGGCCGATCGGGTGCTCGCGCAGCGACGGTACCGCGCCGGTGTGCACGTTGCTGCTCGGGCACAGCTCGAGGTGCAGGTTCTTCTCACGCACCTGCGCCAGGCGCTCTTCGCCTTCGGGTGTGCCCAGCCAGTCGACCAGCCGAACGCCGTGGCCGATGCGCGTGGCGCCGAGTGCGGCGGCTTCGAGCACACGCTCGGCCACGTCGGCCTCGCCGGCGTGCAGCGTGATCGGCAAGCCTTGATCGCGCACGATGGCCAGCGCTTTGGCGTGGTCTCCCGGTGGGTGGCCGGCCTCGGGTCCGGCGAGATCGAAACCGACCACGCCGTCGTTGCGGTAGCGCAGCGCCAGCCGCGCGACACGCTCGCTTCGTTCGGTCGGCTCGTGGCGCATCGCGCACAGGATCAGGCCGCAGGGCATCGGGCTTCTGATGAGCCCAGCCAGCAGCGCTTCGATCGCGGCTTCGGCGCTGACGGCGTCGCTTTCCAGCAGCAACGGCGCCATGCGGAACTCGGCCAGCACGCAGCCATCTTCGCGCGCGGCTTTGGCGGCTTCGTAGGCCACTGCCTGCATCGCGGCCGGCTCGGCCATCGCGGCGACGGTGAGGCCAAAACCTTTCAGGTATTCGACCAGGCTGCCGGCGTGGGCGCGGGCCGTGAACCATTCGGCCAGACCGGCTTCGTCGGCGGCCGGGGCTTCGATGTCGCGTGCCCGCAGCAGGCGCAGCAGGCTTTGGTGGGACAGGCCGCCGTCCAGGTGCTCGTGCAGCAGGACCTTGGGCAGGCGGCGCAGGGTGTCAAAAGAAATCGGCTGGTCGTGCATGCGCCATCGTAGGCGATGCACGACCAGCCGAAGGTGACGGGTATGACCAAGGTACCAGTCGCGCGTGACCCGGCACCTTGGGATCCCGCTCAGGTCAAGGGCGAGGGCTCGCTGTCGTCGCTGGTCGGCGGCTCGGCCGTGATCAGGTCGAACTTCAGCGGCTCGCTGGTCTCGACGGTGTTCGCGTCCGAGGTCTGTTCGAGCGCGAAGCTGAACAGCGACTCGGGCGACACGAAGGCCGACATCGGCACCTGGTCAGCCGCCGGCGGTGGTGGCGGGGGAGGGGGCGGCGGCGAGTTGTCGCCACCGCCGCCACCGCAGCCAGCCACCAGGGCCGTGCAGGCGAACAGGTAAGACAGACGTCGCAGTGAAGAAGCGTTCATGGGGTCCTGCCTCTTTCTGCCTTAGCGGCTTTTGGGTGACTTGGCCATGGCCTGGGCCGCCACCGCGCCGGCGCCGGGGTAGGGCGTGTTCAGGTACGGGAAGCCCGACAGGAAGTACTGCTGCGCCTGGTCGACGTTGTCGTTCAGGTTGAACACCGCCGAGCCCAGCGGCACGGCGGACGGCTTGCACGCCGCGCCGAAGCCAAGCGCGTCGGTGTCGCCGTTGGCCACGCACAGGCCGCCCATCACCGCAACCAGCGAGATGTCGACGATGTCGTCCTTCGGTCGGCGGCCGTTCGGGTAACCGGCCGAGTCGTTGCCGGCGGCCAGGATGTTGCCGACGATGCCCAGGCGGTTCTGCTGCGCGTACGGCACCGCGGCGATCGCCGTGTTCAGCCGCAGCATTTCAGACGGCACGACGTTGGCCGGCTTGTTGACACCGGTGATACCGGTCAGGAAGGTCGTGACCAGGTCGTTGCGCGGGATGTTGGTCGGCGCTGCGCCCGGCAGTTCGAGGTAGGACTCGAGCAGCTTCGGGTACGACGGGTTGGTCACATAACCGGCGAACTGGCCGTCGTCCTTCGGCTTGGCGGCGTTGAAGCGGTTCTTGTCCTTCAGGCCGATCACCAGCTCGTTGACCAGCGGCATGCCCAGGCGCGAGACCTGGGTCCACGCGCCACCGGCGCGCTCGGCGGTCTGCAGGCCGGCCTTCGGGCTCGGGTCGAGTAGGCGCGTCTGGCGCAGGCTGGCGGTGGTCCAGCCGCCGATCACCGTTTCGGTGCCTTGGGTCAGGCAGCTCTTGGCGACTTCGAGCGCGATCGCGGTCACGTTCTTGTAGGCCAACGTGCTGGTCGAGGCGCCGATCGCGTTCGGGTCGGTCAGGGCCGAGACGGGCGCGGCGACCTGATCGAAGACCACGCCAAGGTTGACCGCGAACGGGTCTTGCCGCTGGCCGACGAACAGCTTGCCCGGCGTCGAGCAGCCCGGGATGTTGACGCTGTAGATGTGCTGGCCGGCGTAGGCCGGGTAGTCGGGGATGGTCTTCGAGCCGATGTTGTCGGCCGGCTTGTCGAAGGTGGCCGAGCCGCCGCTGGCGTTGGTCACGGCCGCGGCAGTGCCGGTGCGGCGGTCGCCGCGCATCAGGGTGACGGTGTAGGTCTGGTTGACCTGCAGGTGCTGGTCTCGCGGCTCGCTGACGGTGCCTTTTTGCAGCGGCGCGATCTGCGGCGACTGGTCGCCCACCGCCACGGTGATGCCGGCGCCGCCGTTCGACAGCTCGTTCTTGAAGCGGAACTGGAAGGTCAGGTCTTCCTTCGCGTCGCCGTTGTTGTCGACGTGGATCTCGTACATCGCGTTACCGTCGAGATCGAAGTAGTTCGGGCCGCCGTAGCTGTCTTGCAGCGGCAGGTAGTTGGCGATCAGCGTCACGTAGCTGCCGCGGCCCGACTCGTAGCTGTTGAACATGTAGAAGTCGGCCGCGTCGACCTTGGGCGAGGTCGTGATGAACGGCGCTTCACGGTGGCTGGAGGCGTGGGCGCCGCCGGCCATGGCCAGCAGGGCGGCCGCGACGATGGGCGTGGCGCGTCGCGCCAGGGGACGGATGGGGTGCATAACAGGGCTCCTCTTGACGAAATGGCTTGCGGCGCCGCGGCGGCTGACCAAAGTCAGGTGCGCTGCAGAGTCCGTGGGCTTCTCTACGGGCCACCCCGCCGATCGGATGCAGCCGGTCGTCAAAAACTGTTTCGCCACAGGGGCCCGATCCGGCGGGACTCGCCGGAATCGGGCTTCAAAGTTGCTATCCTCCCCGCCACTTCGAACCCGGCTTCGTTACCCAAGGACCTTCATGTTCCGCAGATTGATCATTGCGGCCGCGCTGTCGGCCGGCCTGGCGGCCTCTGCCTGGGCCCAGCCCGCCCTCGTCTATGACATGGGCGGCAAGTTCGACAAGTCCTTCAACGAAGCGGCCTACCGCGGGGCGGAGCGCTGGAAGAAAGACACCGGCAAGCCTTACCTCGATTTCGAGATCGCCAACGAAGCCCAGCGCGAACAGGCGATGCGGCGCATGGCCGAACGCGGCGCCAGCCCGGTGATCGGCATCGGCTTTTCGCAAGGCTCGAGCATCGAGAAGGTCGCCAAGCAGTTTCCGAAGCAGCAGTTCGTGATCATCGACTCGGTGGTCAAGCAGCCGAACGTCGAGTCGATCGTCTTCAAAGAGCACGAAGGCAGCTTCCTCGCCGGCATCATGGCCGCGATGGCCAGCAAGACCGGCAAGCTGGGTTTTGTCGGCGGCATGGACATCCCACTGATCCGCAAGTTCCAGTGCGGTTACGAGCAGGGCGCGCGCTATGCCAACCCGAAGATCGAGCTGACTGGCGCGATGACAGGCTCCACGCCCGCTGCGTGGAGCGACCCGTCGCGCGCCGGCGAGCTGGCCAAGGCGCAGTTCGCCAAGGGTGTCGACGTGATCTTCGCCGCCGCCGGAGGCTCCAGCGTCGGCGTGTTCCAGGCCGCCAAGGACAGCGGCAAACTGGCCATCGGCGTCGACAGCAACCAGAACCATCTGCACCCCGGCACGATGCTGACCTCGATGGTCAAGCGCGTCGATGTCGCGGTCTACAACGCCTCCAACAAATCGACCCCCGGCATGACGTCGCTGGGCCTGAAGGAAGGCGGCGTCGACGTCGCGATCGACGACGACAACGCCAAGCTGGTGAACGCCGCGATGAAGGCCAAGGTCGACGCAGCGCGCGCCGACATCATCGCCGGCAAGATCAAGGTCATCGACTACATGGCCGCCAACAGCTGCACGCCTTGAGCGCGCCCGCTGTTGTGTCCACCGTGCCGGCCAGCGCGGTGGCGATGACCCGCATCTGCAAACGTTTCGGCGCGCTGCGCGCGAACGACGAGGTGGACCTGCACGTCGCGCGCGGCAGCATCCACGGCATCGTGGGCGAAAACGGCGCCGGCAAGAGCACGCTGATGTCGATCCTGTACGGCTTCTACCAGGCCGACAGCGGTGAGATCGAGGTCGAGGGCCAACCCGCGCGCATCCGCAATGCGCACGACGCGATCGCGCTCGGCATCGGCATGGTCCACCAGCACTTCATGCTGGTCGAGACCTTCACCGCGCTGGACAACGTGCTGCTTGGCGCCGAGCCGAACTGGCGGCTCGGGCCGGCGCGCCAGCGTGTGCGGCGCGAGCTCGAAGCGCTGATGCGTGACACGGGTTTGCAACTGAACCTCGACGCGGTGGTCGAGACGCTGCCTGTCGGTGAGCGCCAACGGCTGGAGATATTGAAGGCGCTTTACCGCGGTGCACGCATCCTGATCCTGGACGAGCCGACCGCGGTGTTGACCCCCGCCGAGACCGACACCCTGTTCGTCACGCTGCGCCAGTTGCGCGAGCGGGGCAGCACGGTGCTGCTGATCACCCACAAGCTGAAAGAGATCGCGGCGCTGTGCGACCGCGTGACGGTGATGCGTGCCGGTCGCGTGGTGCTGGATACGCGCACGGCCGACACGACGATCGATGGCCTGGCCGAGGCGATGGTCGGCCGGCGTGTGCAGCTCGGCCGACGCGAAGGTGCTGCGGCACCGGCCGACGCCACCCCGCTGCTGAGCGCGCAGAACCTGAGCTGGCGTGATGACCAAGGCGTGATGCGCCTGAACGAGGTCTCGCTGGCGCTGAGGCCGGGCGAGATCGTCGGCATCGCCGGTGTCTCCGGCAACGGCCAGAGCGAGTTGCTCGATGTGCTGGCCGGCCTCGCGGCACCCGCGTCGGGCAGCCTGCAGTTGGGTGACCAGCGTTTCGAGCCCAGCCGGTGGCTGACGCCGGCGCGTGCCCGCCGCCTGCGTCTGGCCCATGTGCCTGAAGACCGCCACCGCCGCGGCCTGGTGCTGCCATTCGGCGCGTGGGAAAGTGCAGTGCTGGGTTACCACCGCCTGGTGCGTTATGCCCGGCGCGGTTTTGCCCGCCGTGGCGCGATGCACGACGACACCGCCAAGATGATGGCCGACTACGACGTGCGCCCGCGCGCGCCCGGCCTGCGCAGCGCCAAGTTCTCCGGTGGCAACCAGCAGAAGCTGGTGCTGGCCCGCGAAGCGTTGCACCAGCCCAAGGTGCTGCTGGTGGGTCAGCCGACGCGCGGCGTCGACATCGGCGCGATCGAGTTCATCCACGGCCGCCTGCGCGCGATGCGTGACGCCGGCGGCGCGGTGCTGGTGGTCTCGTCTGAGCTGGACGAGATCCTCGCGCTGTCGGACCGGGTCATCGTGATGAACGCCGGCCGCATCGCCGGCGAGCTGCCGATCGATGCGTGCAGCGAATCGGCGCTGGGGTGTTTGATGGCGGGGGTGCAGCCGCAATGAGCAGCAGTCAGGCTTACGAACTGCCGCGTTGGATGGACCTGGGACTGCTTCCCGTCTTGAACCTTGGCATGGCGCTGGCCGTCAGTGCCCTCGTCGTCGCGTTCACCGGCCAAGACCCGGCGCAGGCGCTGTCGCTGCTGCTGCGCGGCGCCTTCGGCAGCGCGATGGGCCTCAGCTACACGCTGTACTACGCAACGACCTTTGTCTTCACCGGCCTCGCGGTTGCGGTGGCCTACCACGCGGGCCTGTTCAACATCGGCGGCGAAGGCCAGGCGATGCTGGGCGGTATCGGCACTTCGCTGGTCGCGCTGTGGCTGGGTGACCACTACCCGGCGTGGGTGGTGCTGCCGGCGATGATCGTCGCGGCGATGCTGTTCGGCATGCTGTGGGCGGCGGTGCCGGCGGTGCTGCAGGCCTGGCGCGGCAGCCACGTGGTCATCACGACCATCATGTTCAACTTTCTCGCGTCGACGCTGCTGTCGTACCTGCTGGTCGAGGTGCTGAAAGAGCCAGGCAACATGACCGTCGAAAGCCGTGCCTTCGGGCCGGCCGCGCTGATGCCGGGGGTGCATGAGGTGCTGGCCACGATCGGCATCGAGTGGCCGCGCTCGCCGCTGAACCTGTCAGTGCTGCTGGCGATCGCCGCGGCGGTGGTCGTCTACTTCTGGCTCTGGCGCAGCACCTCAGGCTACGCGGTGCGCACGGTGGGCTTTGCGCCCGGAGCGGCGCAGTACGCCGGCATCCGCCCGTCGCGGCAGGTGATCGTCGCGATGTGCGCCTCGGGCGCGCTGGCCGGCCTGCTGGGCATCAATGAACTGGCGGGCGTGCAGGGCCGGTTGCTGCTGGACTATGTGGTCGGTGCCGGTTTCGCCGGCATCGCGGTGTCGCTGATCGGCCGCAACCACCCGGTCGGCGTGGTGCTGGCGGCGCTGCTGTTCGGCGCGCTGTACCAGGGCGGCGCCGAGTTGTCGTTCGAGATGCCCGGCGTCAGCCGCGACATGGTGTTCACCTTGCAGGGCCTGATCGTGCTGTTCTGCGGGGCGCTCGGCCAGGCCGCCGCGCCAACGCTGGCGCGGGCCTGGGCCCGCTGGTCGCAGGCGAAGGACGCGAAGGAGGCTGAGCGTGGATGAGATTGCGCTGGGCACGCTGATCGCGTCGACGCTGCGGGTGGCCACTCCGCTGATCCTGTGCGCGCTGGCCGCCACGCTGTCTGAACGCGCCGGCGTGATCGACCTGGGCCTCGAAGGCAAGATGCTCGCGACCGCGTTCGCCGCTGGCAGTGCGGCAGCGCTGACCGGCTCGCTGCCGCTGGCCTTCTTGATCGCGATCCTCGTCGGCATCGCGTTGTCGATGCTGCATGGCTACGCCTGCGTCAGCCACCGCGGCGATCAGGTGGTGGCCGGCATGGCGATCACGATGACCTGCGCCGGCCTGACCGTGGTGTTGGGCATCGCCTGGTTCCACCTGGGCGGGCAAACACCGGCGCTGCCAGACGAGTTGCGCCTGTCACGCTGGTTTGGCGGCCCGGGCGGTGAGACGCCGATGCTGGGCCTGCTGGGCCACAACGGCCTGGTCTACCTGGCATTGCTGCTGGTGCCGGCGATCGTCTGGCTACTGGACCACACCCGCTTCGGCCTGCGCCTGCAGGCCACCGGCGAGAACCCGGCGATGGTCGACGCGGCCGGTGTCTCGGTGCTGGCGTTGCGTTATCAGGCGCTGGCGCTGAACGGCGTGCTGTGTGCGCTGGCCGGGGCCTACCTGGTGTTGGCGCAAAGCCCGAGCTTCGTGCCGAACATGACGGCCGGCCGCGGCTACATGGCGATGGCGGCGATGATCTTCGGCCATTGGCGTCCGCTCGGTGCGCTTGGCGCCTGCCTGCTGTTCGGTTTTCTTGACGCGCTGGCGATCCGCCTGCAAGGTACGCCGTTGCCGGGCATCGGCGCCGTGCCGGTGCAGGCGATCCAGGCCTTGCCCTATGCGATGACCGTGGTGCTGCTGGCCGGCTTCATCGGCCGCGCGCGGGCCCCGAAGGCGCTGGGCCAGCCCTATGTGAAGGAAAGATAGTGGCCCACCCCCGAAGCGCCTCCGGCGCCTCCCCCTCAAGGGGGCGCCACTGGTGGACCGGCAAAGCCGGATCCACGGTGGCCGCTGGGTGCGCGCCGGCTGGCGCGGCGCGGATGGGGCGACGGTCGAGGAGTAACGGATATGAATGAAGAGCAATGGGGTGCGCTGCTCGCTGCGGCCCGTGCCGCGCGCGAGAAAGCCTACGCACCGTACTCACACTTCCACGTCGGCGCGGCGCTGCTGGACGAAACAGGTCGCGTACACGCCGGTTGCAATGTCGAGAACGCGGCCTACCCGGAAGGTGTGTGCGCCGAGGCCGGTGCCTTGTCGGGCCTGGTGCTGGCTGGCGGCAAACAGATCGTCGCGGCGGTGGTGGTCGGTGAGGGCGCCGAGCCCGTCACGCCCTGCGGTGGTTGCCGCCAGAAGCTGCGCGAGTTCGCCGGCGCGACGCTGCCGATCCGCATCGCCGACGGCCAAGGCTGGCGCGGCGAACACACGCTGGCCGCGTTGTTGCCCGTGAGCTTCGGGCCCACCCATTTGACGAAGAAAGACGGCAGCGATGCACATTGATTTCGAAACCGACGTGCAGCGCTCGGCCACGCTGCTGCGTGAGCGGGCCGGTGCCACGCCCTTGCCGACAACCGCGATCGTGCTTGGCTCTGGCTGGGGTGGCTTGGCCGAACAGGTTCAAGACGCGATCGACGTGCCCTACGGCGACCTGCCGGCGTTCCCGCCGATCGGCGTCGGCGGCCACGCCGGCCGTCTGCTGATCGGCCGCATCGGCGCTGCGCCGGTAATGGTGTTGTGCGGTCGCAAACACGCCTACGAGTCGGGCGACGCGGCGGCGATGAAGGGCCCGATCCGCACCATGGCTGCGGCCGGCGTGCGCACGCTGGTGCAAACCAACGCCGCCGGCAGCCTGGACCCCGCGCTGCCGCCGGGCGACGTGATGCTGATCGCCGACCACCTGAACCTGGTGCAGCGCTCGCCGCTGATCGGCGAGGTGGGCAATGAACGCTTCGTCGACCTGGCCGAGGCCTACGACGCCGCGCTGCGTGTTCGTGCTCAGTCGGCCGCGCAGGCCCTGGGCCGCCCGCTGCGCGAAGGTGTCTACGCCTGGATGCTGGGCCCGCAGTTCGAGACGCCGGCCGAGATCCGCATGCTGCAGCGCCTGGGTGCCGATGCGGTCGGCATGAGCACCGTGCCCGAGACCATCCTGGCCCGCCACGCCGGGCTGAAGGTGCTGGCGCTGTCGCTGATCACCAACCTGGGCTGCGGTCTGGCGGATGTGGCGCTGAGCCATCACCAGACCCTCAGCGTGGCCGAGCAGGCCGGCGGGCAGGCGGTGGAGTTGCTCTGTGCGATCCTTGCTGCACTGCACGATTGATCCCCATCACCATGCCCACATCTTCCTCTTCGGTCAGCCCGGTCGCGCTGCCCTCTGCGTCCGAGTCGCCAGTTAGCGGCTTCTACAAGACGACCGATCTGGCAGATGCCTTCGCGGTGGCGCTGCCCGACAACGCGACCGGTGACCCCGAATCGCTGGCCCGTTTCCTGTTCGCGCAGCAGCCGGCTTGGGTGCCCCCGTTGATGTCGGTGCGCGATGCGATGGTGGCCGGTTTCGGCCTGAAGACGGCGAAGCACTTGGCATCGCCCGCCGCGGCGACGGTGCCGCGTGTCGGCCTGTTCCGCATCTACGAGACCCGCTCGCACGAAATCATCTTGGGCGAAGACGACAAGCATCTGGACTTTCGCGTCTCGGTGCTGGTGGCCCCCGGGGCGGCCGGCGGCGGTGCGCGGCGGCTGGTGGTGTCCACCGTCGTGCAATGCCACAACCTGCTGGGCCGCAGCTACCTGCGGTTGATCGCGCCATTCCACCGCCAGGTGGTGCAAGGCCATTTGCGTCGCGCCGTGCTGGCCGGTTGGCCCAAGCAGGCCTGAGTTTCAACGAATGAACACGATGAATGCTGAACTGGAGCGCGTGGCCCGGCAGGCCTTGGCTTGCCTGGACCTCACACGCCTGAACGACGACGACACCGAAGCCGACATCGAGCGCTTGTGCGAGCGAGCCCAGGGCCGCTTCGGCCCGGTGGCCGCGGTCTGCGTCTGGCCGCGCTTGGCGGGGCTGGCCCGGCGCCGGCTGCCGACGTCGATCGCCGTCGCCGCGGTGGCCAACTTTCCGCAGGGCGACGCGAAGCCCGAGCGCGCGCAGCGCGATGTGGGCGAGATCGTGCAAGCCGGCGCGCAAGAGGTCGACGTGGTGCTGCCGTGGCAGGCGCTGCTCGACGGTGACACCGGGGCGGTGGCGCGGGTGCTGGCGGCGACGCGCCGCGCCAGCGATGGCCTGCGGCTGAAGGTGATCCTCGAGACGGGGATGCTGGAAACGCCGGCGCGCATCACCGAAGCCAGCCGCATCGCGCTGGGCGAGGGCGCCGATTTCCTGAAGACCAGCACCGGCAAGGTGCCTGTCGGCGCGACGCCGGAAGCGGCGCGCGCGATGCTGGAGGCCATTGCCACCGACGCGCGTTCGGCCACTGTCGGCTTCAAGGCTTCGGGCGGCGTGCGCAGCGTGGCCGACGCCGCGCTGTACCTCGGCCTGATGACCGAGCACCTCGGCAAAGAGGCGGGCGTGCAGGCGCGTTTTCGCATCGGCGCCAGCGGCCTGCTCGACGACATCGAAGCCTTGCTGAGCGGTAGCGTTTCCGCGCCCGCCGGCGGCGGTTACTGAGCCCGCCACCCATGGTCGCTCTACTCCCGCAGGAAGTCATTCGCACCAAGCGCGATGGGCACGCGCTGTCCGCCGCCGAGGTGCAAGCTTTTGTCGATGGCCTCACCGCGCCCGAACACGACACGCGCCGTTGGACCGAAGCCCAGGCCGCGGCGATGGCGATGGCCGTGCTGCTGCGCGGCATGGAAGAAGCCGAAACCGTGGCGCTGACCCGCGCGATGGCCGACAGCGGCGAGCGCCTGCGCTGGGCCGAGTTGGACCTGCCCGGCCCGGTGCTCGACAAACATTCGACCGGTGGTGTCGGCGACAAGGTCAGCCTGATGCTGGCGCCGATCGTCGCCGCTTGCGGCGGCTTCGTGCCGATGATCTCCGGCCGCGGCCTGGGCCACACCGGCGGCACGCTGGACAAGCTCGCCGCTTTGCCCGGCTACCAACTGATGCCCGAGCCGGCGGTGCTGCAACGCGTGCTGCGCGAGGCCGGCTGCGCGATCGTCGGTGCGAGTGCCGCGCTGGCGCCGGCCGACAAGCGGCTCTATGCGATCCGCGATGTGACGGCAACGGTTGAGTCGCTGCCGCTGATCGTCGCCAGCATCTTGTCGAAGAAGCTGGCCGCCGGCCTGCAGGCGCTGGTGATGGACGTGAAGGTCGGCAACGGCGCCTTTTGTCCCGACATGGCGACCGCCCAGCCACTGGCCCAGGCGCTGGTGCGGGTGGCCCGCGCCGCCGGCCTGCCGACGCGCGCGCTGCTGACCGACATGAACCAGGTCCTGGGTCACCATGCGGGCAATGCACTGGAGGTCCGCGAGGCGATCGACTTTCTCACTGCCCGGTCGCGCGAACCGCGCCTGCTGGAGGTGACGCTGGCGCTCGCCGGCGAGATGCTGCACCTCGGCGGTCTGGCCGACACGCCCCAGGCTGGCGAGGCCCGTGCCCGTGAAGCGCTGGCCAGCGGCCGGGCCGCCGAAACCTTCGCCCGCATGGTGGCTGCGCTGGGCGGCCCGCGCGATGTGCTGGCCGATGCCAAGCTGCCCGAGGCGCCGGTCCAGCGCCCGTTGAACGCACCGATCGACGGCCATGTCGCCGCCGTCGACACCCGTGCGCTGGGGCTTGAGGTGGTGCAACTCGGCGGTGGCCGCCGCCGCACCGACGACACGATCGATCTGCGCGTCGGCTTGGCGGCTGTGGTGCCACCAGGCCATGCCGTGCACCGCGGCCAGCCCTTGCTGTGGGTGCATGCCGCGAGCGAGGATGCTGCCGATGCAGCGTTGGCCCGCTTGGCTCAGCTGGTGAGGGTGGATGCCGTGGAGCAAGCCCAACCGGCCGAGCCCGGGCCGGTGGTGTGCGCTCGCCTGGGTGAACAAGCTTGATGCGCCGCCGTCTGCTGCTGGCCGCCTCGGCAACCATCCCCTGGCTCAGTGCCTGCCGCACCCTGCGCAAGCCGCTGCCGCCGCCGTCGAGCAACTACCGCGAGCCGCACCGGCCGCAGTTCCACTTCACGCCGGCCGCGGGCTGGATGAACGACCCGAACGGGCTGGTCTTCCACAACGGCGTCTACCACCTGTTCTACCAGTACCACCCGGCATCGAAGGACTGGGGCCCGATGCACTGGGGCCATGCCACCAGCCGCGACCTGGTGCACTGGGAGCAGCAGCCGATCGCGTTCGAACCCGAAGAGCAGAAGTACGCGTTCTCGGGCTCGGTGGTGGTCGATGCGGCGAACACCGCCGGCTTCGGCGCCGGTGCGTTGGTGGCGCTGTACACCCGCCACGACGCAGCCGCCGAGCAGGACGGCCGGCGTGACTACGAATCGCAGCACCTGGCCTACAGCCAGGACAGTGGGCACAGCTGGACACCGTTCGACGACAGCCCGGTGATCGCCAATCCCGGCGCGGCGAAAGACTTCCGCGACCCCAAGCTGTTCTGGCACGAGCCGACGCGACGCTGGATCGCAGTGCTCGCGGCGGGCGACCACGCAGAGTTCTGGGGTTCACCCGACCTGAAGCGCTGGACCTGGTTGAGCGATTTTGGGCGCCGTGCCGGTGGCCACGGTGGGGCCTGGGAGTGCCCCGACTTCTTCTCGCTGCCGGTGGAAAACGGTGCGGCCGGCGAGAAGCGCTGGGTGCTGCTGTGCAGCGTCGGCTCTGGCGCACCGAACGGCGGCTCCGGCACCCAGTACTTCGTCGGCGACTTCGACGGCGAGCACTTCAACCTCGACCCGGCCTTCGAGCCCGAGGTGCCGTTCGGCCGGGCCGTCTGGCTGGACCAGGGGCGCGACCACTACGCCGGCGTGACCTGGTCGAACGCGCCGGATGGCCAGCGCATCCTGATCGCCTGGATGAACAACTGGGACTACGCGCAGCAGGTACCGGCGACTTCGACCTGGCGCGGCGCGATGTCCTTGCCGGTGACCTTGGCGCTGCGGCGCCAGGGGTGGGTCTGGCGGCTCACCACGCGGCCGGTGGCGGCGCTCGAGTCGCTGCGCGCACAGACGGCGAACCTGCCGCCGATGGCGCTGCGCGGCGCCCCGTTTGATCTGAGCCAGGCGACCGGCATCGACCCGCGCGCGATGGAGCTGGAGCTGGTGATCGAGCCCGGCAGCGTGGGACGCTGCGGGGTCGAGCTGTCCAACGCCCACGGTGAGCGCTACCGCATTGGGTACGACGCGACGCAGCAGCTGTACTTCAGCGATCGCACACAGGCCGGTGACAACCGCTTCTCGAAGAGTTTTGCCGTTGCGGTCCACACCGTGTCCCGCCCACCCAACCGCGGGCCGGTGCGCCTGCGCCTGTACTTCGACGCCTCATCGGCCGAGCTGTTTGCCGACGACGGGGTGTTGCAGATGACCGAACAGTACTTCCCGACCGAAGACTTCACGACCGCCACGCTGTTCGGCGAAGGCCCGGGCGCACGCCTGCTCAGCGGCCGGGCGCACCGGCTGGCCCGCATCTGGCCGTGACGTTGACAGGCCCCAAACGACAACGCGCCCCGAGGGGCGCGTTCTGAAAATGGCAACGCGCCCCGAGGGGCGCGTTGTGCTTGGTGTTCCCGTGGACCTGGGTTGGCTTCAGAACCCGAGGCTGGCGAGCAGGTCGTCGACCTCGCCCTGGTCGGCCACCACGTCGGTGCGGCCTTCCGGGTTGACGACCGGGCCTTGCAGCACGCTCGGGTCGACCTTCTCGCGCTGTTCCGGCGGCACGACCTGCACCAGCAGCTTGACGAGGCTGTCTTCCAGGTCGTTGGCCAGCGTCACGACCTTGGCGACCACCTGGCCGGTCAGGTCGTGGAAGTCCTGCGCCATCATGATGTCGGTCAGGTGGTTGTCGATCACCGCGGTGCGGGCCTCGACGTCCTTGACGAAGTTCATCACCGCGCCGCTGGCGACGGTGCGCACCGGGTCGGCAACGATCGCTGCAGCCAGCGCGCGGGTCGCTTCGCTGATCTGGGCGTGCTCGGCCTTGGCGAAGTCGACCGAGTTCAGCACCTTCTCGGCGGCGGCTGCCGTCTTGCTGGCGATGTAGCTCAGGCGGCTGCGGGCATCGGGCAGGCCGTCGGTCGCCAGTTGCAGCTTGGGCATCACGCCGAGCTGCTGCATCGTGTCGTGCAGCACGCGGGTGATGTTGCCGAGCTGCTGAAACACCTCGGGCGAGACCATCAGCGATTCAGCCGTCGCCAGCTTGGAAATGTCTTCCATTTTCATGAGGTACTCCCTTCGGCTCAGGCCGTGGCGGCCAGTTTTTGCATGATCTTCTGGACTTTTTCTTCCAGCGTGGCCTTGGTGAAGGGCTTGACGATGTAGCCGGCCGCGCCGCTTTGCGCCGCCAGCACGATGTCTTCCTTGCGCGCTTCGGCCGTCACCATCAGCACCGGCAGGTGCTTGAGCGAGTCGTCGGCCTTGATCGCCTTCAGCAGATCGAAGCCGTTCATGTTCGGCATGTTGATGTCGCTGACGACGAAGTCGAACTTCGCGGCCTTCAGCATGCCGAGCGCCACCGCACCGTCTTCGGCCTCTTCGCAGTTGTTGCAGCCCATCTCTTTGAGCAGGCCGCGCACGATGCGGCGCATGGTCGAGAAGTCATCAACAACAAGAAATTTCAGGTCACTCTGGTTCATGGCGGTCCTTCAGCGGCGGGTCAGCGAGGGTTTGAAGCGTTATCGGTCAACGAACGGGAACACTTGAGGCCGTTTGTTCTTCGGCGCTCGGGGAGTCGAGGGTGGTGCGGAAGACGCGGTCTTCCGCATCGCGGTTCATCACGATGATGCTGATGCGGCGGTTGCTCGCACCGTTGGGGTCGTTGCGATCGAAGGGCTGGCTGAACGCCAGGCCCTGCACCCGCAACACGCGGTTTTCGGCCAGCCCACCCGCCATCAGTTCGCGGCGCGAGGCGTTGGCCCGGTCGGCCGAGAGCTCCCAGTTGCTGTAGCCCCGCTCGCCACCCGGGAAGGGTGTCGCATCGGTGTGACCTTCGAGTGTCAGCAGGTTGGGCACCTCGGTGAGGATGGCGCCGATCGCCTGCAGCAGCTCACGCATGTAGGGCTGGACCGCAGCGCTGCCGGAGGCAAACATCGGCCGGTTCTGCTCGTCGACGATCTGGATGCGCAGGCCGTCGCGGGTCATGTCCAGCCGCAGCTGAGGCGACAGGGCTTTCAGCCGCTCGCTGGCCTGGATCTTCTGCTCGATCGTGTTCTTGATCTCCTGCAGCTTCGCGACTTCGGCGCGTTTCTGCTCGGCCTTCAGCGCAGCCAGGTTGATCGTTTTCTTCGGCGCATCGACATCGCCGCGTTTGACCTGGCCGCCGGAGCGTGTCAGGTCTTCGCCGCCGCCCTTGATGACGTGCGAGGCGTCACCCGAGCCGGCACCGCCGGCCAGCGACACCTTCAGCGGCGAGGCGAAGTAGTCGGCAATGCCTTTCTTGTCGCCCTCGGTGGTCGAGCCCAGCAGCCACATCAGCAGGAAGAAGGCCATCATCGCCGTCACGAAGTCGGCATAGGCGATCTTCCAGGCGCCGCCGTGAGCGGCATGGCCACCCTTGCGGACCCTCTTGACGATGATCGGCTGCAGTTTCTTCGCGTCACCCGCCATCACTGACCCCCAAGACGCTGAGTACAGCGTCGCCCCCCCGAGGGGGAGCGTTCGCCTTGGGGCGGCCCTGCGGCGAACAGGGGCGCGCTAGGAACGGTTTTCATTTCTTGCCTTTGACGTGGCCTTCGAGCTCGAGGAAGGTCGGGCGCTCGGTTGAATAGAGCACCTTGCGGCCGAACTCGATGGCGACCTGCGGCGCGTAGCCCTGCATCGAAGCCAGCAAGGTGGTCTTGATGCACTGCAGTTCCTTGCCGTCTTCGTCGATCTTCTGTTCGAGCAGGCCGGCCAGCGGCTCGGCAAAGGCGTAAGCCAGCAAGATGCCGAGGAAGGTGCCGACCAGGGCTGAGCCGATCATGCCGCCCAGCACCGCCGGGGGCTGGCCGACCGAGCCCATGGTGTTGACCACGCCCAGCACCGCGGCCACGATGCCGAAGGCGGGCAGGGCGCCGGCGACACGCTGCAGCGCAGCGGCGGCGGCGTGCGCCTCGGCATGGTGGGTCTCGACCTCGCTGTCCATCAGCGACTCGATCTCGTGGGCGTTCAGGTTGCCCGAGACCATCATGCGCAGGTAGTCGGTGATGAACTCGGTCACGTGGTGGTCGTGGCCGACCACCGGGAATTTCTGGAACAGCGGCGAGTTGTGCGGGTCCTCGACGTCCTTTTCGATGGACATCAGGCCTTCCTTGCGCGCCTTCTGCAGGATTTCGTACAGCAGCGCCAGCAACTCCATCGCCCGCGCCTTCGAGTACTTCGAACCCTTGAAGCACGCGGCCAGGCCCCGGCCCGTGGCCTTGAGCACCTTGGGCTGGTTGTTGGCGACAAACGCGCCGAACGCGCCGCCGAAGATCGTGATCAGCTCGAACGGCAGTGCGTGCAGCACGACGCCGATGTTGCCTCCGTGCGCGATGAACACGCCGAAGATGCAACCGATGGCGACCAGCCAACCGACGATGACAAACATGGTGAGGGGTTCCGGTTCTCGTTTGTGCGCTTCATGGCGGCGCGTGAGCGCAGCCCTTGGCGTTGATATCGGTTACCCCTCGGTGCAGCTTGAGGCGGTGAAAGCCTCGAATTGGCGGGCGAAAGGCCCTCGCCATTGCTGCACCCCAGAAAGAAAAAAGGCGGACTCACGAAGAGCCCGCCTGAAAGCACAGGGGTTGTGCTAGGAGGAGACAAGCATGAACAAGAACAAAACTGACACCTGGTGAGATCGGCCGCTTGCCGGCAGATTCAAGTGTTGACGCAATTGGTTACATGAACTTTGCCACTTTGGCGGACGGCTGGCCAGACGCGGCGGGCCTTCAGTCGGCTTCGGTGGTGGCAGCGGCCAGCTGGCGGGTGCTGCTGGCGCTTGGAAGTTGCAGCGCACCGGTCTGGCGGCCCTTGCCGGCCCGGGCGGGCGGGTTGCACAGGCCGCAGACGTAGTGCTTGGCGATCTCGTGCGGGTGGCTGACATAGTGGCCGCCGCACTTGTTGCACTTGGTCATCGTCAGCATGCCGTTGTCGACGAACTTGACCAGGCGCCAGGCGCGGGTGACCGACAGCATCGGCTCCAGCCCTTGGGAGGCCGTTTGCTCCAGGTAGAGCTGGTAGGCCTTGATGACAGTGTCGATTTCCTCGAGTTCCGACGTCTTGTTCAGGTACTCGTGGATGTTCAGGAACAGGCTGGCATGGATGTTCGGCTGCCAGGTCATGAACCAGTCGGTCGAGAACGGCAGCTGGCCCTTGGAAGGCGACTTGCCCGACACTTCTTTATAGAGGCGCAACAGGCGCTCGTAGGACAGGTCGGTCTCCGACTCCAGCACCTGCAGGCGGGCGCCGAGGTTGATCAGCACGACGGCGCGCTCGATCTGGCGGGCTTCGGTCAGGATGCTCTTGCTGCGGGCCATGGTGTCCTCCAATACTGAGTCGGGTGATCTGCGTGCTTACCGAGCCGGTGCCGACATTTCTTCAGGCCGCTTCCTGGTGGCGGCCGGCCATCAGAATGGAGGCGTGCAGGCGGCTGACGCTGTCGTTCGCGGCGGACTTGCCGTGGCTGGTCAACAGGCCCCAGACCAGGTCGTCGTCCATGCGGAAGCGGCACAGCAGCGTGTTGCCGGTGGCGATCTTCATCATCTGTGCCGGCGTCAGCGTGGCGATCAGGTTGGCGGTCTCTTCCGACACGCCCAGGCGGAACAGGGCTTGTTCGCGGTCGGCGCGGATCAGGCTCTGCGCCAGCATCAGGTACGACAGGTTGGCTTCGCGGATCTCGGCCAGGATCTGGTTGGTGTCCATCATTCGTTCCTTCGCTTGTCTACCGTGGAGAAGAGACTTTGTGTCTCGGCTTGGGATGAACTGTAAGGACCGAAACAGAACTGAAACATCAGTTCACTTCCGCCGCTGAAGTCCTTGTTTTTCGGTCAGCCCTGTCAGGCAAATTCCTACAACCGGGCCGATTCGTGTCGTCCGAAAGGAGATTGGCAGGTTGCTGGGACGCTTTTCTGGCAAAGGACGGACCCGGCCCTGCCTACAGTGCCACCAGGCTGCCGAAGCTGCGTCTGTTGTTGTCCAGCTCAAAGGTTTGCCCCTCGCCTTCGCCGCCCTGGGCAGCGGGGCCTGCGCGACCAGCTGGCCGCCGGACCCGCCGCCGTCTTCCCGACGGCGCCTTCGCTGGCAGTGTGCGCCCGTTCGGTGCGGCCGTGGTCGAATTTCATGCTCCTGTCAGGGTGAACGCTTAAGCCAAACGTGCAGGCCCTGGGGATGTCCGCCCCGGTCTTGCGAGTACGCAAGCCCACCCCCGCGGGGTTGCCGAGCCGCCTTGGGAGCGGCCCGGCGCCGGCTCGGTGGACCTGTGCTGCGAACTGGCTCGGCTTAGGCCGGCATATCCGGGCTTCACGCCGGGCGTCGCTGCCTACAGTGATGGCGCAATGGCCGCTGGATCGGCCGAAGAAGACCACACCCATGATCGACGCCGCTCTGCACACCTCGACCTACGACCCTGCCAGCCTGCCGCCTGCCGATCTCGGCACCGACTGGGACGAACGTCTCATGGCGGTCGAGACCCTGGGCGGCCAGTTGAGCCAGGCCTTTGAGCAGTTGGTCGAGGCCGTCGTCGGTCTGCAGGAGCATGCCCAGCAACAGGCCGCGCCGGTGCCCCAACTGGCCGGCGGCGCCGAGGCCGCGCTGGCCGCGATCGGTGCGCTGAACAGCCGCCTGGTCGACCTGGAGCAGCAGTTCGCGCTGGAGCGCAGCTGCCGCGACCTCGAGCGCGTCTCGCGCATGCACCCGAAAGAGCGCACGGTCGTCTTCGTCGCCACCACCTACCTGGGTTGCAACGTCAAATACGCCTGGCTCGCCTTCCGTGAGCAGGCCAAGCGCGAAGGCATCACCGCCTGGTTGCTGCCGCAAAACGCCGAGCAGGAGCGCATGGCCAAGAGCCTGGGCGAGCCGTGCTTCCCGACCCGCCATGCCGACTGGTCGGCCGAGCACATGCGGGCTGCGCTGTCGGCCGCCGTGGTCGTCACCTGTGATCACTTGCTGAACCCGAACCCCTACGCCGCCGCCTTGCTGGCCGGCGCGCGCCATGTGCAGCTGTGGCACGGCATCTCGATCAAAGAGATCGGCCTGCGCAACCTGACGGCGATGCGCAACATGACGCCGCGCTTCGCCAAGGTGCTGGCCACCACCGGCCCCTACACCCGGTTGGTCGGCACGGCTGCTTCGGCCGAGAACGAATGGCGGCGCTGGTTCAGCTTCGAGCGTTATGCGCCCATCGGCTACCCGCGCAACGACGTGCTGCTGCGCGAGCCCACTGAGGCCGATTTGTTGAACGTCGACACTGCGATGCTGGACACCGCCCGCGCCGCGCGCGAGGCCGGCAAGCGCGTCGTGCTGTATGCACCGACCTTCCGCGACGTCAAGCGCGGCACCTGGGTCGTCGACGCCGGGCTCGAGCGCCTGGCCAAGCAGCTGGACGAGCGCGGCGACCTGCTGATCGTCAACCTGCACCCGGTCGAGCAGCCGATGATCCCGCAACTGAAAGAAGCCGTGCCGACCGCGCGCTTCGTCGCCCCGCGCACCGACATCTACCCGCTGCTGCCGCACACCACCGAACTGGTCACCGACTACTCGTCGGTGATGTTCGACTACCTGCTGCTGGACCGCCCGATCATCCTTTTCCGCCCTGACCATGCCGAGTACGTGGCGCGCTCGCGCACGCTGTTCGACGACAAGCTGGACGTGAAGCCTGGCCCGCTGGTGGCCAGCGTCAACGAGCTGCTGCTGGCGCTGCGCAACCGGGCCGCCGAAACACCGGCCCACGCCCGCCATCGCCAGGCGCTGCGTGAGCGCCTGCACGACCACAACGACGGCCAGTCCGGCGAGCGTTTCAGTGCGCTGCTGCTGGAAGAGCTGGGCCTGGCGCTGGACGCCGAGTGAACCCCGCAGCGAGACCCCAGGAGACCGACCGATGAAGCTTCGCAACGACCTCGCCGCGCTCCTGCCCCGCATGCGCGATGACGATCTCTACAAGTTCTGCGTCTTCTACGAGAAGTACGCGCCGCACCTGGCCGACATCGCCAGTGGCGTCTACGACCGGCTGAGCGCGGTCGATCAGTCGCGGTTCGTGCTCTGGTTCCTCAAGCGCTGGGCCAAGATCGACCTGGTCAATGCGGTCGAACGCCACCTCTACGACACGACGATCGAGCGCCTGCGCACCGAGCCCCGGCCGGTGGAAGAGCTGAACGGCGTGCCTTACCGCCTGCGCGACATGAAATCGCAGGGCTACGACTTCAAGATGCTGGGCTACGACTGGTGGCTCGGTGCGCACGACATCCGCTACGGCCAGTACGAGCAGGGTGACATCCAGCTCGCGGAAGATGACGTGATCATCGACGCCGGTGCCTTCATCGGCGACACCGGCGTGTACTTCCACCACAAGCTCGGCGGCCGCTGCCAGGTCCACAGCTTCGAACTGCTGGACGAGAACCTGGCGCTGCTGGTGCACAACTTCGAGCGCAACGGCGTGCGCGACGGCCAGGTCGTCATCAACAAGCTGGCGCTGGCCGACCGGACCGGCGACGAGATCGTGATCGCCGACGGCGCGACGCAAGGCTCGACCTCGATCTTCGGCAAGTCGAGCCAAGGCACCAAGGTGCAGACGATCACGCTCGACGACTACGTGATGCAGCTGAATCTGGAGAAGGTCGACTTCATCAAGATGGACATCGAAGGCGCCGAATTGCAGGCCTTGGCCGGCGCGCGCCAGACCATCCAGCACTTCAAGCCGAAGCTCGCGATCTGCCTGTACCACAAGTGGAACGATGCGTTCACGATCCCGCAGGCGATCCACGCCACCGGCGTCGACTACAGCTTCACCTTCAAGTGGGTGCAGCTGAAGGACGGTTGGGAGGCGATCCTGCTGGCGATCCCGACTGAGCGGGCGACCAACCCGGTGCGCACGCCGACACCCGACACCGCGGCCACCGACCCGATGGCCGACGCGCTGGGTACCTTCTGCCGCGCCTATGCCAAGAAGTTCGGCCAGGTCGAGAACCTGAGGCGCGACAAGCGCGTGGCCGAGCGCACCTCGGCGGCCGAGCCGCAGCCGGTCTGAACTTGAGCCGGTGGAGCGGGGTGATGAGGCCGTTTCTCCAGCCATCACGCCGGCGCGGCCTGCGTAGAGTGGGCACCATGGCGCCACCACCCTTTCGGCGCTGACCTGACACGGGAGCGCCACGATGAGCCTGATCGCCAATTCCCACGCCCACAGCGCCGCTGCGGCGACCACTGGTTTGCCCGAACTGGCACCGCTGGACCACAGCACGACCATCGCGCTGACCTACGGCACCTACGACCTGTTCCACATCGGCCACGTGCGGCTGTTCGAGCGCATCAAGCAGCGCTACGACAAGCTGATCGTCGCCGTCTCGACCGACGAATTCAACGCCATCAAGGGCAAGCGCTCGGTCGTGCCGTTCGCCGACCGCGTGGCCATGGTGCGCGCCTGCCGCTATGTCGACGAAGTGATCCCCGAGAACGACTGGGCCCAGAAGGAAGTCGACGTCATGGTCCACGGCGTGGACGTGGTCGTCATGGGCAGCGACTGGACCGGCCGCTTCGATGAGCTGAAGATGCTGTGCGACGTGGTCTACCTGCCGCGCACCGAAGGCGTGTCGAGTACCGAACTCAAAGCCGAGGTCGTGGCCTCCGTTCGAGCCAAGAGCTGATTGTCATGGAGGCGCTGTTGTCCCGCGAGACTGTCGCGCCAGCGCCGACTTGGGGTTCGACCGTGCGCGGCCGCGTCGCCGTGCTGCAGCCCTATTTGTTTCCCTATCTCGGAACGTTCCAGCTGGCGCGCCAAGTCGAACGTTTCATCTGCTTCGACGATGTGGCCTTCATCAAGAAGGGCTACATCCACCGCAATGCGGTGTTGCTGAACGGCGAATCGCACGCCTTCACTGCGCCGGTGAAGAACGCCAGCCAGAACCGCACGATCGTCGAACATGACTATGTCGGCGAGTGGCAGCCGCTGCTGACTCTGCTGCAGCGTGCCTATGCGAAGGCACCACAGTTCGAACCGGTGTTCGCGTTTGTTCAGCGCGTGCTGCTTGATCCGGACGAAAACGTCGCGCGCAAGAACGCGCGCAGCATGGCCGCAGTGTTCGACTACCTTGGCCTGCCGTTCAACCACGGTTTCTCATCGGTCCACGCGCTGCCGCCCGAACTGCGGGCGTCGGACCGCGTGCGCGCGGTGTGCCGCGCCGAGGGCGCGTCGATCTACATCAACCCGACTGGCGGGCGTGCGCTCTACGACCCGGCCGACTTCGAACGCGACGGCATGGCCTTGCGCTTCTGCGCGATGCGGCCGCTGCAATATCCGCAGGCTTCGCGGGCCTTTGTGCCGTACCTGTCGATGCTGGATGTGCTGATGCACTGCCCACCTGAGAAGGTGGTCGAGCTGCTCGACGCCTGCGACCTCGAGCCCTGACTCAGAGAGAAATCGCTTCGGCCCGCGCTGCGAGGTCGAGCCCTTCGGCGTCTTCGGACAGATCGCGCACGATGTCAGCCGGCAGCGTCAGCGGAGCAGTTTGGGTGCGGAACACGCTGTACGCGTCTTCTTCGTGCTGCGAAGTGCTGGCGGCAATGAAATCGAGCACCTGTTGCGACATTGGCAGACCGAATGCCGCGAACAGCTGCGACAGCTGCGCCACCGGGTCGCTGCGCAACTTCTCGTAGGACACGATCAGCACCTTGTCCGGGTGGGCAGCCTTCGTGGACAGCGCCAGCGCCAGCGACTCTTTCCACTTCGCGTAGCCGTTGTACTCGCAGGGGTCGGTGTTCTTCGACGGGGCGTGCAGGTACTCGGTGTGGATGTCCTGGCCAGCGCGAAATTCCTTCGGAGCCTGGTACCAGCTGTTGATCACGTCCAGCGCCGGGCGGTGGATGTAAATCAGCTTGTGCAGGCCGGCCAGCGCGGCGAGCGCCGGCATCAGCTGGTGATAGCGCACTTCCTTCCACACCAGGTGGGTGATGGGCGGCACCTTTTGCGGGCGCAGCGTCTGCAGCACGAAGTCGGATGTCGCGCCCATCAGCGCGTCGTTGAACGCCTCAAGCGAAACGGCGTTCACACCGTGAACGCCGAACCAGTTCTTGAACTCGTACGAGAACAGCGGTTGGTAGCGATAGGCCACCGCCTCGCTGGCGTTGAACAGCTGGCCCAGCCAGCTGGTGCCGCTGCGAGGGCAGCCGAAGATCGCGACCTGCCGTGGTCTCATGCGGCGACTGTACGCCGCTGTTTCAGGCCGCCGCCTTGCGCTGCATCGTCGCCGCGAAGCAGACCGTGTCGGCGATGCGGTTGACTTCTTCGTCGGTCAGCGCAGGGTAGATCGGCAGGCACAGCACTTCGCGCGAGATGCCTTGGGCGATGGGCATCAGGCCAGGCTGTGCCGACGGCAGGTGGCGGTACATCGGGAACTCGCTGATCAGCGGGTAGAAGTAGCGCCGGCCGTGGATGCCCTGGTCCTTCAGCAGCTCATACAACTCGTCGCGGGTGACCGAGAAGTCCGAGCCAACCAGGATCGGGAAGTACGAGTGGTTGCTGGTGTTGCCGGGCATCGGCTGTTCCAGCATGCGCAGGCCAGGCACAGCCGCCAGACGCTTGCGGTACATCGCGTCGATTTCGGCACGGCGCGTCATCGCGCGCTCGATGTGCTGCAGCTGCAGCAGGCCGAACGCGGCATTGACTTCGCTCATCTTGCCGTTGATGCCGGGGGCGACCACGGTCACCTCGTCGACGAAGCCGAAGTTCTTCAGCTGGTCGATGCGCTGCTTGGTCTTCGCGTCGGGCGAGATGATCGCGCCGCCTTCGAAGGTGTTGAAAACCTTGGTCGCGTGGAAGCTCAGGATCGACAGGTCGCCGGCTTTCAGGATGCTCTGGCCGTTTTGCTTCACGCCAAAGGCGTGGGCAGCGTCGTAGATCACCTTCAGGTTGTAGTTGTCGGCGATCTTCTGGATCGCGTCGATGTCGCAGGGCGTGCCGTAGCAGTGCACCGGCACGATCGCGGTCGTCTTCGGCGTGATCGCGGCTTCGATCTTCTTCGGATCGAGGTTCAGCGTCACCGGGTCGATGTCGGCGAAGACCGGCGCAAGGCCGTTCCACAGCAGCGAGTGTGCGGTCGCGACGAACGAGTAGGGCGTCGTGATGACTTCGCCGGTGATGCGCAGTGCCTGCAGCGCCGTGACCAGCGCCAGGGTGCCGTTCGCGAACAGCGAGATGTGTTCCACGCCCAGGTGATCACACAGCTCCTTTTCAAGGCGCTGGTGCATCGGGCCGCGGTTCGTCAGCGTCTTGCTTTCCCAGATCTGCTCGAGGTAGGGGATGAACTCCTCCAGCGGAGGCAGGTACGGTTGGGTGACGAAGATCGGTTTCATATTTAAGCCGCCGCCAGGTTGGGAAGTTGAAAGTTGGCCGAGTGGTCGAGGAGCGAGGTCTTGATGTGCGTGTCGATCGACGACGCCTTGATCTTGTCCATCAGGTCGTCGACCGCCTGTTGGTGGCCCAGTCGCTCGTGCATGCGAACCATCGCGACCCAGGTCTGCACGCGTCGACGCTCTTTTTCGCTCTCGGGCAACGGGCTCCAGGTGCTGAATTCGTTCTCGCGACGCACCGCACCGACCATGGTGTTGAAGTACATGCAGCGACCCATCGTCCCGAGGTACGAGGTCAGGAATTGGTCGCCGAAGGCCGCCAGCGCGCGCTCGGGCGGCAGGGCGGTAAAGGTCTTGCGGAACACGAGTGTCGGCAGCCACAGCAGGTAGCGCAGCCCCATCAAGTGGCGTTCTGACTGAACGTAGTCCGGGCCACTGCGGCGCCAGGGCTTGATCGCCAGCTTCGATTCGATGAAGTGGTGGTAGTTGTGTGCCGAGCACGAGAAGTCGGGGTGCGCCTTCAGGAAGCTCACCTGCCGCTCCAGCTTGGCCGGCTCGGTCCAGAAATCGTCGCCTTCGCAGGTGGCGACGAACTCACCACGGGCCTTGGCCAGCAGCAGCTCGAACGGCCGCACGCCTTGCGACTTTTGGTTGACGGTCTGCAGCACCGGCTTGATCACGCTCGGGTAGCGCTGCCGCCATTCGCGGATGACTGCTTGCGTGCGGTCGGTCGACGCGTCGTCGTGGATCAGGATCTCGAACGGGAACGAGCAGTCCTGGCTCAAAAAGCCGCGGATCGTGCTCTCGATGTAGCGCTCGTGGTTGTAGGTGGTACAGACGATGCTGACGATCGGCTCGCTGTGCGGGCCCCATCGACGCAGCAGCTCTTCTTCGGTGTGAATGTCAGGGATGCGGATCAGCTTTTGCTGGTCACCGAGCCCTTCGCTCACCCACTGGTCGGCTTCTTCGTAGCGGCCCAGGCGGTGCAGGCAAGTCGCGGCCAGGCCGTAGATCCTGCGCGGCGTGCCGGCTTGCATCTCTTGCTTCACGCGGGTCAGGCCACGCAGGGCCAGTTCCCACTGCTGGTGCTGCATTGCGATCTTGACCGCCTGCGGCAGCTCCGAGACGGGCGCCCGGTCGATCAGGAAATCGGCCCGGACGATCTCAAGCAGAGACGATGCCGTCGACTGCAATGCGAAGCTGTCGATCAGCCATTGGGCGATCTTTTGCTCGTGGTCCGGCGTTGCATCTTGTGGCGGGTCGACGATCAGACTGAAGGCGTCCAGCACGGCGCCGGTGCATTCGTCTTCGCTCAGCGCCGGGTACTGGCCCGCCACGAGTTGGAGGGCGAATGCAGCGCCGCCGATGCACATGGCACCGACCAGGGTCGTGGCCTGCGTGACACGCTCGGTGCCGATCTCGGCCAAGGTCGAGCTCGCCTCGTCACCCACCGCGAACTGCTGGTGCAGGCGTTTGAGCAGACCTGGCAGGTCGGCATCGACGGCGGGAACAACGGAGGCATGCATGTGGGAGAACTTTAGGGACCCCCACCATCTGCGTTCGCCGGATAAAGCGGGCTGTTTCGGGCCAGATTCGGCCCCTGTTTCCTCTGCCGTGGCTTATCTTCCTGGCTGCGGCTTTCGAAGCTGGGCCAGGCCATGGACGCGCATCCAGTGTTCGGCCCCGATGAACACGAACCGTGGCGCAGACTTGCCCGGGAGGTGAGCGTGAAATTCAGTTTCCTGATGTGCTCGGAGCGCAGCGGCAGCAACCTGATCACCAGGATGCTGGACGCGCATTCGGCCATCTGCGGCCCGGCGACCAAGCACCTGATCAACCCGGTCGCCCGCAACGCTTTTCGCTACGAGCCGCTGGAGCGGCCGGCGAATTGGCAGGCGCTGCTGGAAGACATCCACGCGCTGCTGAACGCCGAGTTTTCGCACTGGCGCACGAGCTTTTCGCTGGACGACCTGGCCGGTTTGGCCAAGCCGGGTGATCTGCCGATGCTGATTCGCCGGGTCTTCGCCGCCGAGGCCGAAGCCCATGGCAAGTCGGTGGTTTTCGTCAAGGAAAACCAGGTCTACGAGTTCATCGCCTTCCTGCTGTTGCACTTCCCCGAGGCGACCTACGTCTACCAGGTGCGCGATCCGCGCGACATGGCCTTGTCGTGGAAGAACAACCCCGGGCACCCTGGCGGCGTGTGCCGCGCGGCGCGGCAGTGGCAAGCCGACCAGCAAAACAGCCTGAAGCTCTACAGCGAGCTGCACAGACTGGGCCGGGCGCGCCTGATCTATTACGAGCAGTTGATTTCAGAGCCCGAAAAGGTGCTGACTGACGTGCTCGGCATGATGGGTCTGGCCTACGAGCCGGCGATGCTGTCGTACCACGAGTCGGAGTTGACGCGGGCCAACGCTGGCCAGCAGCACGCCTGGTCCAACCTGGACAAGGCGGTGATGACCGACAACAGCCAGAAGTACCGCGACGCGCTGAGCGCCGACGAGATCCGGGCGATCGAAAGCATCTGCTATTCCGAGATGCAGCACCTGGGCTATCGGTGCGAGTTCGACAAGCCCGAGCTGGACCGTTTCGCCAAGGAAGAGTTGGCGCGCTTTGAAGAAGCTGATACGCGGACCAAGGCCCATGCGCAACCGGCGAGCGTGAAGGCCAACGTCGAGGCCAAGAAGCGCTTCTATCAGCGCTTGCCGATCAAAACCTAGCTGGCTGGGCGGTTGGCGCGGCGGGCGGACGGGGCGGGCCCGGTCGATCGTTAGAAATCATGGTCGCCTTGCCCCCCAAGGTGGCCGATCTCCGTAGGCGTAGGTTGCACGCGAGCGTGCCGAGCTACATGCTGAGGACGGTGCCAT
>Ga0307515_10004746_pt1 | contig 27846 bp, 26 predicted proteins | sample 17_EM_MG_FD_194513 | JGI IMG/M metagenome (GOLD analysis project Ga0307515, IMG submission 194513) | Populus trichocarpa ectomycorrhiza microbial communities from riparian zone in the Pacific Northwest, United States - 17_EM | ecosystem: Host-associated > Plants > Roots > Unclassified | place... | reverse complement strand
ATGACAAATCATAATGAAACTAACCATATTTGGAATACCTCCAGCTATAATCAACAAATAACTGAATATCTTTAATAATATTTCCTATTTGAGTTAGTTTGTTTTGATTTGTCATTTCGAAATAGTAATGTCAAGTTTCATGTCATGACTCAGCAAAGTATTCTATGGTCATTACATTTTTCAAAAATAAAAGTAGCTGACTTTAATCAATTAAGAAATGTATCCAACTAGGCTATACCAATTTTGGAACACTATACCAAGTTGGAAAATCTCGTCATGTTGTGGATGCAATATTGCTGAGTTTGATTCATATAGCTGCACCCGACAAAATCGACTAAATGCGAACTTGACTTTCAAAAACCTTCAAAATGCTCAGAATGCTCAGAATACCTTTTCCACTTTTTGCTGATGCAGGTGCTCCTGAAAGGTCTTGCAGTTTCAGAGGCATATTCAAGATGCTGCACAATATGGTTTATTGAATAGTCAAATCTTCTAGCAGCTATGACATGTGCAATGACATGTGGGAAACGTTAAGAGCAGTTGAAACCTCAGTGCAGATCTGTATCAGACTTTAATCTTGGTGCTCTACACTCACAGAGGTGGTTCTTGAGATTCCAGGAACAATAACCACAAGTATTTTCATGGAACATAATTATCTTTGTTACCTATTTGTATTTCACAATCACACAATGATACACTATATTATCATGTGATACATATTGCCAGTTCAAATCTGTCTATATAAGTACATACAGTCAATCTCGCAGCAGATAGTGCTTGCGCAGAAGTGGAGGAGCCTCTGGTGACACTGGCTGGGTGAACTTGGCAAAGCAGTTGCAGTCCATGATTTAGTCAACTTAGAAATACAGCTTAAAGGTATTGTTCAAGCAATCTTGGTGATGAACTTGTAGGTGGTATTGAAGAATACTTGGAGATCAACTGTGAGGGTGTAATCGAGCAAGTATAGCGATGCACTTGGAAGTGGTGGTTGAGTTAGTTTCTAGATACGCTAGGACTCCTGTTGGTCAAACGGGTTCAGAGATACTCTTGGAGGTCACAATCAATTTACTGGTATATGAACTTGGAGGCCATGAATTGAAGTGTTTGAAGATGCACATGGAGGCCATGATGAAACGATTGTAGTCAAGATGCAGTCTGTGGTTGAGCATGTTGCGGCTGGAATTGAAGTTTTTGATCAAGGAAGTTCAGCGACACCCTAGACAGGGGTGATTGGATGAACTTTGAGATTCTCTTGATGGTAGTGATCAAGCAAAATAGAAGGTGTTCATGGAGGAGGTTACACTGCAGGCAGTCGATTGAAACGAAGGCATGACAGGAACAGCAATTACCATTCCTGGTGAACTCTGAATCTTGGGAATGTGTATAACAGCAACATGTGACCTGAGGCCCGGTTAGCACCAGTGTAGATTGGTCGCCGCTACGGCACTTAGATCAGTTCCGAAAACATCACTATTCAGCCTACCTGAAAGATCAGCCCAGTCCACATTTGCAACCATATACCTTCTATTCCAATGCTTTGGAACACTATGGCGTACATGCCTGTACACCGTTTTCGGTCTGTGAGAGACCAAATACGTGTTTCTTATGGCAATAGGAGTTTTACCTGTATTTGACTCGTCGCATCCCACTCTGCCAGAAATGACTCCTAATTCCACTTAGAGTCGTACAAACAGTGTCCACTGTCGATTGAGACGTATCCAAATTCTGGAAGCTAAGATGTCCAGCCAGTGTCAGAGGCTACACGATCACCATATCATTAAATGGGTCAGTCATTTCACAGTGAATATCTGACATCAGAGACGACAGGAACAGACCAAGTGAAGTCAAAAATGGCAATCAGAGGTTGAAGGGTCAAGGATGAAGCAAATCAAAACACTAAGCAAGTTGATGACCAAAGTGAGTTACAAAAAAAGGACAAAGCAAGTGGAAAAATGAGATGAAGCAAGTCAACAGAGACGAAACCAGTCGACCAAGACCAGCCAAAAGAACAGAAAAGTTGAAGACCTCCGAAGTCCAGAGACAAAGGCTGCTGAATGACTTGTCAGGCAACAATCATACGTGCGAAAGCGGATCACCCACAGTCTAGCGAAGTACATAAGACTACCAAGCCATGATGGCAGTGTGCAGCCAATTTGAGTCTCAGTCGTCAGCAGACCAACGAACTTCATACAGGGGGAGATAGCTGTGTCCATACAATAATGTCAACCCAAAAAAGGTGGACCAGGACTCTGCTCAAGCTGCCTTGCGAGAGCGCATCTTTGAAGTTGACCAGATGGTCACCAATGTGGTCTTCCAAAGACCATTACCTACCCAAGCGGGATCAATGAATCAATGCCACTACTGGCTGCAACATGCACTCTACAGAGCATGGCAAAGCACTGTACGATAGCTCAGAAAGTGCTAGCATAATTTTACTCGGTAAGTATAACCAGTATAGAGAAACTTACGTGTAAAATATCGACCAATATGATGCAATTGATGTATATCATCAACTGTGACAACTGATGGTGGGTGCAGAATCTCCCATCAATGCCGAGATACGACCTATGGGAATGATGCTCATTGGAGCATGGGTTAGGAAGTCAAGATATGGAGACAAAATCACTTTTGGATGTTGTCTTGTTTCTCTCCTCTTCTCTTCCTCTCTTCTGTTGATTGCGGCCCACTACAAATAGCGTCTGCATAGGTTGTGACCACCTGCCACTTGAGGTGGAGTGGCCCTATGCGCTGTATCAGCCAGAAGGTTGCCATTGAGCTTGACAAATCGGGTACGGGACATATTGGTTCATACAATCGCGTACATTGGATGTTTGTTTCATTCTTTGTTTCCCTCGCCTTCCATTCTTTTCTACTAGCTTTGGGATCCTGGGAGGTCTGCACCACAAGATGTGGATGATATAACAGCGACACTTGATCCAACGTCAGGTAAGTGCCAGTGAATATAGGTTGCCACAATGGCACTTAGATCTGTACCGAAATCCTTAGTATTCAATTTACCTTCAAAATCCCTCAAGTCCATGTTTGCAACTGTATACTATCTATTCCTAGACATTGGCAAATCTGGATGTATGTGCCTTCACGATGTAATGAGAGATAACTTAACATTTGCACATCCCCAAAAGATAGTTGTGGTCAATCTGAAAGTGGCTGATCTGAAAGGAGTAGTAATGGGAGTGAAAACTCAATTGATCGGTTCACTCAAAATCAGAAGAATATAGATAGTAGAGGATTAGAAGACATGCACAGAGATGGAAGATAAGAGGTGGGAGATGAGAGAGGCAAGATAAGTAACTGGCTGAAAGAGGAATACAGTCTAATCTTGATGGATGCTGGATTCAGTATTAACTCACCATTATGGCATAGAGAGAGAGAGAGGTATGGCTTAACTATGTGTTCTCAGATGATGGTACAGTTGTGGCAGAAAAAGGGAGAGATAGAAGGGAATTGGAAATATAATCATAATGTACTGTAAGTTGAATAATTCCATGTCTGAGTCGGTTGACCATATCCCTATGTCCTGTACAATATCCAATCTGCCAGATATAAATACTGATATGATGTATTCTAAACCCACTCAGACAGGTTGTACCACTGATTTCCAAACATCCATATATATCTTTACATATTATATTAATCTTCATTCTTCATCTCTCTCTTCCTTATCTACAACTATACCATTACCAGAGAATATGAATTTAATTCATCCATCTCAATTAGTCCATTGAATAATTATGAGATAACACCAATTACAGCATCCAATCAAAAATTGACTAACTCCCAGCCAGTCTCCCTTGGATTGCACGATTATGGGTTTACTGCAGAATGTAGCCTGACTGGCAGGCATGTGTCCCAACAGATCGACTCACTCCAGCCAACTCTGTATCTATAAGCCCACAGGTAATGTCTTCACTGAAACCATCCCCATGATTGTGTGTTAATAAATCAATAGAGTTTTAACTCCCATCATTCCTCCTTCTAGACCAACTGCTGCTAGATCTTCAATGACTAGCCTCTGCTTGGGCTGATATATAAACTTAACTGTTGTCACATTCCCATGATTGGAAGCTGACCAATAATATAATTCTCAACTCTGATTGCACCTCCCTCTCAATTAACTACCTACAGATGGACTACCTCTCTAATCACCACTAACTACACTTCAAAGTACACATTCAAGTTCTCTTGAACACTCTGTCCAAGCATGGTACTGAGGTCACTCAAGCACCCCATCCAAGTGTACATGATTATATCCTCGAAGTGAATCTGTATGTTTACACGATAATGCCATCCAAGTGCATCCCAAATATCACTTGATCCCCATTTCTGGCCATGCCTCTAAATGCTCTCCAGACTCACCCACAGAAAGTTCAGCTAGATCCTCAGTAGATGGAGCAATACATGAATTGATAGATGTATAACCACATGGATATATAAATATATAAATATATAGATGCATAGATACATAGATACACAAATACATAGATACATAGGTCATAGGTACATAGATCCATAGGTACATGAATGAGAATACAAACCAAGGGGATAAGTTTAAAATGATTTAACAATCGGTAGTTACTATGATGTCCAGGTTCAGTGGCTGGCATTCACTATACTTCCACACCTGTTGACTACATTCCCAACTGCTCATGAAATTGTGGCTACTCTTCCTGGATGCTCAAAGCATGGTCACTTGCACTCCAAGGTCAACTAAAAGCCCACTGTATTGGTACAGTCACCTTTGAATTGTGTTACCAGTGTTTCCAGCAGAATCTAAAGACAACTGCATCACTCCAGTCAATTTTGAGAATTAACTGTCCTAGAAATCTCATCTGCCAACTTCCACATACTGCCTGAGCCTCCTGGAGACAAAAAGTCATTATGCTGATGGGAGATATTTTTGCAGCACTTCGAGGTGAGTATAAGGAGATAACCACTGAGAATACCTGGAGATATACTTGGAGATATCTACTAAGCCAAATTAGTGATGCATTTAAAGGCTATCGTGAAGGAAACTTGGAGATAGAGATGGAGCAAGTTTGGAGGCAGCTTTGGAAGGTAAACATAAGTGAAATTTGGAGAGGTACATGTTGGTCCAAATAGAGTTGAACTTGGTGATACACTCAGTGGGTAAAATAGAGTAAACTTGAAGATGTAGTAAGAGGACAAGATACACTAATCTCTGGGATTCACTTGCAGGCCTTGATTGAGTAAACTTGGAGAGGGAGATAAAGCCAACTTTGGGATGCCCTTGGAGGCAAACATAGAGTGAACTTGGAAATTCACTTAGAGGGTAAGGAACAGTTAATCTACAGATATACTGGCACACTGTAATGTAGTGAACTTGGAGAGAGATATTAAGCCAACTTTGAGATACACATAGAGGTCTAGCTAGAATGAATTATGCAGCTACACTGGAAGAGTAAAATAGAATGAGCTTGAAAATACATTGGCAGGTAAACAATTGAATTGGGGTAGGTTAATCATATCAGCAAAATGTATTTTGATCACTGAGTACCTCTGTGAGTGTCTGAGAGTTGTCAGACCAGAATCCCAGGGTGGTTCAATCCCAGAGTTCACTGGACTGATGCATTGGCCTGTACGTGCACCTAGAAGCACATGCGAGTGCTGGCGACAACTCCGGAAGTGCTGACCCCAACACTTGCTGCACTGTGGAGCGCCGGTGACAGGTGTGAGAGTGCCCACGACAAGACTGGGAGCACGTGGGAGCACTGGTGACTAGCCTGGGAGCGCTGATCACCTGCCTCAGTGCATGCCAAATTACTGTTGGGCAGTCTGGGAAAAACATCATCTTCGTTGCGAACGCTGGAGCTGCGCCTGGTAATCATAGCTACTACTTATCATTCAACACTCTTTCAAACTTATGTATTCAGTTTGTATTCTCATCTATGTATCTATGAATCTACATAGCTACACATCTACACAGTATATCTGAACTGGCTGCAGGTGGTGCTTGAGAGCAATTCAAGGTATGCCTGAAGATGATGATCAAATGAACTTAGAGTTACAATCTAAGGCCATGATTAAGCGACTTTGGAGATACACTTGGAGAGGCCAGGATCGTGCAAACTTGGAGGCCACGATTGAGGATAATTAGAGATACACTTGGAGGCCAGCATCGAGCGGGTTTGGAGATAAACTTTGGAGGTCTTCATCAAGTACAGATTGGAGAAGTACTTGGAGGCAGTTGATTGGAGGTGCGCCAGGTGCTTGAGACTCTATTCATCAGTGAGTTGACTCGCAACTGTGGGAATGTGATGAGATGACTTTACCTTTGAGCTCTCATGGACAGCTGGCAAGTGGCAGTCGATCTTGTAGGGAGGCACGCCAGAAGCTGATTCTACATTTTGGGGTTAGCTCCTAATCGTCAGAATGAACGGAAGACACACAATCTTGGGTGGACGCTACAGTACTCGCTGTATGCAGTACTCGGCATTAACTTATGATCATGGCATGCAGAGATAGAGATTGATGACTTGACTTTGTGTTCTGTGATGATGGTAGAGTTGTGGACGAGGATGAGAAATGGGGGATTAAGATTGATTTGATATGGAGGATATGAGCCGATATGCGAAGACAGGGGTATGACTTGCCCGATTGGGGTTTGAAGGCCTTGCATCAGTGTTATTACACGCCAGATCCGGAGTAATACCTGTAGTATCTGGATTGGTAAATTGACTTGCACACGAAATTCTCTTCAGTCCCAGTTTCTCATGATGATTTCCCATCTCCTCTCAACTCTATTATTCTTGACCTCAACTCTACCATCACCTAAGAACATGATGTTAAGTCATCCTTCTCTATCTCTCCATGCCAAGGTCATGAGTTAACACCATGTACAGCATCCCAAGATCGACAGTCTCCCGCTCCCAGCCAGTCTCTCATCTCTCAGCTCTCAGTAGGCCTTGTTGTACTCAATTCTCTACATTCCCACAATGACAAGTTAACCACTGAATATAGTCTCAGCTCCCATTGTGCCTCTCTCCCAATCACCCACCTCCTAGTTGACCGCCACCCGATTTACTGCCATGGACTTGATTGCCTCCAGATTGACCGCCTCCAGATTGACCACCTCCAGATTGACCGCCTCCAGATTGACCGCCTCCAGATTGACTGCCTCCTGATCAGCTGCCTCCAGATCAACCGCCTCCAGATGAACCGCCTCCATATCAACCGCCTCCAGATCAACCGCCGGGAAAGCGACCACCTCGTACTGCTGCAATCGTGATCAATTATGACCTCAGAAACTATCATTATTCTTCCTCGATCCCAGCTAGTGTAAGCAACGGTTCCGAATTCTGGGTTCTGTTCCGCTTCTGTGTTGGGACCGAACCCTGACTGTTGCAACTGGTTCCCATGCAAAACCCGCTCCTCAAATGGCAACATATTTCACTGCAATTAAGTATCTGGGTTCTCATCATATCGCGACATAATATATAGGTGAAATATCCATGTTGATGCCCTCTTTCATATCCCGTTCTCCGATTTGTGATTGGATGAATATTCGTTGGGTTGCTATCAAAATCAAGTCATGTTGGGGTGATTGTCGGCTGTATTTCACAGCGACTCAATGAATATTAATCCGATCACAAATCAGGGAACGGGAGATGTAAGAGGGCACCAAACTGCATATTCCACTCATAGATTATGTTGCAATAGGATGACAATCCAAATACTCAATTTTAGTGAAAGTTGTAGAACCCACAAAATGGAACAGTGGTCCAGTTCCAACCTGGCCCCAAACCTGGCTGTTTGAGGTGCAACTATCGTAAGCACTTAGACCTGGGCCTACGGTCCGGTTCCAAACCCGAACCACAGCCAGGCAACCCGGAACCATCGCTATCACTACTCACAACCTCCAAGTTCACACGATCATTGCCTGCAGGTGCATCTCCAAACACGCTCCATTATGGACGGTGAGTGCATCCCTGTGTTCACACTCTCTCGACCTCCATGTGCATCTCCAATCGCGCTTGATTACAGCCTCGAAGTGAGCCTCTGAGTTCAGTTGCTTACAGCCTCCAACTGCATCTCCACTCTCGCTTGATTATGGTGTCCAGGTGAATCTCTGAGTTCACTCACTCTGGGCCTCCAAGTGCATCTCCAAAACTCGCTCAATCTCCGCCTCCAAGAACATCTCTAAGTTCACAGTTTCATGGTGTGGTTGAAGAGCAGAGCTCTCACAGCATCCGAAGAGAATGCACGAGACAGAGCGCCTCTGGCTCGAGAAGTGTAGGCAGAGGGCAAGAGGATATGACGGCGTACACAGCCATGAGAAACCACATAAATTTGCGCGGATCTATGAAAACTCGGGAAGACTGTGTGGGATGAAGTGCTGGGAAAGATATAGTGTGTGAATTGTATAATGAGATGATGTCTATCTACCCCAGGGTCTGCAAAATATCTACTCCCTGTCACTCAGTCTGCTCCCCATCTGTCTCCATTATCCCTCAATCTCCATACACCACCCGCAAGCTTCCTCCTGCATACCTCATTTGCGGTGGTGGCAAGACACAGATTTTCCCCTCCACAATGGCCTCCAAGTGCATCATTATGTTCTCTCAATCAGCATCTCCAGGTGCTCCTCCGATTACGCTCGAGCACTGTCTGCAGCCTGATTGACCGTATGTACATATAGAGAGGTTTAGAAAATACATGCCATATGATGATATAGTGACTCTTGGGACAGTAACAAAGACGAATATAATACATGAAATACCTTGTGATTATGGAACCCTGCAAACCACTTCTGTGAGAATATGGCACCAAGTCTCCCATAGAAATGCCCTGAGGTCTCCGCTGCTCTTGAAGTCTCCCCCAGAGCTGTGCAGAGGTCTCAGCTGCGCCAAAATGTGACTATCCTATAAGTCAAATATCGAAACATCCAGAATGCACCTCCATACCTTCAGGTGCTTTCAGGAGCACCTGAGAATGCTCTTGCAGAGTCTCTGAGAATTTACTTAGCTCCAGGACGGCATGGAAGCATCTCGAAGTACTTGAGAGCACTAATGAGGTCAAGCGTAATGTCTGAGAGGATTGCGTATTGCTTCCGGACCAATTTACAATATCCTGATTCAGCACTTCCAGGAAAAGATATATCAGATTGGAAGTAGAATGGAAGCTGTGGATAGTGTTAGCAACGGTTCCAGTTTTGGACCCGGCGGGTATTATAGGTCTGCGTGGCAACGGCCTTACCCCATCAAAAATCGACGATTTTTTAAGGGAATCATCACTTTAAGGCCACAAATATTGATCACAGAGTTTAGTGTTTGGTATGTAAAACATGCAGCTTTGCACGGCACATCTTTTGGCCGTCTCCGATTTTCGATATCTTTAAACCTCAGCAAGCGGCAGCCCAAAAACCTCGTTTTTACGCCAAAAATGACAATAATTTCAAAGCAGCATGCTGAGTTTTGAAGAAATCAAAAATCGGAGACCACCAAAAGATGCGCCGTCTGCAGCTACATATTTCATGTACCAAACAATAAATTATTGGATGAATATTCGTGGACTTAATTGAGGGAACCGTTTGGCACAAACCCGGACCGAACCGGCCAGGGCCGGGTTTTCATGGAACCGCTATAATAGAAACGGTCCGAAAACGGAACCGTTGCTAACACTAGCTGTGGATGTGTTGATTAATTACATAATTATGAGAATGCGGAGAAGCAAACGATAATTTCCTAATTGCTGACTGTCAATCCGTGTATTCAGTGTGCATGCACTATTATGGTTTGTAATGATAGAAATAGATCAGAAAATATTGATTTATCAAATAGTGTCAAAGTTGAAGACGTAATGAAAACAGCAGGGGAATAGAGATTCATACAAATAGGGAAGTTATTATGAAAAGAAGTGAGTGAGAAATTGTTATATGGCCAAGTCATTTTAAAAAATCGGATCTGATGGAAATAATCATGAATTTGAAAGGTTTCATTCCCTGGACCAGCCAAATGAAATCTGACTAGGTAAGTTGTCTCCCGTTTTTCTGCCATCTGTTTATATACTTCTATGTCATCCTCCTTCTCCATCTTCCATCCCTCTGGCTTTCATTTACCCAGACCCAACTCTCACATAACGATTTGAGGTTAAGTTATGCATTACTGTCTGATTATGTCATGATATTGAGTTACCAATAAGTACCCAGCACAATCATCTCTAATGAGAAGATAATGTCACATCTACATACATCTCTATGAGGAGGTAACTCCTGATTGTAGCATCATCTTCCAATAGATTACCCTTCAGATTACCCATCCCTAGGCAGCTCTCCAGGGTCAAAAAAGGTATCCTGTATACTTGTTCCAATTCCTCAACTACAAGCTACGCTATGCACCTGGTCTCATCACTCATTGCGCCTTCTTTGAAATATATCATCTGCAGCCAGCGCTGGTTGACCTACTCCAATTCACTGTTGATTATCTCCAAGTTTGCCATCTCTCTCGATCACCATGTTCGCTCAGTCACAGCCTCCATATGTAGTAAGTAGCATTGTAAACCTCACCACCAAGTCTGTCTTTATGTTACATCTCTATACCTACTGAGATATTGTCCTGCTCGTACACCTCCAAGTAAGCTATAGTCCTGTCAATTGCCAGTCTATTTAGACTTTGTATACATAGATGGTTAGATAGACAGATAGATAGATAGATAGACAGATAGATAGATAGATAGATAGATATATAGATATACAGATAGAGAGAATACAAACTAAATAAAGGAGTTCTACAATCATTCAACTCAGGGTAGAAACTAAGCTTTCTTGTTCAAGTGATTTCCGGGTTTATCTGAAATATTCCAGCAGAATAAATCTCTACTCCTTAGAACATCTACTATGCTTTGAGATACTCCGTGACTTGTCACTCATACTTTTATGTTGTTACAGATTCACCACTCACTCTTACAGCTACTTACTTGACTTGACACCTAAGCTTTTTCATTCTTACAAACTTCTCACCTGTATGCATACATGCTCCCAGGGGCTTCTTATGGCCACTACAAGGGTTTACACAGCTCAAATGATTTTCTAGTGTAAGATTATGTATTGACAACTCTGAGATATTCCCAGAGTCTATAAGAGACATATTATCATTTCGGTAATAGATAGTGAGGTTATCCAAACTTAGTGTTACCAATGGTTCCTGGGTTTCCCGGCCGCCGTCCGGGTTGGAACCCAAACAGTGGCCCCAGTTCGGTGCTGCAACCGCCAATGCGCCGGACTGCCCAATGACAAGCGGTTCCAAACCCGAACATCACCTTAAAGCGCAGTTTTTTCGCTGGGTTTCATATACACCACCACCTCATTCTCTCGAAGTCTGAACTTTTGCTCTAATAAAGTATTTGAGTTCTGATCATATCACAATATGATATAAATGTAACACAGGGAGTTTTGCATGCTCTTTCACCTCCCGCTCCCCAATTTACAATCCTATCAATATTCCTTGAGTTGTTGTGAAATGACAACGAAAATTGGGCGTTTTTCAAGGTGACTCAAGAATATTGATCAGATCGCACATTGGAGAGCAGGAGGTGAAAGAGCATGCAAAACTCCATCTTTTAGGTATATAACATATTGTAATACGATCAGAACTCAAATATTTATTTCGAGCCAAAGTTCTGAGTTCGCCAAATTGTGTGATCGGGCAAAAAACCGCAGGTTCTGTGTGGTTAGATTTTTCGATGGGGTAATACCCATTGCAACGGTTCCAGTTTGGTTCCAGCCTGGCCCCGGAATTAAACTGCGGATTTGGAACCGTTGCTAACACTATCCACACCAAATTAATTCAATATATCTATCACTCCAAGTCATGTTCAAGGCAGATAACCTTACAGGAGTACATCATGGATTTTTGTGTGTATACATTCAAGCAATACTAAATACTGAAGGATGGAGAATAGTATGTTATATTTCAAAGTGTCATAGTATCAGTATTTTTATTTACAATGTAATTCTTAAGAGGAAACTTTTACTCTATTGCTCTATATGTATATCAGAGATCTTAAAATGCTTTACTGGTGTTCAGACTTTTCTAGTTGGAAAACTATATAATACTATCTTTACAAGTGATAATATTTAATTGTTGCAATTTGGACTACACAGGTGGTAACTTTCAAGATAATTATTATTAGCACTAAATATCATGTCATCGATACTTTTCAAAAGTAATTTGGATATTTACATAGTCTGTTTTGAAAGATATCACTCATATCAAGAAACTATTGTATATATTCTGCTTCTTAAATATCTTTACAGTTTTGCCTTTCACTACTCCACAGTATTCCCGGAAAATTTATGATACCTACAGATGCACAATTGAAGCTTATTACAATCAGAAATATGATACTATAACCATCTCTGATTTGATTTCTAGTATGTAATACTTATTGATTGCTTGGATACAGCTTCTCTTTCACTATGAATGAAGCGTTCAATAATTTCTACAAATTTTTCAATTTAATACCTTGCCAAAGATATTGAATAGCACAATGTACAACTGTTTCTTTATATACTAATATTGTTGTTAATTGATATCCAACTAAGGTTACTTTTATTTATATTGTTTCATCTTCTTAATAATAACACAATGGTCTTATCCCTTTAATATATCATTAATAGTACAAAATGCTAATGTATAATGATTCTTGTAGTCCAGTATTTGGAGGAAAATATACTACCACAACAATATATTTTCCTATACTTATCGAATTTACGTCATAATGCTCAAATCTGCAATAGATTACTATATTAATTTTCTGAATTAATTTCTACATGGTCAAGAGTAAACTATTATTTACAGAGACTTTAATATTAAGAAATTTATGTAATCCTCTACATATCTGGTATTCTTTTGTATCAATCAATTTTCCAACAATTCTATAAGTTCTTTGTAAAATTATATATAAATTAATGGAGGATTCTGCTTAATATCTAAAAAGAGAACAATTTTAAAAACCTTAGTAGAACTTATAGTATACTTCGCTTTTCTTCTATTGGTATATAAACCTCTTTAATTCAACATAACAAGATCTTTATTCTATATAATAAAGTTATCTTATTATTGTAAATACTGACTGAAATACATGTTCAACCTAATAGCTAAATTTACAATTTTAACATTTAATACTTCTGACATGATATGAACTTTCAGTAACAGCAAAACCCATAATTTGATATGTGGTATTTATTTTCTTTCTATATTTATTTGTCTCAATATTGATGATAAATTGTTGTTTTGAATCAGAACTACAGCCAATTTTTATAAATCCAATGTGGTTTATAATTATAGTATATCTAGTCTTAGAAATAAGTAACTTAAGTAAGTTTTGTATACTATATTTTTCAGAATTAAGATATATTATTTGGTATTGCTTTAAGGAATAATGATGTTTGGAAGAATATGCTTCTGCTTTGTCACCCTCATCAGTGGGCAGTACTGCACTCTGTCATTTCATTCATTTTTTAACACAATACTGCAAATGGAAGAGTTAGATTCCAGATGAACAACTTAACCATTCAAGCAAACAGCAATATTGCCTGTACTGATATTTAGCATACTCCTCTTGGGTGTTTTATTAGTTCCACTGTGCGGAATATCTGTCTTGATATAAACTTACTAACTGTTGCTAAGTCTAGTGGACATAAATACAAGAACTAAAATATATGTGCCTCCACCACACTCAACTATAAATCAACCCACATGATAGCAACACTCCAATTGTTCTTTACACTCCTCCATGGCGGTGAAACAGTTTGCCATACTAACCAGTAAACAGAGTATATGTTGGGTATGGCCCAAAGCTCCTCCCAAACAATCAACCATGTGTGGAGCTCCTCCAACACAATCTACTTGGTCTGGAGGTTATCTGAAACTCTAATCCACTCACTTGATACCACTTTCCTGCAACCTTCACACTCACCCAGTTTACGCCCATGTGGAATACCCCTGCTGTCTGGCGAGCTATGCCCACAAGACTCCCTCGGCCTTGGGTATTACTCTTTGTCAGCTCTCTGTTGTAAATCTTGATCACATTTACATGGACAGGGAATATCTGGGATTTCCAATATATAAACAATAATTGAGAGAGAGAATTGGATGCAGCATTATTATCAAAGACATTTTCTGCTACAGCTTCATGTATACGATGAAGGCCCCCTGGTAGCAGAAGCCACAATGGTATATCTATATATCTGATGGCGTTGCCTTCAACCCTGCCAGCACAGTAATTAATCTCCCAATCTGCTCATTTGGTATGCAGTATATACCCTTCAAACTTTCACCAACCTGCACAAATGTGATATTTTGTAAAATAATTCAACTACCAGCACTTCTTCAATGGGCTTTCTCTATTGCTTACTGTAATCCATGAGTTGCCAATCAATGTCATTGTGATCATCATTGCTGCTACAGCAGATAGTGATGCTGCAGTGCTCTCCATTGGAGCAATGCTTGAACAATACTGTTTATTATACCCTACCCAATAGAATTTCTATCATTCCTGAGTATCCTTCCAATATGTATAGCAATAGTTCTGCTCATTGTCTCAAATACTACTCTTACACTCCATGACGCTATCATTCATCTTCTGAGATGCTTGAGTGTGTTTGAATGTAGTGATCTTTATTAGAAACTTGGAGACTATGGCTGCCACCTCCAAAATGTGTTCCTGCTGTTACAATATATTAGGTGCACTTATTCTTGAACAGCCTTCTCAAGGTTGTCAGCCAAGGGGACAATCTTGTCATATACCAACTTTGTACTGAACATCCAATAATTATCCTTTGGTGCACCCTTTATCAAATAATTAATCTGTTCACTTTTTGTCATAATTCCACTGCTACTATTTAGCCAATTGGTCTCAGCGCAAAGATCAATGTCTTTCATATGACTATGAATCATTCATAAGTACTGCTGTTTACCGTCGCAGTCACTCAACCATACCGTTGAAAACTGATTGTGCACTGCCCACACATTAACCTTCAGATTCGATTTGTTGTTCTCCTTCAGGTGATCCCACAGTAACTTTGTATCTGTCTGAACACTGGACTGCTGCTTCGGCAAAGACCTTTCCATTACGAGGCGAATGATCAATCGTGCAATTCCATGCTGCATCTTCCATCATTTCAACTCTGTTATGTCTTCTGGTGCTACATCTATGCCATCGACAATGCCAAGAACCTGCTTCTGTTCCTAGAGTATATCCATTTCCAATCTCCAACTCTGATAGTCCATACCATCAAACTTCTTGATTGAGATCGCTGTTGATTTAGCCATTTTGTCAGCCATATGCGCGTTGTGTCAATCAGGACTCCTCGTAGGCTGTGCTGATGATGCCGCAATTTGATATCTCAATCCGAGTCGAGTTAATCAAATCAGTGAAGTGCCTGGGCTTATCACCTGTTGTACCATGTCCGCTGTGCTGAATCTCTCCATTGACTTAAGCTCACTGACTGACACTATGTGTAATTGATACATACACAAGAACTAAGATGCATGCGGCTCCGCCGCACTCAACCCTTAAGCAACCTAAGTGATAACTGCACTCAAATCCGTCCCCACATTGGGCTGCTCTCTTTCTCTTTCAGCTGCAGCTGGTACACTCTTCATTCACTCGAGGTATTGACTATGTGAACACTTTAGCTGTGCAGGTCGCACTATATAATACAGCTCCTGGTCACGGCTGCACAGAATGTAGGCTTTGACGAGTCTTGGAGTCTCATGTAAACTTGCAAGCTCCTACCATGCTGTGGTGGAGGACACCTCAAATGGGCCGGTAGGCTGCGCAATCTACGCTTTTTTGTGGCCATGGCAGGGGTAGCGACAGGGATTAAATGTAATTCGTGTGATATTCTGTGATTGCAAGTATTTTTTCCTTGTTGGCGGTGCTGTCGCCTACTCTTCACCACCATCGGGCCCCACCCCTCAATGCAACAGATATCAGAAGAGCGGCGGTGTGTCAGCAGTAACTTGCCAGTAAGCGACCCCTCTGTATGCAATTCAGATGCTAATCTAGTGACTGCAGTTTACAGGCTGAGATGCCACCTCAGAACAAGAGAACCCAGCAGAGCTGGTAAGCTGCTGTAGAAGCAGCTGCAAAGCGTCGCTTCACCAGCTGGCCTAGAGGCAATGAACTACCTAGTGGTGAACCGGAATATTTTTGTGATAAAGAATTTGAGCCACTCAGGATCAATGCTGCTGAAGAGGAGGTAGCAGCACAATGGAGAGATGAGGATGCTGTGTCAGATGTGGAAGCAGAGTGCCGAGTTGACCGACATTTCAATGACAGCGAGAGTACTTCAGACAGCGGGGACAGTCTACCTGGTTCCTGGCCTGATGGGGTGGATGTGGACTGTTGGAGTGAGGCAGAGGTGTGGTCTACAAGTCTCTCCTTAAGGCTAGTTGAAGGCAGTTTATGGAAGGCTGCTGAAAGTGCACTGCCTGGAAATAGCAGACTGTTACCATTACAGACACCTGGTAGGTTTTTACTTCCCAGGGGTACTATGTTGGAGAGTATCCTGTACTGTTACTAACACATTCAATTACAGGTGCAAGAAGGGCTCACAAGAACCACAACAAGATCAAACAGCTGGAACAGGAAGAGAAAGCTGTATATCTAGCAAGTACTTATGTGACTATTGCCCGCTTTTTTTTTTACAGCAACAGGACCTTATCCTCAGGTTCCCCTGGGATTTAAATTCATTCTTCCTGTCAACAATCCATACTTCACTCCAGATTTTGATCTCCGCAACCCTACTAGTACCACTTGCAGCCTTGAGGAAACTCTACGCAAGGAAGTGAAGCATCTTGTGATCTGGATTAAGAAACACCAACCCAACCATGACACTCCCTGGGGACAGCTTATTGATTGCTTGCTACGATTACTTAAGAGATGGGCTAAGTGAGTTGATCCTTCTTCAAGTGTTCCTCCTCACACTCTCTTGCGACCTGAACAAACTTGTATGGAGGATTGTTCATCATTTGCAATTGAAATTGATCGGGGGCACCTCTTAGCAAAACACCTGAGGCGTTCGAAGAGAGAGTGGAGCCAGTCAGACATGCTACCTCCTAAAAGTATGTGGAGACAACATGTCAAATGTGACACTCTCATTAATGATGAAGGTGTTACAGTTAGTGTGAGGGAATACCGGAACACCGCTTCCTGGAATGTTACACCGAAGGGAATTTGTGACGTGGTGCGCATAGTGCTGCAAAGTAAGGTTGCTGCAAATGCAATGAGTTTGGACTGTATCCTTGAGGACAGACCCAAGGCTGGAATTTCAAGGGGAGTCTCATTGCGTACTGCACATCGCTGGTCACACAAGCTGGGCTGGATCTGGAGCAGAGATCGCAAAGGATATATTCATGGTCATGTGTGAGAGGATGTTGTGGAGTATTGTGAGAAGGTGTGCCTTCCTGCTTGGCTTGCAATCAGGTCCTCCTTGTGTGAATGAATTGATGGTGAGGAAATTCTAAAGGCTCTGCTACCATTGGGAATGAAGAGGAGAATCGTCATCACACATGATAAATCCACCTTCAATGCTAATGATGACAATTCCTATCCCTGGAGAAAAAAGGCACGCAACCATTCAAGAAGAAAGTGCGGGGAAACGGCTGTATGGTATCGGAGTTCTCATCTGCAGCATGCGGTAGACTCTCTCACCTTGACATTCAGACAGGAAGAAGGGTATACGCAATGGAAAATATCCAGGATGGGAGCTCCGCATCTAATAATGGATACTGGAACTCAGAGCTGATGCTAGCCCAAGTAATTAATAAGGCGTGTCCTATTTTTGAGAAGGCCTATCTGGATCACATTGCAGTATTTCCTTTTGATAATTCCAGTGGTTATGCTTGCAAAGCGGAAGTTGCACTTGTCGCAAGCAGAATGAATCTCAACCCTGGTGGAAAACAACCACTCATACGAGATACCACCTTTACTTTTACTGGTCCTGGCTATCCTCTCATGTCCCCTGTCACACAGCGTATGGTTTTTCAGCCAGGGAATTATAATGTCCCTCCTCATCTGCTTGGTGAATCAAAGGGAATGAAGCGTCTCTTACAAGAGCGGGGTTTGTGGATTGAAGGGCTGAATGCTCGGTGGCCAAGTTGGAAGAAGAGACAATCGGCCGAGACTGAGGAACAGTACATGGCCCGTGCATCAGGTTTTCAGCTCTGCTTAAAAGGTGGTTCCTGTTGTGCCTTCAGGGTAATCGAATTGCAACTAGACTTTCTTGCTGAGAAATCTCTTCTTCAGATTGAAATCACAAAAAACGGCCTTGAGTGATGATTCTACCCTATATTTCACTGTGAAAACAATTATATTGGGTTCTACTGGGGTGCGGTTAGAGGATATACTCGAGAGAACTGCAACTACTCAGATGTATTGTTAGAAATGGTTCCAACCCACTAGAATGATTCCGGGTTAGGGTTGGAACCAGAACCGAACTGTTGCAACGGTTTTACCACATGAAAAACCCGGGCAGTTGTATTTGAGCTGGTTTCAACCTAAAAACCCGGCCCTTGCAAGCCCAGATTCTTCGCTCCAATTAAGTTCTTGAGTTCTGATCGTATCGCGACATGATCTATACGTGGATTATGCAGTTTTATGTGCTCTTTCACCTGCTGGTCCCTGATTCGGAAACTGAGCAATATTCGTTGAGTCACTGTTGAAAACCGGCAAATTGTGTGTGATTTTGAGTGTTATTTCATAGCAACCCAATGATTATTGATCAGATTGTACATTGGAGACCTGGGCATGAAAGAGCTTCTATAACTGCATTCATCGGCAAAAGTGCGAATCGACGATAGACTGCGCTACGCGCACACGTGCAATCGTGCAGCTCATAGCAAGCTTCCCGTGGACCCATGCGCAACGCGCAGCCTATAGTTATCTATAGTTGATTTATAGAGATGTGCACGGAGGCCTATGGAACTATATACAGCTGGCGGCCGGAGATGGACCTATACCAGTCTTCACCACTGGCAGTCCTCGCTGCTATACCGGTACTGTACACTGTCGCTGGGAGTCCGTCTGAGAGCCTGCTTGAGAGCCTGCTTGAAAGCCTCTTTGAAAGCCTGCTTGAAAGCCTCTTTGAAAGCCTGCTTGAAAGCCACTTTGAAAGCCTGCTTGAGAGCCTTCTTGAGAGAGCCTCGCATCGGGAGGAGTAAAGTTTTCCATGGGAAGCTTTTGGCCGATGGAAAACCCTGAGCTCGTGGTTAATAGAAGGCTCTAAGTCTGTGGAAGCTTTGGCTAGTAGAAGGCTCTAAGTCTGTGGAAGCTTTGATGCTACTAACATTGACGTAGCCAACCTACTTGGCTAAGTGCTTCTGGTACTATGATCACCTTCGCCAACACCATGTCCATCTCCATCGGCATCGCCATCATCACCATCTGCCCTGGACGGAATGTGCACACATACCCCCACAATCGGTGGGAAGCGGGCAGCAGATTCCGCTGGAAAATCTGAGTCGGAGATCTGCTCTTCCCAAGATCCAATTGCCTACCTTTCCTGCAGAATCTACGGCTGCAGTTGTCAACACCATGACCGTGAGACATCGTGAGATCCTGTCGCAGTGGGCGCACTAAAGATAAGGTTCAGACTATGATATCGACCGACGTCATGATTTGGCCACCATACACCGCCTGCTGCCCACCACCCGCCACCTGCCACATGCTACATGCCACACGCCACCCACTATTCGAAATCCACTCGACCCCGCACCCGAATCCGCCCGATGGCGGAGCGGCCAATGTGGCCCTGTCATTCCGTATAGAGAGAGACCACAAGAGGTGAGAGAACGACGTCACTTTTGGACTTTCTCACAGCGCCCGCTACCATTTCCAACACCGACCAAACACTGGTAGCCACACGCCATCTGTGTCACACCTCCCAGTGCCTGGTGTCTGCAACTCAGTAAGTGTCTGGATCGAGCATGAAGGTGCATATTTGGAAGGAGTAGAGTTTTCTACGGGAAGCTTTGGCCGATGGAAAACTCTGAGTTTGTGGAAGTTTTGGCTAATAGAAGGCTCTAGGTCTGTGGCAGCTTTGGCTAGTAGAAGGCTCTAGCAACGGGGAGTATATATTCATGAGACCCCAGGGTAGATCGATCTCATCTCATATCATCTTATCATACAATGAATTACACAATCAATCTTTCCCATCTTGTGGTCTCACTCGCTCTTTCCGAGATTTTGTGGATCCAGGCAATTGTGTGGATCCTCATGGCCGGTTACTAGTATCATATCTTCTCACCCTCTTCCTATGCTCCTCGAGCCAGAACCGCTCTTTCTCACGAATTGCCTTTGGAATGCCGCGAGACGTGCGGCGGAGTGTTGATGATGGGCTCTCTGCCTTCTAGTGCCGCCGATTCACCACACCGCCGCCGGCTGCCGGCCGCCCGCCATACACCACCACCTTCCCACCTCCCAGTGCCTACAACGCAGCAAGTCTCCGAAACGAGCATGCAGGGGTATATGTGGGAGCAATAGTCAAGTGAGATTGGAAGTGTCTTCCCTCTTGAGAGTGTACTTGGAAGTGTAGAGCCAAGTAGGCTGCAAGTATACCATCGACTGCTATTGGGAGCGTACTTGAGAGTGACTCGGAGGTGTACATGGGAGCGTACTCGGAGTCTACTTGGGAGTGTCTTGAGAGCGTACTTGGGATCATATAAGCAAACAGGCTGGGAGTGTGTGATCAAAGCGATTGGGAGTGTACCGAAGAGTGTGCTCGGGAGTGTCCTTGAGAGTGTCTTGAAAGCTTACTCAGAAGTGTACAGTCAAGCAGGCTGGGAGTGGGCTATCAAGTGCAACTGGGAGCATCCTTAAGAGCGTCCTCGGGAGTGTGCTTGAGAGTGTCTTGAGAGCTTACTTGGGAGCGTACAGTCGAGCAGGCTGGGTGTGTGCCATCAAGTGCAAGTAGGAGTGTCCTTGGGAGCATGCCCGGCAGTGTACTTGAGAACGTACTCAGAGGTGTACTTGGGAGTGTACTCTGAGTGTTCTTGGGAGCATCTTGGGAGCTTACTTGGGAGCGTAAGTCAAGCAGGCTGGGAGTGTACAATCGAGTGCAATCAAGAGTGTAGTGCAGAGCATACCTGGAAGTGTGCAATACAGTGCATTTGGCAGTTTTATTGAATGCAGTATGATGTATAGTATCAAGCGCTCATAATCACATGCGTATCATAGTAATCTAGTCAACTTGCAGGTCCATAGGGCCTCATAGTGGCACGCGTCAAATAGGCTATGGATTACCGGCCCTTAAACAGCTTCTCTATGAGTTACGCGTTGAGTAAGGTCATTTTTGCCGGTGTTGTTTACATATATACCATGTCGTTATACAATAAGAACTCAAAAACTTAATCGCAGCCGAAATTGTAGTAACTGCAAAATCAAACCGGGGTCCAGTCCCAACTCGGCCAAACAACCATTGTTTTATGTCCTGTCCAGGTTACAACCCCGCCAAGACACAGCAGGTCGGGTTTTTGGACGGGTCTGGAACCGAACCGAACCGTTTTTGCGGTCCGAACCCGGACCGCTGGCGGGTTACCCGGACCCGTTGCTAACACTATGAGTCATTTGTGGAACTTGAGGGTACTGTGTGGCGTGGTCTAGATTCTGTTTCCCTGGATGCCATTTGCCGCTTTGCAAATCAATCTTGTGGATGGATTGGTTCATATATTTCTGGTCTCAATGAATGGCAGAGGGAATATGTGGAGGCTGCGGAAGCATCACATCGCAGGAGAATTGGAGAGGATCTTGTATAGTGTCAGCCGCTTAGTCAGTGTATGTAGCCAATCAAAAGTGATTTCATGTTGCAGCTTGGCATGCCAAGACATGCCAAGTACATCTACTTTTTTTTTCCGCCCATCCAAAATACCGAGTTTTTAACACCTATCTGCAAACCCATCTTTTCCTCAAATTAATTTTTGTCAGCGTAGAACTATTCTTCACCAAGTTAAATTAAATTCTACACTCGCGGCTTTATCATTTGCATTGTTGTGGTTGTATAGATACACGGGTGGAGTGGTGGAATAATTCTGTTCGTGAGCGGCACATTTAAGGTGTCCTCCATAGCGAGCTTGTGAGCTGGCACATTCAAATTTGTCATATTAGTGCACCACCTCCTAGAGTTAAGTCCCATAGCGTTGACCATATTAAGGAAACGGTTACTCGACATTCGACATCTCATATACCCCCTCCGGCAACCCTGGTCATTGGTACTTGACGATGCCGTTACAATCATTTTTACATGTAAAGCTGGGTGGTTCCTTATCTGGGTAATCACAAATAGCAAGTTCTCATTGCAAAGTCAACATATGTGGCATACATCAAAGCCTTCTGAAAGGCTCAATTGTTGCCCCAACTCTGAGAGGATATCTACAATTGCCACCACAACGGTGATGACATAGCATAAAGGCCAAGATTTAGTGATCATTAGGTTGGTGTCATCTATATTACTAGAATTACGATAAAATATTTTGACTTAGAACCACAAAGATCTCTATATCTGATGGCATACTCGACTACTCCAACATTCGTACAGACAACTGCCTGATACACCCACCACCGGTCAAATAAAAAAGGGATAAACTCATGAACTTCAAGTTTACAACGTTAGAATAGTTCTGCAAGATCTCAAATAACCCTGGACAACACCGCATAACGTTTTCCCAAATGCAATCCCAAGTTAAATACAACGCCTTCCACACAGCCTCGAACACTATTGTCTATATATTTCCTACCGCATATATAGGTCATCCAAAATTCGGTCAGCTCCTTACTACAAACTCAATGCATAATTGTGTCCCTGTGTCTGCGGTGGGAGAGGAGGAAGTGATTGTGGTGGTGGTGGTGGTGGTGGTGGTGGTGGTGGTAAGGGCGCACATTTCAGTGCAATGTTTTCCCTTCGAAGTTTCCTTTGTATACTGATTAGCTCCCTGTCCACATTCACCACTCCTGAGCGAAAGCGCACATATTTTCTCGTTGCAATTGCCCCTGCTCTTCCCGGATCTGTCCCAGCATCTCCAATAACTCCGCCTCTCCTTTATTGACCTTGAACCCGTCCGACATCTTCACAATCTCCTCATTGAATTGTTCAAACATTACATCGTTTTCTGCTACACAATCGTTCAGCAATTTATCCAGGTCTTGGACCTCGCTTTCCTTCCGCGACAGGTGTTGCTTCAATTCTTGGACCTCCGAGGAGGGATGGGAAGCGGAGATGCGCGCTTGTATCTCACTGAGGCGCGAGGCTAGCTGATGTAATTGTACATCGTTATCAGGTTGCTGGGCAGATATGTGTAGACAGGGATTGAAATTCATCGTAGAATTGAGTTCGGCACCTATCAAGTCTATCTCTTGCTGGAGATTTGAGTCAGCAGTCCCAATGGCCTTCTTTTCGTTCAGTAAACGTTCGCGAAGCTAAAAATTATCAGTAGAAATTTCCATCATGAGTGATTGGAAAAACCTTCTGTGGACTTTGCATCTTCAGCCTCCGATTCACTGGAACCACAGTTGCTACTCCAAATGACTTTCGTGGTGAAAGCTTTCGCCTTGGAATCGCCGATGGTGATTTCACGCTCTTGCCGCTCGACTTACATTCTTCACTGGGTAGAGTTGAACCTGGCGAAGGCGTTCTGATGGGCTCATGCAACTCGGCTGCCAGTTCAGACTTACTCCTCAGATGTAGATTTACTCGAAATGTGCCAAGCTGATTATACTCATCATTACTGGTAAGGTCACTTAGACTGCTTCTTCTCTTGCGTCTTGGGCATAGTGTAGAGTGTTTTGGAGGCTGTAGCTGGATCGCAGACGCAAGGATTGAGGGTAATGGCTCAGCTTCCGCAACCGTAATTTGGGTGTATGCGGCGGGGCCGCTGGAAGCGGGTGATGTTCCGGAATAGTTAGCTGCGGCTTCTCCGGCTCCCAATATGGCAGTGTAGTCTCGAGACAGGGGTGCCGTTGGTTTTGGGAGCTCTAGGGTGCGGTCGTCGTGGTCGCTAAACTTAGATTGTCCAGCGCGGGTTTTGATGCCATCTTTGTCTCTTTTGCTCAAGGTCCGCCACATGGAATAAGACTTGTCGACTTTATTCTCACGCGTTGATGAAGTATGTGCTAACCCTAGCCGCTTCCGGAGAGAGGGTGCTGATCCAATATTCACAGATTTGGCTCGTTTAATATTGCCATTTTCGAGGAGCGCAGGAGGTGCCTCTGTTTGAGTCGTTAGTGTTCTGTATTTAGACGAAACGGGCTGGTGAGCTGACCACCGAATAATGTATGCATGTATTCAACTAACAAATCGATCAAACCCATATAATCCAACGCATTCACGTCCGTACCAACAATTAGCTCAGTAAAAACCTTTGTAAGCATGTTCTTATCAGCTCCTCCAACGACCTTGTCCCGCATCTCCTTCAAAAGAACGATTATAGTCCGGAAAGCCCTTTTATTCTGCGGCGTCCAATCGAGGATAAATATCCTAAAGAAGTCCTCAAAGTCGCTGGGGTGTAGGGCTTCACTCTTACGGTGCAGCTCTTCTAATGCATTCCCACTGACGACTAGACCCATTCCTTCCTTCCATTGGCTATTCAAAAACTTCGCGAATGCAACAAACAAAACGTCGATACTCACAACTCGTTCTAGACAACAGATTGTAGGATGAGCCACCAATTGTCCTGAGAGTACTTTTGCGGCATCATCATCCACTTTGTGAAGCTCGAACAATGGTCTAAGTTTGACGCCAGAGCTTCCTACTACCCTGAGAGCAGTGATAAATGCCTCGAATGTGTCCTCAAGCTTTTTAAGCGGGCTTTCGCTAGCCATTGTGATTCGATGTCGACTTTCTTCATTTTCTGGCTCGTGGTCATCCACCAATCCCAGAAGCGTAGCACCTCTTTGGAACATGCTTTGCGGACGCTCTTTAGGAGTGAGCGTTTGGCTTTGGGTTCGCTCGAGTAGTGCCACTCTTGATTTTGATGGGCTATTTGGAGTACTCAGTATTGATGAAATCAGCTTCACTGGACTAGGCGGTCGTAACTTGCTGAATCTACTCTCACCCTCGTATGGTATGCCAAGGGATCGAAGTAGCTTTTTATTTGCGGAGATGAGCGCAGCTGTCAAAGGAGGATACTGAGGCGACGAATGAAGCCGGAGCAACGAAGATATCCGTGTAGTGAATGCAGGGAGAAGATCTTCGTAAGGTATCGTATCTGTGGAATAATAGTCGTTCCAGCTTCTGCATTCAAGTCTCAGCTGTTTCCCCTTTGATTCCTCTAATGTAAAGACAATATCGACGCCATCTTTGCCCACATCACCCATCAACAAAGATCTCTCTGCCGCTGAACAGGTGTATCCTATATCCAAATACACAGCTATCGAACCTTTCCGCTTTTGTTCGATGTATCCAGTCTGGCTTCCCCAAATGCAACTCCAGAGCGCAAGACCCTCGTACTTTGCCTCTCGAATTCCAATGATGCTCTTGGCTTTGTGGCAAAGTCGACGTTCGAGCCTAGCCTTGGCGAATTCCTCCTCTATTTTGTGAGCCCGACCCTCATATTGATTAAGGAGTCGCATTTTGCGCAAACTCGTCCCACTGGCTCTACTATCCCATCCATCTTTCAGATTACTGGCCAAAGTCAGCCACAATACCGTGCCAACATCACTCCGGGCCAACTTGACATCAGCAATATCGATCCATCCGGTAAATTGCAAGTCATGTCCTCCGCCATCCCTTCTGCTTCCGCTAGCAGCGTTAGCGGACACACCACCGCCCGGTCGGTCAACTTCTGCCATAACCCCCCTGGCTAGCAACGATTTTGAACTCAATCTCCGAAGGATAGCCAGACAGTTGGGAAAGAGAAGTAGAATGGACTGTATGGTTTCGGAAGTACTGTCATTGAAAGGAGGTAGAACCTCCAAGAAATCTACTGCTATTATCAGTCGTCCCGTCGGTTGTAACGACAGCGGCCACGACGCAATGATATTCTGCAATCGTTTGACGGTGATTGTGCGTTCACACGTTTCTGACGATTGCAGTGAACAAATGTCGGCCACTGTGCTCCGCGCATCATATAGCGATTTTAATGAGAGGTGTTCCGGCGGTAAAAGATTAACTATATTATCAATCAGCAGCGAATATCTAGGCAGCCTCTGCACCGGCTCAATGATAAGCGATCGCAGTTTTTGTTCCCCAGTTTGCTGAATCTTTTTCGAAAACGAGGAGTCTTTATTTTTCGTAAACTTGGAGATAAGGTGAGGAAACTCCGCACTGGCTCGAATATACTCTTCATATGGCTGCTTGAATGTGGGGAAAACTTCCAAGCAACATCTGCTTACTTCCTCAATTCCACCAATCCTAATACCTTGCAAGAACCGTGAATTAACTTCGATTATCGTTTCTAAACACGGTGGGAATAAAGTATCCAGCTCTTTCAGCAAAAGTGATCCGCTCTCTCCTTTCTTTGATGATGGTCGCCGTTTCAACGGCTTAACAATATCTTCTGATAAATCCTGCAATTTAGCAAGGTAATTTTCCTCCGTGTACCTCAACTCCTCGAGTTCCCGGTCCAGAGCTTCGGCTGCTTCATTTGAGGATTTTGGTCGCGTAGCTGCCGATGCAGGTTTGCTCACACTGCGTTTGAGCTTCGTGAACGGGATATATGCAGGCTCTCCAAAAGAATTCAAAATACGCTGCAGCTCTTCCGGACCTGATTCGGAAGTAAATTCCGTCGCTGTATTGTTTGATGATCGTACAACAATGTCTATGTCCAATATACCCACGAAACGTTCGGAGAGGGCCCATATCAAATCATCAGCCACGGTTTCCGACTCCACTTCCTTTAACCTTGCTGCCAGGTCGCCTGCATGCATCTCGTCGAAGGCAACAGCCTGTAGTTCTCCCACAGGCGCAGCATTACTCTTACTACTCAGAATCGCCTCCTTGACTGTCTTTGGAAGCTCAGAAAAGTACTTAAGTACTGCAACCGCGAGTCCTCTATGCAGTTCTGAGGTCTGCTTCTGCGGCGGAAGGTGATTGACAGCTGCATAGAGCGGTGACGATTGCGTAAGGGCGAGCTTCGGGTAAGACTGGAATCCAGCACAACTGAAGATATGTGCCTCAATTCGAGAGGTGAAGGAAATCGACGATAGCGCCTGTGAACTGTAGAAGACTATGATTTGGCCCAGAACTGGATCTGTAGAGCAGTAGGGCGTGCAGGTCGTAAGGTTTGGTACTGGTGAAGACAGAGAGGCCATGTTGGTTGAGAGTGCAAGCCACCAAGTTGTTGCGATACGCAGAGCAGCCTTAGCGCTAACCCACTTTAAGTGCCAGTATAATAAGTTGATTTCTGAAAGTGCAAATATTTAATCCTTAATTTGAGCTGCCGCAGCGTCTTGGCCAGTACACAGACATGCCTTGAACGGAAAGTCCCCAAAGCTCCACTAGGGACTTCACTTATGACAGTAATAGTCTTAAGTAATGATATAAGAGGTTTTATAGCCTTAGTAACTTTGGAATATATAGAACTTAAATCTCGGACCTTTAGCTGCACATTTTACATACAGTTTTGTTCTATATTTAGGATTCAGATGGTATATATGGTGAACATCTTTGGTAGAATATATCAGTATGGAATAAAGTATAGGATGTAGTATTTGCAAGCTGACTTACACTGAACATGTTATATAGATACTAGGACATAACTGTTTGATAATCAGATTTCCAAGCTAGTATATATATAGTTTCAGAAGAACTCTAAAGTACAAAATCCTATTTTATTTAATGTACTATATATTTCTGAGCCCAACTTTACTACT
>Ga0307515_10004745_pt1 | contig 27846 bp, 2 predicted proteins | sample 17_EM_MG_FD_194513 | JGI IMG/M metagenome (GOLD analysis project Ga0307515, IMG submission 194513) | Populus trichocarpa ectomycorrhiza microbial communities from riparian zone in the Pacific Northwest, United States - 17_EM | ecosystem: Host-associated > Plants > Roots > Unclassified | place... | reverse complement strand
GATTAGGAACCCTATAGTAAGACGCTTTAATAACGCTATAATATACTATATAGCTATTATAAAGGAGAACTAGAGGTTTAATATCTTCCTAGCCCGTATATATAGCTTAGAGGACCTCTTCTTATATTCCTCTTTTATTAATTTTAAATAATAAATAAACTTTTAGTTCTTATATCTCCTAGCTTACCTATAAGCAAAGCTCTTCTAATAAAACTTTACCTAATAAGTAAGAACCACTAAGGACCTTTTTAATAAAATCCGCTATATAGAGTAATTATATAATACTATAAAGCTTACGGAAGATCGCGTAAGTAGTAGTGGTAAATTATCGCATATAAAGCGCGGTTGTAGTATAGGCTCTATAGAGTTAGGTTTAGGGAATAAAACCTAAAAAGGGCGACGCTTTAAATAAACTCTTAGGGAGATTACCTAAAAGCTAGACGGCTTAGGGGGCCCCCTAAATACTAGTGCTATGTATATAAGTTAAAGAACTATAGGCAGCCACTATAAGAAATACTAGAAGTAGGTTAATAAAGAAAAGTTAGCTTGGCCTTTAGAAAACCTAAAGCCCTAGTAGTATATTTCTCTTAACTATAACTAGGGCCTAATATAAAGGGAAAGAAGAAACGCATTATAGTATATGTTATAATAAATACGCCCTAGGGTAAAGTCCGCCTACATGCTTTATATAATAATAAGTACTAAATTAACCTTATTAATTAAGATATTGTCTATAGTTTTAACCTACCTATACGCTATGCGCTATATTTATATAAACCTATTATACGGTTTCTTAATAGCAACTAAATAATAATCTAGGATGCTTATAATCTAACGGTTACCACTAGCAACTCCTAAGGTACCCCTTACACTATTAGCCCGTAGACCTTTTAGGGCGGCTTATTTAATAGTTATAATATAGTTTTTAGATAGGATTGGCTCGCGGAAGCAAATTTATTAATTAGCTTTTGTTTTAAATAGTTTATCTAGGGTACTTTGGACCCTAAACGCCTCTAAATAATTACCCTTAACGATCTCTTAGTAGACATTAAGGCCAGTAAAATAGTCTATTTACTATAGCTAAAAGACTCCTTCTTTACGCCGGTTATAAATATAATAAAAGACCTATTATTACTAGTAGCGAGTACCTATGCAGACCCTTTAGATATAGAAATAACGGTTATAAACATAATAGAGAACCTGCTATTATTAGCAGTAAGTACTTATAGAGACCCTCTAGTGCTAGCGCAGATTACCTATACGTAAGGAGGAGGTAATTGAACCCTTAAAACTATTAAGTATACTGCAGTAAAGCTATATATACTCTTAGTATAAGTATACCTATAAAACGTATATTAGCTATACCCTTCTCTCTACTAGCTCTTAGAAGTACACTACTATATAATAGTCGCTTTAACCTCTATAGCCACTAGCCTGCTAAATATATATAAGGAGGAAATTAATATCTTCTCTAATAAGCTAGTAAGTATACTATTATAGAACTCTAAGTATAACTATATAATTAACTTAAAAGAAGGCAAAACACTACCGTAAATGCCCCTCTATAACCTCTTATAGAAAGAGTTATAGATCTTATAAGAGTACCTAGATAGTGCTCTTAAAAGGGGCTAAATTAGGCCTAGTAAGTCGCCTACTAGAGTACCTATCCTCTTTATACTAAAAGTAAATAGTATAATATAGCTATACGTTAACTATAGACGTCTAAATAAGATTATAATTAAAAATTAGTACCCCCTACTACTAGTTAGCGAACTCTTTAATAGGCTTAGCTATATAAAGATATTTATGAAGCTAAATCTTTATAATATATACTATAGAATTTATATTAAAAAAGGAGATAAATAAAAGACTGTATTTAAGACACGTTATAGTTACTTTAAGTACCTAGTAATACCCTTTAGTCTTACTAACACCCTTATAATATTTTAGAGCTATATTTATAAAGTTCTAGAAACCCTAGTAGATACTATCTATATAGTTTACCTAAATAATATTCTTATCTACTTAAATAACAAGGACAAGCACGTTAAGTACGTTAAGTAGGTACTATAATAGCTCTGCGCTTAGGGCCTATATACTAAACTATTAAAATATATCTTTTATATTAAGAATATTAAGTTCCTAGGCTTTATTATTACCCTTAGGGGTATTATAATAGACCTTAACCGCGTAAAAGCTATTAAGGAATAGCCTAAGCCTAAGCCCTATAGGGATATCTAGGTCTTCCTTAGCTTCGCTAACTTCTATAGGTAATTTATCTAGAACTATTCAGATACCGCATACCCCCTATATATATATCTTGTATAGGTATATTATAACTCAATATTAAATAGGGAGAAGAAGTAAAAGCGTAAGTTAAAAGGGCCTACTAAATAGTATTAACCTTGGTCCTAGTTTAATAATACTTAGTAGGCGTTCTATAAGCTACACGCTACATTTATATAGGCTCTACTACTTCGCCGCTTTAACCCTAATCTACCCTTAATAGTAATTACTAACGCTTTTAACTATACCTATGGCGGTATACTTCTATAGCCCTTAGAATAGGGAGATTAACTCTACTAGTATCTAATTGCCTATTATAGTTAAAAGCTTATTAGCCTAAAAGTACGGTATAATATATATAATAAGGAACTACTCGCTATAGTATAATACTTTAAGATATAGCGCTACTACCTTAAATACGCGTACTCTACAATTATAATAATTTTAGGTATTTTATAACCACTAAGAGCTTATCTACTTACTAGGCCTAGTACACTAAGGAACTAGCTAAGTTTAATTTTAAGATTAAATATAAGCTAGGTAAAGTAAATCCCGCTAATATATTATCCTAGTGCTTAAATTATACTAAAGGCTTTAAAAACAGTAGTAAGAGGACAGTCTTTAATACTATACTGCCTATATTATAGTAAAAGTTACAGGTTATAGGCCTTATAGGTGGCCCTAGTGCTACTATACTATACTAGTAAGTAGTATACGTATAGTATATAAGCAACCCTTATAAACTTAATACCGGCGGATTAAAGTGTCCTACTATTCTCTGTAAAACTACTTTAACTAGCCTAATAGCGCTTAATCCTAGGGAAAACCCCTTAGCCTAGGCTATGGTCCCCTATAATAACCTAATAAGTTACCTACGCATTATATATTACTTTGCTAGCACTAACTTTATATAAAGTCTCGTGCTACAGCAAGAGGTAGTAGTAGCTACTTTAACTAAAACGGCGTTTATAGAACACCCCCCTAAGTTATTAGTTAATTTTATTTATAAAGTATAAAAAAGGGACGCCTTTACACACTCTATATATAATTATTTAACCTAAAAATAAGTTTCTACTGGTAATAAGGACTATACCCTTAATAATTAAGGACTCTTAAGGTAAAATAATAAGGTCTAGGTACTAAATTATATACTACTATAATAGAAGATCCTTAAGCGGAATTATAACAATCCTATAGGCGGCCACTATGGTTTTAACTACGCTTTTAAGGTAATTACGTGAAAGTATACTTAGAACGGCCTTACCTAGAACCTCCGTAAATACCTAGATAATTATAATACCTACTAACGCTTTAAATTACGCCGCTATAAACCCTATAGTAAGCTATAACCTCTTTAGCTCCCTACCTAAGCCTAGCAGCATTATTTACTTAACTTTATTATAAATCTCCTAGAGTCTAAAACTCCTAATAGCGTAGAGTATAACTCTGTTTTTATCCTTATAGACTGTTTTATAAAGCTAGTACGCTACTATTTAGTATATAAGATAATTAATACTACGCAACTCGCAGAACTCTTATTTAGAGTCTTTATATAAATAAAGCCTCTAAATAATATTATCTTTAATAAGGGTAGTATATTTATAAGCAAGTACTAAAGCACTATATATTACTATCTCCGCGTTTAACGTAAACTTAGCACTATATTTTACTTATAGATAGATAGTTAAATAGAGCGTTAGAACTAAGAGCTTAAGGTATACCTATATATATTTACAAACTGGGAACAGTCTAATTAGGCCTCCTTACTTAAAGAAGTAGCCTTTGCCTATAACTCTAAGGTCTATACTATAACAAAGCATTCCCCTATTAAGCTCACCTATAGCTAGCTACTAAACGTCCTAAATAGAGTTCTAGATAGCGTCTAAGACGCCTAGCAAGGTGGGAAGGGGTCTAAGTTAACGAATATCTAACTTGTAAAGACGTATTTATAACGCCTACGCCTTATATATAAGGTAGCGGCAGCGTTAATAATATACACCTAAAAGCTTTAGGTAAAATACTATAATCGTTACTACCTAGCTAAGCACTTCGCCGTTAATAAACAAGTCCTACTCTCCTCTAAAAATACCCGCATAAAACGTCCTTATAAAAAGCTTAACTATAAGTTTATAAAACTATTTTAGATTCTAAAGCGTATAGGGCAGTAAGTATATAAGCTAAAGCTTCTACCTACTATAGTATGGCTCTACCTAGCCTTTTATATCTCCCTACTAGAGCCTTATAGATTATGCCCTAGGTTTTAACCCCTAGCAGTAAAAGAGCTTAAGGAAGGCAGCTAGGAAGTAAAAGCAATTATCGCCTACTAAGATTATGCTAGATAACTATAGTACCTTATTAAATGGCTAGGATAGCTAAATAAGTATAATAAATAGAAATACGAGACAGAACGTAAAAATTATTAATAACTATTAAATAAGTACCATAAGCGGAATACCCTAACCTCGTAGTTAAAGCGTAGGTAAAAAGTAAGCACCACTACTAAAATATAACCTATATTAAAGTAGAGTAAAGAATATTCTAAGGGATTAAAGAATAAGTAACGCTTGCGGTAAGAACTACGGCATATATATAGGGTAAAGTTTTAATTTATTAGTATCTTATATAAGCTATACTTTAACGCAACCTAGCTATACTAGTGACTTATAGGCGACTCGCAAGCGACTTATAGGTAAGGCTATAGCGTACGCTAGTAATAAAACTTAATTTAAAAAGCACCCTTCCTAGACCTAGTCCGTTACTCTATACTAGCTTAGTAGATTATTTATATTAGAAAATAGGCCTATTTATAACTGGGGTCTATTTAACTAGGGTCTATAACCTATTAGTAGTAACCTATACCAACAACTTATATACTATTCTATGTATATACTATATAGATAACGTATAAGGCTAAAGTATAGGTTAATAGCGGATTTAATAGGTATATAGCCTTACTATCTATAAATCTGGCTGTATATAAGTAACCTATAACCTATCTATAAAGTATATACGGCGCTACGCCGGTATAGCATAAGGCTAAAGTAGGGTTAGCGGCAGATTTAATAAGTATATAGCCTTACTATTTATAAATCTAGCTATATATAAATAACCTATAACCTACCTATAAGGTATTAGCGACCTACCTATATAAGCGGGCTTTAGAATACTTTTAATAGTTTACTAAATTTAGGTAATAATATTGAGCTATAGGCTCTAGGCGTTAAATAAACTAATTAGAATTTTCTATCCTAGGGATAAAATATTGCTATTAGCTTAGTTAAATATAGGGGAGTTTTAGTAAGGCAAATCTAACTAATTAGACAACTTTAACCACCGTTTAAAGTTCCTTAATATCTTCGCGCCATATATATATACTACCTATCTCTCTATATATAAAATTAAAACGCTCTTTCCTCTTTAAAAATTTTCCTTACTAAGGGTTTTTATGGGGTTTTATTAAGGCTTAAGTATATAAAGGATCGGAAACGACCCTTTTTAAAGGGGGGGAGGGCATTATTAGGTAAAACCTAAGTAGATAATTATATAGCCGTAAGGTATAGGCGACCCTAGGGCAACCTAGGGGTAACTCGCCTATAAGGTATATGCGCTGCATATACCTAGGGAAAACCCTTCCTACCTCGCACACAGACTCCTCCTTTTCCCTTAAGGATTTGTCTCTGTCTATATAATATACCCTATTATTCTATTATTGGACTCCCTATCTATATTCTTACCTTATAATAGTAGCCACCTAGAGGATTATTATAATTCTTTATAAGAATCTTTTGTTATAGATTTGCTTCTTATAGCACCTAAACCTTACTATATTTACGTAGTAGGCCCATTAGATCTAGTTCCTAATAGTAGCGCCTAATAGCTTCCTTTTTATTACGTTTCCAGTCTACTTTTATATTAAAAATAGTATAAAAAGTATCCCTTTATTATACCCTATAAATAAAATCTATTAACCTTTTAGATAGTTTCTAGGTAAAAGGTATTTTATCCTATACTACTTTAAGTATAAGACTAAATAGTACTATAGATTTTATAACTCTTTAATACGTGTATATTAGAAAGGCCGCTACAAGGTTAAAGTCCTTTAGTTATTATAGGGCTCCGAGTTTTAATTACTCTATAGCTTTACTATTAGTTTAAGAAAATAGCTTAGTAATTAGGGGTAATATATTGCTAGGTTTTAAGAATATATTAGGGACGTCCTATTTATGTATATTTAGACCCTTATTAGCTACAGATTGGTTATTAGCTAAAATATTAGTAAAAGCTAATAAGGTTTATACTGCCTAAGACTTAGTACGTAAAGTTATAGGTATTTAAGTATTTTATACCTAGAGCTTGTTCTATAATATAGGGAGTAAAATATCTATTATTTATTTTTCCTTCTTCTATTTTAAAGCCTTTAGTATAATCTAGCCGTTATAATAGTCTATTAGTAAGGTTGCTTTCCCCTAACTTATATTTAATCTTAAAATTAAATCACATAAGCTCCTTTATTTATTTAGCCTATTATTATTATTTGTTCTATTTATTGCCCGATTCGGTCCCTTTTCTAGGTCTATACAGGCTTATACCTTCTATTTATAGGAAAAATCCCTAGTAAGGGGAAAAACCTTAGTTTAACCTTCTAGCTAGTCTTACGCGCTCTGCCTTCGCCTAGCCTATTTGCCTTTATAGTCTGTCTGCATTTTAAACCATGCTTTTAAGGTATCTTAGAAGATCTAGGGGGGTAATAGGAGGGTCTAGTGGTTCGCCTGCACGCCGCTTTTATCTTAGCGGGGGTGTCCAGTCCCTAAGGGGCTGAAGAGGGGCGTATTCTCCCGTGTCCTCCTATTAGATCTTATCCGCTATCTAGAACTGCTAGAGAACTCCTTAGCCTATAAGCCATTTTGCAGCTATATATAGGCCCCTGCTTATAGAGAGCATTTAGGTAAGATTATATATACCCGCCCTAGCAAATAGCTGGTTTCTTTTTATACGGTAGTTATAGAAGAGTAAAATGTGGCGTACTAACTATATAGGCTACCCGCAGGTGCAGTGTGGTGTAGTATTTAGGACGTAGATGCTTACTAGCTATGCGTTTAGTCCTAGGACCTCTATCTGTAGAAGGAAGGCGGCCATAAATTCCGCCTTTGTCTATCCTTTATATAGGGGGAAAGTCGGCTTTAACTATGGGGTGCCCTACGTAGTTGCTCTCTGTGCTTTCGCGGCCTTCTTCTATCGCCGTTTCCACTTAATATCTGCCTATCTTGCGATACATATAGTAAATCTCCACTTATGCTAGTGGCCCCCTATCCTCTATTGCCGTAGTGGCGCTCTACTGGCGCGGCGCCGGTTCTCCGCTTAGTGTTATAGTAGCTCCCGTATTTCCTGTTCCCTCTCTCCCACCCGTAGGCGTAGAGTCTCTTAGCTTATAAGCTTAGGCGTAGTACCCCTTTAGGGGGCCCTTATTCCTCGTATACGTTTTAATATCTAGCGTATCTCCTTCTCCACTGGGTGGTCTTATACTATGGCTGCTCTCTATATAGCGGTTGCTTCTATATATACGTCTATTAGTAGTACTACTGCTTCGCGCTCTAGTGCGGCGCGTGGTATCCTTTTATAGGCCCCTGTAATTCTATATAGGTATTAGTTTTATATTTTTTCTAGTGGCGCTAGGGAGCTTTTTACTAGTGGTTTACCGTTTAGTCCTATGCCCCAGATCTAGGCGCCGTATAGCATTGTCGGTCTTACTACTACTATATATAGTAGCCGTGTGCGTCTAAAGGAGGGTCCCTAGGTTAAAGCTGCTATTCGTAATACCGCTACAAATGCCGCTGCTCCCCTATAGGTCGCCTATATAATATACGCGTTCTAGTTTAGTTTGGCGTCTACCCAGACCCCTAGGACCTTAAGGGTTGCTTCTAGTTTTGCTTCGCATCCCTAGATATTTACCGTTAATACTAGGTTGTTATTTACCCTCCTTTTTCTTATAAAGTAGATAAGCTGGTATTTGTCTGGTACGAATTTAACTCCATATTACTTTACCTATGTAATACACCTGTCGTATGCTTAATTTAGCCTAGTACAGTTTTCTGCTACCGTGTCTCCCTATATAATTAGGTTTGTATCGTCTATAAATCCTAGGGCTACTATTTTACGGTTACTGTTAAACGTCTCTAGTAGCTTAGATATAAAGAAAAGGAATAGGATTAATAAATGGGGTGATCCTTATAGGATACCTGTGGGTATTGGTATTGTTTCGCTTTTATAGCCCTCGAATACTATTTTAGTGGTACGCCCTATTAGGAAGGCTTAGATGAACTTAATTATCTAGTTTAGTAGGCCCTTCTTTCTTAGGATTTATAGGAGCCTCTTATATAATACGTGGTTAAAGGCTCCACTTATATCTAGGCTTAGCATGGATACTATATAGCCTAGGTAGGCTTGCCACGCCGCCTAAACGCTAGAGGTAATTAGGGAGAGAGCTAAGAGGGTTAATCGCTTCTTTCTTGCGCCTATTTATATCCACAGCAGTAGCCCTTGCTCCTCTACGGCCTCTTATATGCGTTCTGCCACTATCTTTTCTAGTATCTTTTCTAGCGTGTTTTTAAGGGCAACTGGTTAGTAGCTTCCTAGTAGGGAGTAGTCCTTTTTGTTTGCTTTTTAAAGAACAACTATAATTGTTTCTTTGCAGTATTCTGGTAGCTTGCCTTTAAGGAGGTAGATAGTTGCGGCGTTAGCTAGTGGTATAGCTATAGCCTCTAATGCAGCTTTGATCGCCTTATTTGGGATCCTATTAGGCCCCGCCGCTTTGCTAGTAGGGAGTCTCCGTATAGCATCTTTTATTTCCTTTAGTAAGACTATCTAGCTTATCTCTAGAGGTAGGGGGAGGTCTTAGTTACTGATATTCTGTAGGTCCGCTTGGCACGTGCTAGAATATATATGCATTGTAAAACTACTATACATAGCAAGTTTGCCTGAACTGCTTGCCTAGTTCCTTGCCACGGTTGACGTAGCAGCTGGTGGACAAAGCCAGCTCCTACCCGTGTGCACCTAATTTGCTCTATAAGCCTATCCTTACAGCCTGCTCCTGCCTAGATAAACCGACACGCGCATCCGTCCTTTTGGGCTATATAGACAGTGTCGTTAACAAGGTGTTAATCCTTCCTCCGAGACAGGTCCACTAGGGGTTAGAGCCTAGTGAAGGGGTGAGGTCCCTGGAGTCGTCCGTCGCTACCATTATATACCACGCCCCACAGCCGATATCCCCAGCTGCTTCGCGTTACCTGTGACGCTCTTGTAATAACAGGCCGACCGTGTCTTGCAGGCGCGGGCCTAGATAACTTAACGCCGCGCAGCTATTGTCCCTCAGCCGCCTACTAACTAAACTTGTTGTTCTCTTATCTTAACCAACACCTGTATCTAAGTCCGTTCCAGCCTGCCTATATAGGTTCGTCCTAGCTCTTTCTTAGTCCGTTTTGGATTAACGTCGCCGCCTAGAGAAAGGTTAACGCCGCTGCGTAGAAAGGGAGGATTAACGTCGCTAAATGTGGTTAACGGTGTTGAGATTCTTTCTGTGCCCTTGCTGTAGGTACAGTCTCAGAGCGGAACAAGTACAGAGGTGCCCTGTTGTCTCCTTAGATTTCTATCGCTTCTACTAGTAAATGTAAGCGCTGGCTTGTGGCCCTAGGTCGGTGCCTAGGTAGAGAGACGTTGGGTAGTTTTTAAGACCATTCCTCTGTTCTTGATGAGTTGCCTTATGTTGTTGACGAGCGCCAAGACCCGCGAAAACTCTGCTGTTCTGATGGTGTCAGATAATCTGTATTCTCTGTGGCGTAGGACGTGCACGAGTCACGTGCACGGGGCCCGTGCTTTGTAAATATCTTCATCTAAGCCCAGGGGCCCTAGGTCAAGACATAATTAAGATCATCAATTAATTAACCTATTTCATTAATGAATAGCTCTATATGAGTTATCTGACAGTTATGAGCCCGGTCCGCCGACATAAGAAGCTATTCAGCTATTACTTAATTATTTGAAGAAATTCTACCTTATCGTCTCAAGACGACCCTGATCGAAATCCTACCTTAATTGTCACAGGACGAGATTCTATGAGATTCTACGAGATTCCACGAGATTCCACCTCAATCGTCAAAGGACGATCCTGTGACAAGGACGATCCTGCGACGAGGACGATCCTGACGATAAGGACGATCCTGACGATGAATTCCATCTCAATTCCCATCTGCCTATCAGTTAAATGACTCCACCGACGTTGAGTTCGTCGAATATGATTATACTTAATAAGACAGAAGACTGGGAGCAATGGATTTGGTAACTATAAGCCCTCGCGGATAAACGAATTTGGGCCCATGTTGACCCAGATAATGCAGCACCTTAACGAGGTCTACTACAAGAACTACCCTATTTAGAAGTTATAGATTTTAACGAGAATGCAACCTCATATGTATAGCTCTTGACGAATTAATAGAGGGCGTATGAGAACAGTAGACGATACTACGACTAGGATATGAAGTATTTCCTGAAACAAGAAGAGTACCTTTAACAGATCCGCACCTAAATCACGTCTATAGTATTGATTTAGAAGAAGCTACTGCTTAACCCTTCCTTGATAGTTAAAGAATGGCTATCTTAACTAAAGGAGAACATAGAACCTACCTCGTTGTTTATTAGGAAGAAGGTACAATACTAGTATACGGAAGCTCTTAAGGGGTTTAAATACTTGTTAAAATTAAATTAGTGGTTAGATTAATGGGAACATGCAATAGTACTAGGAGAGAAGTATAAGATCCCTTAAATGTTAGATGGAATTTGGCTTTAAGATTTGGCAGAAGTTATTTAACCTTTTAGCGACGCCTACTATATAAAGTATACTACCGAGTCGAATAACCCTTAAAAGTTGAGATCTTCCGAATACCGCAGAGTAGTAAAGGAGCTGCAAGAAGGACTTAGAATACCATTAAAGAAAGCCAATGCTACTATGAGAGGGAGTACCTTTAATGCAGACTTCGCAGAGTAAGCTATGATGGATCACTCTAATACTACTAAAGGTCTAGGGAAAGGAACCTCAGCATGTATTAGACGCTCGAAGAGAGCCGGGTCACTAGTAGACGAGGAGACGTCTTGCAAGAAGCTACTACCCATGTGCTTAGCGTGCGAGAAACGAGGATATTCCCTACGAGACTATTAGTATTTATTTAAAGACAAGAGACCCGAAGGAGTTATAATCGGAGATACTCGCATTAAAAGGGTGCTAAAGAAGGTAGAAAAGAATAAGGATCTCGCTAACCAAGTTATAAAGATTAGACTTAAAGAATAAGAAGATAAGGCTTAATAATGAAAGGATAAGAGTTAGGAAGTTAAGATTAAGGGAGAAGCTAATGCGATATTCCTAGAATTGTATTACATAGGTTAAATCCATCTACTAAAGCTATCGACTATTCTTGACTTAGGAACCACTCTCTATATCTTTAATAACCTCTCTTGTTTCTATAACTTTAGGAAAGCTTTAAGACTTAAATACGTTATCGCCGGCAGCTTAGAAGTGCCTATACTAGGCTACGGTGACGTCACTATCTAAGTTACAAAACTAGATAAGAGTAAGGGAATCCTACGTCTTAAGGACGTTGCCTTTTATACGGACTTTAATATGAATCTAGTATTGTTCCGTCTACTTCGAAAATAAGGGTACTACTAGGATAATAAAGGAGAGAACAATCTTCTAGTTTAAAAGGATGACTCAGTCTTATATTAAATGGAAGAATGTTACGGATAACAGACTATTAAATACGTCTAACTAGGAAGTCTATTAGCGTTTAATATAAGCCGACTACTACGCTAACGGAAGTGCAGAGCATTATTAAGAGACGCTTATCTAGATTTGAAAGGAGATATATATCTATAGCATCTGCGTCTAGGTTATCTAGGGCCTATAAGCCTTTATTATTTAGGTCTTAACACCTTAGGAGTTAAGCTTTAAGGCCTAAAGATGACGGAATGTTAATATTGCAGTCTCGCTAAAATTAAGCGTTAGGTCTTAAGAAGGTTCTTAAAATAGAAGATTAATAAACCCTATCTTAACCTCTATATTGACTAAACTAACCTTAAGGAAGCGCATGCTGGATTTATACGAGTTATGCTTATCTATAACACCTACTTAGGAAGATCCTTCCCGTACTTTATAACGACGTATAATAAGGAGAAGGAGACACTATAGGTGCTTAAAGATTTCGTATAGTGGATTCGTCTAAGGTATAACCTTAAAGTTAATACCATTAGATTAGACAACGAGCTAGGGAGAAGGAAAACCCTTAAATGGCTACAGACTTAAGGGATTATATTTGAGCCTTTAGCGCTATATACTTAAGCTCAGAACGGTACTACCAAACGCTTAGGGGGTGTAATTATTGAGAGAGTATGAGCAATAAAAATTGCTGCTAATCTACCACACGACCTATGGAACGAGATAGTTGACTATATAGTCTACCTTTGAGATCGAACGCTACGGGAAAGCAACGGTTAGATATCGCTATACGAGAGGTTCTATACCTTTCTAGCCAATGGGAGATTAAGAAAGCCGCAACTAGCGCACCTAAAAGCCTACGGCTGTAGGGCGTATGCGATAACATTGGACGCCTAGCTGAGGAAGAAAAGGCTAAGTAAGCTAGATCCGCGAGCCTATATTGGCTATCTCGTTAGCTATAACTTTACCAATATCTATAGGATCTGGATCCTATACAAGGGTATCGTCATCTCTATAAGGGATATTATCTTCAATAAAAAGACGTTCTTTAACGGCAAGCGAATAGACATCTTAGAGGACCTATACGCTAAATTAGATACATTAATTAAGAAGATTTAACTACCTAATACCTAGACTAAGAACGAGGTCCTTCTAGAAGACGATAAAGAAGTATTTAAACAGTCAATTTAAGAGGAAGACGACGACGTCGATGAGCCAGTTTAAGCCTTTAATAAGTTAGTAGATCTTAAGCTTGTAAGAGCTCTCGAAGATACGTACTATACACCACCTCTAATAGAAGAAGACGAAGAATCTCTATATACCTTTTACGTTGAGTATCCTACAAAGTTAGATATATAAGGTACTGATTAAGACGTCGCTTATTAAGCAGGAGATGCGTTTAACACTTAGGGGGTGTCTAACGACTTAATTAAAGACTTATTTAAGGAAGCTAGCGATAATAGGTTTGAAGACTTTATTATAAAAAGGATCACGTCAGCCTATTAAGGCGCCTTCTTAGTAGGAAGGAAGTTCAACCTTAATAGTCGACTTAATAACAGTAAGCTGAAATTAGGTAGAATACGCGATATTAGATTATATAGGAAGAACCTACTTTTGCTACCTTAGTTAATCCGGGACCTTAATACGCATCCTCTTTAAGATTAGTTCTAAGAGGCTTAATAAGCCTATCTCTAATCTTATCATTAAATGAGGTCGTTTTAAGAAACAGATAAGAAGTATATAAAGGGACAGCAGGTCCTTAGCTTAATGTAGGTGTTCGTCTATAAGATAGATAAGTATGGATTTCTCTAGAAATGCAAGGCATGCTTAGTAGTTTGCGGAAATTAACAAGCCCTAGGAGACCTACCTATAAGAGCTACTATATTAGCTAGTACAACCTTCCGAACCCTTATAGCGATCACTACAAAATTCAATCTAGAGACGACATAGATAGATGCAGTTAATGCGTTTGTCTATTATAATCTTAACGAGGTCATCTATATAAAGCTATTGCTAGGGTTTAATAAAGGAAAGAAAGACAAAGTACTGCGCTTAAGAAAAGCCCTGTACGGACTACGACGATCACTACTATTATGGCAGAAGAATCTCACGAGCTTATTAAACGAATTGGGTTTTAAAGAAGTACCCTAGGAGCCGTGTGTTATGCTAAAAGGTAGAATAGTTATCTTCTTCTATGTTAACGATATTGTCTTCTGCTACCAAAAGATAGATAAGAAGAAAGCTTAAGAAGTAATTAAGGAGCTAAGCAAGGAATACTAGATAAGTACCCTTGGCGAGCTAAAATGGTTCCTAGGAATCTACGTGCTATGTAATCGTAGTTAGAGGCTCCTATAGCTATCCTAGGAAGCCTATATTGAGAAGATAGCTAACTAGTATAAGATAGATCTTAGAGGGCGTCTTTTAGATACTCCTATGGCAGAATTGGAACTCCTCCCTACTAATTACCATATAATCTGTCTGACGCGTCCGTCCCCTAATACAGACCTATTAGTCCGTCTTATATCCCTATTAGCTTCTATAATGCTATATTAGAGAAAACTGGGTTTAGTACTCTATATAGCCACTATAACGCGTCTAGATATTGCCTTTATAGTATTACGGCTGGCAAGGTTTAATTAGGACCTAAGCTAAGAGCACTATTAAGCGGTAGACAGAGTTATCTAGTACCTATATGGTATGAGGAGTAGAGTAATCTACTATAGAGGAGATAAGGAAGGAATAAACGGTAGAGGAAGAGATAAAGGAATACGCGATTAAGGACGAGACGACGGAGACGGTAGAAGTAAAGCGTAATTATTTATCTGTGCTAGCGACGTATCATTTACGGACAACTCCGTCAATAGAAAGAGCTTATAAGGATATATTATAAAGCTATTTAGGGGGCCGATCGCCTAGAGAGCAAATAAGTAGGGTATAGTTATAATGTTAAGTACAGAAGCCGAGCTGTTAGCCCTATCACAAATAGTAAAGGAAGCTATCTTTATTAGTAGGCTGTTTAAAGTAATAACGTTATAACTAAACAAGCCCTTAATTATTAACTGTAATAATACCTAGACGCTCCGACTAATTATAGAAGATATAGTAAAGCTGATTATAAAGCTCCGACACGTTAACATCTATTAATACTGGCTACGTTAGGAATACGTAAAGAGATAAGTACGATTTTAATGGATAGCGACGAAGGAGATAATCGCTAATAGACTTATAAAGGCCCTACCTAAGCAGAGGTTTTAAAGCTTCGTTAATATAATCGGGATAGTGGATATTAAGGAGCGGCTAAATAAGGAGAAGCAATTGGAGGACCTAAGGGAGAATATTAGAGCGAGACGGAAGGATTTAGATAAGATTATGGTTTAATTGACGCATTAACGGACACGAGAAGGTGGTTAGCTTTAACCTTAAAGAGCTTAAAGCTAAGGGGGTGTGTTAGATAATCTGTATTCTCTATAGCGTAGGACGTGCACGAGTTACGTGCATGGGGCCCGTGCTTTGTAAATATCTTCATCTAAGCCTAGGGGCCCTAGGTCAAGACACGATTAAGATCATCAATTAATTAACCTATTTCATTAATGAATAGCTCTATATGAGTTATCTAACAGATGGCGTCAAGGACGATGCATTCGAAAGCGCCCTCTAGCCACGACGTAACGCCGCTGCATCAGTAACAGACGAGATCCTTACTCTCAGCTTGACCGTACGGACAAGATAAGACGGAAAGGAACCCCTATAGGACAGTATAGGTCGGATCTCGCTTTTGGTGTTTCTTAATTATTTAGCCTATTAAAGTATAAGCTCCTTTATAGTTATAAAGTAGCGTAAATTATAATAATTTAAGAGTATACGGGTGGTATAGCCTACGTGCTTAAGGTAATATCGCTACCGTTTAAAGCAGTTAACTATAGCTAGTAGTTCCTTATTATGGGTACAATATTTAACTTTAGGCCCCTAGGATTTTCTACTATAGAATACTACTAGTCTTTAGTAGAGCTGGGTAGCGTCTAGATACCTATTAGGTTATAGTAGGATACTAATAAAGGTAAAATTTAATATATTAGTAATTATTATTAATGGCTAATATAGGTTAAAATGTAGTAGTAATAAAGCTTTTATAAACTTTATATATAGTTTTTAAAAGGCCTTCTAAACCTTTTTAGGCTATAACTATAGTTTATACTATTTAGTTAATCCCTTTTTAGTTTTCTTCCTTCCTGCCTTTAAGCTTTTTGCTCCTTAGGTTAGGTCTTAAAACGCTTCTACAATATAGTTAAATAGGTATTAAGTAATATCTAAGTAGTTATAAATAAATCGCCTATAGAAATTGGCAAAGCCTAGAAACACTTAAAAAATTTAGTAACTTTTTGGCTCTAGCTACTCTTAGATTATCTATACCTATACTAGGTCTATAATTACGCCTATAGGCGTTATAATATAGCCTAGGAATTTAACCTGCTTAATGTTAAAGATATACTTTAACGCCTTAGCGTAGAGGCCCTAATTATTTAAATATTCCAGTACTTCGCGGATATATTACTTATACTAATCCTTATCTTCTAAGTAGATTAGGATGTTATTTAAATAGATAATATATATACGGTTAACTAGTCCCCCTAAGGCTTTATAAATATATAATTAGAATATTATAAGCGCATTAGCTAGCCTAAAAGGTATTACTAAATACTTAAAGTGGCTGTATTAGGTCTTAAAAGCGGTTAGTTACTTACCCTTTCTTTAATATAAAGCCTATAATAGACGTCTTATAAATTTAGCTTTATAAAGATCTTTACCCTAAATAGTTAATCTAGCATTTTACTAACTAGTGGTAATAGGTAACGGTTCTTAATTATAATCTTATTAAGACCATAATAGTTTATATATAGTCTTATAGTTTTATTTAGTTTTAGGTTATCGTAAGATTTTTAAGGGAGAATAGTAGATATAAACCAAAAATATAAACAAATAATCTAGTTCTTAAGCCAGCTACCCTTTTAAATAAAGTAGAAAGGATTTAAATATAAGGGGACTTTGTAGATAGGGGGCTATAAGGACACAATTGTGAAATAGGATAAATTGGTAAGAGAGACAAATCCTTAAGGTAAGGCCTTTAGGACCGTAGAGACTATATACTACAGGTATGTACCTCCGGCACGTAACCAATAGACGTTTAAGGGGTATCTAGGGGTTGTTCTAAGGACAACCCAAGGTGACCGCAATAATATTCCTTATAGCGGCGGTAGTTATAGGAGAGGTACAGCTGCTATAACTTAGGGGCGTCGGGCGCGATAATAAGATAATAAATTAGAATTGGGCAAATCGGGCAATGTAGTCTTCTTTACTAGGTATAATTTGGTAATTCTAACTATTAGGAATTGCTTAGGGAGCTATAAAAGTTAAGATAATTTAGCTTAAAGTAGGTATATATAGGCCTAAATACCCCGCGCGGGACTAATAAAAATCCGAACCGTGTACTAGACCTTCTTATAAAGGTCCCGCAAAAAGCGGCTAGCGGCTTAGTAAGGTAAGCCTTAGCAAGAAGGTCTAGGAATAAGACAATTAATTAACCCAAGGTACGAGTGGTCTATACTTTTAGGTGTTCGAATTTTTAAACTCCGCTAAGCCTGCTTTTAATTAGTTAGAAAAAAAAGTTATAGGCGGTAAATTGTAGCAATATTTACGTAATAAACATTAAAATATTATAAACGCTAAAATATCTTTTCCTTTTTGTTAACACCTCTATTAATACCACTATATATCTTATAAATATAGCAGATCCTACTGCAATTAAGTGCAGCAAGTGTTATATTTATAAGCCCCGCCTTAACTTTATTAAAGACGGCCCTTTAAAGAAGCTTTTAAAGCTGTGCCTATTATATTGGTTAAAAGCGCGTCTTCCCTATATATTACTTTTACTTCTACTTACTTTTTTAGGTCTTTAAATATACTTTAAATAAGCGGAGAGCTTTTATAGAATTAGGTTCTACTACTAAGAATTGTCCTATAAGGCGCTAGCGAACTACTCCACCTAAAAATGATACTGAGAACGCCTTCCTGCCTTATGGCTAGAATAGCTAAGATACCCCTAAAATAGCTTAACAGCGAAAGACAATTAGGGTAATATAACGGGAGTACCGTATTCTTAATTGGCGGAGTAAAGCTTACTCGCTTACTCCTCCGCTATATACTATAGATAAAGCTCTATATAGTAGAAAAGGCACTTTAAATAGCTTAAATACGTCCTTGCTAGGACTAGCTCCTATATTTACTCTACTGCCAATACCTACTCTAGCGCAAGCTCCAACTATAGCTATACTACCACCCGTTTTAGCTGTCAATTAAAAGCGAATCAAGAAGTTTAGGAGTATACTATAGGCTAAATGTATAGAGATGTGCAGTCGCTATAAGGAGTAGTGGTTTTAAATAGGCCTAGCTATAGAGGGTGACAATATAGGTATATGTAAAGTCTATATTAAGGACGCTGATAGCCTTAAGGATCTAACCCTTTCTTTCCTATTTAGTAAAAGTAATAGGCTTAATCTGGGGCCTATTCCTAGTTTCCTACCTATACTTACCGCGGTAGAAGAGCTTCTAATTACGCGCGTATACGTTTATCTATAAGTTGTGCGTATACGCGGCTAGCAATATCGCTATATTGGCTACGTTTACTGCTTTAGCTAAAATATACTAAAGACTTAGAGGCAGCTACTATGGCTACCTACTAAACTCAATATACTGGTCGTAAGGCCTATAGCAGTAAAGGGTAGCTAATACCTAAGTTGGTGGTTTACTAAGCGGTATACTATAAGGCGCTTTACTATAGCACTTTGGCTTTACTTTCTAAAGGCTAATTATCTTAATTATCGCGATATTAAAATATATAGCATTTAGCTTACCAGCTTACCCAAAAATAGCTCTACATTAAATTAGCAACCTTATATTAATAAGTCGAAGTCTTTTAATTCTGCTCCCGTGTAACGTCCTCCTATTATTAATCCTCTGCTTACTAAGCTTAGTAGTAATATACTAGATAGCGAATTTAACGACGATGTACTAGATACTTTAGTTCCTAATCTAGTGCCTAATCTTAATAAATTAGAGCTTTTAGGTTATAAGGTTTAATACTAATAAGACCTATAAACGGGTCTAGAGGTTCCTACTATATAGTAGATACCTCTCTCTAAGTAATTAGCTAGTTTTATTATGCGCGGCGCCTTTTTTACTTTATTTCCTTATAGTAAAGCTAACTTTAATATGCCACGAAGCCGTATAATTACCCTAGCTGCGTATACTAAGTATATGCTTAAGTATTAGGACGGTCGGTTTAGCCGCTACCCCTTATTTCGCTACTATATATTTAATTAGATTATAAGAGAGTAAGCCCTTAATACCACCCGCTTCCTTTATGGCCGATTAAATAAAAATAGTCTATCTTTAAATAAGCTTAATAATCTTATAAATGGTAGTAGGGGCAACTAGGTTTTAAATAAGATTGTATAGTATATATAGAAGCTTAAGGGTACTAGGCCTTACTAGAAGCAGAAGAGAAATAAGCTTATAGCTTATACTAAAAATATTAAAAGCGAGTCTCTATTCTTTATACTTAGCGTTACTAATCTATATTAATATAATCTACACTTTTATATACCTCTATTTAACGAATATAAGGCTATTAATAAGGCTTAGCGCTACTAGATTGCTTCTTAGAATCTTAATAATAATTCGCATATTGCTACTTACTGGCTATATATAACGGAACCTTATAGCAGGTACTACAATAGGCTTGTTAATGGGCTAGGTGTATAGGTAATGCAAATAAAGTTAACAATATAATAATAACTGGTGGAGTAGTTGCCTAATAGATTAACTCTAATTATATTCTAAAAATCACTATAAGGAAGAAACTATCTAGGTAGGGACTGTAGTCCTTTAAATACACGACTATACTCCTAAGAAATCCTTCTTATACGTGATGTACGTGTTATACGTAAGGTATATAAGTTCCTCTTATTTCTTTTATTTAATACGTAGCACATTATATAACCTCGGTTACTATTCCTTATTATATAGTTTTACCGGTTTTATCCTAAACCGTGCTTTTATTAACTAACTAGCTTTTTTCAACTTCTCTCTAAGTAGTTGTAGCATTGTACTTAAAGCGTCCGTAATACCATCTCACTCCTTTCTATCTTTGTCCTTAAAGATTCCTAATATCTCTAAGTCGTCTACTAAAGGTGTAATATCCGTTTAATTAATTTGGTTAATATCGTTACTTATTATACCTAAAGCATCTTCTTCTTTACACGCGTAATATTATGCTCGCACTATTACTACTATATTATCGCTTAGTGAAATTATACCGTCTCTATATTCTCGTTATGCGAAAGAGGAATTGGTTTATGTTATACTAGCAAGTCCCTTGTCTTAACAGCCCTCTTTTTACTCGGAGTGTACTAAAGCGAATATTCGCTCTTCTTATAATATTCGCTCTACTTTTAACACTAAGTGTGCGTGTCCTATAATTCTTATTAGTCGTTAAGTGCCCTAGTTAATCTATCTTAGGGTTTTATATTTAAACTGTCGCTATAAAACTAGATAGTAATCTAGCGTAGGCCCTTACTAAGCTTAAGCGTTCTTAAGATACGGAACAGAAGGCCCTAGATACTTGCATTACGGCGTCTACTTAGCTACTTCGTCTTAAAAAAGTGTATAAAAAGGTTTGTTTTAAGGAGTGGAAACTTATAGAATAAGGTCTATAGGAACTTAGTAACGAGAGGGCTAATCTTCCCTCTAAGAAGGAAATAACTCTAAATAGCTTAGTAGCTGTTCCTCCTAGGTCCCCCTTAAGTAACTCGTTCTTTAATAATCCTTCTTTATTAATATTGCCTAACCTAATTTCTTCCGATACTTCTATACCTTTCCTATAACGTTTTTTAAATTCTCTAGTGGTTTCTAGGTAGTCTTATTGTAGCCTATCCACTTAACCTCGTACTATATTTTATTGTCGATGTCCTTATAACTAACAATCTTTAAAACTTGCTATTTATCTTCTTCCTATCCTTTATATGTGTCTGCTTCGTAAACTAGTGGCTTAATATTCCCATATACTAGCTCTAGTATTGCAATATGCTGTATAGGGTAGATCTTAATTTTGGCTGGTAGGTTTAACTTAAACGTAACTGGTAAAATTCTTTACGTAATTTTGAAAGGTCCTAGTCTAACATAGTTTAACTTTTTGCTTAGTCGTCGACTTTTGAAATTTCTGTATAGTAGCTATACTTTATCTCCCTCCTTAAGATCTGGTCCCTTAGATCTCTTAGCGTTATAGTACCTTTTCATTCTCTATTATACTGTTTTAGCTGTTTCTATAAGGTCTGTATAAAGATTCATTAATGTCTCTATTCTTTGCTTGGCTGTGTTACTTGTTTTCTTTACTTAACGTAGCGATAACAATGTTCTTAGCTCGTATCCGTAATTCGCCTTAAATAGTAATATACCCATTCCTTCCTATAGTGTTGCATTATATATAAACTATATAACTAATAACAACGATACCCAATTGTTCTGTATGTAATTAATATAATATCTTAGATACTGTTCTAGTATCTAATTTAATCTTTCCGTTTAACTGTCTGTCTGCGGATAATATACGGTAGAAGTTGCTGCTTAAACTCCTTATTCCGCTAAGAATACCTCCTAAAATACTACTACGAATCTTAATCTTGTCTAGTGCTCTATGTCTTATAAACACTTCTTTAATATAGATTCTAGCGATATCTTCTGCTAAGATTTCTTCTGTGTATGCTATAAAGTATCCCCACTTCGTAAGCTTGTCTACTATTACTAAAATTATATTATAATCTTATCCGGTAATAGGGTCTCTTAACTTTAGTAACTTAATAATAAAGTCCTATAATATAACCTCCTATGGTCTTCCTAGTATTTCGACTAGTTGTAGTCCTCCATATAGCCTATACCTTATCGGTTTATTTCTTTAACAATCTAGACACTCTTTAGTGACCCTTTTGGCGATCCTCTAGATTCTATCAATAATGTACTCCTCTTAGAGTCTTAACACTAAGCCCGTAGCTCCGTTATGTCCTTAGGTTATTCCCCTATAGAAATCTTTTACAAAATGTTCTGCTATGCTCCTTGGGATGTATATAGCTTCTCGGTTCTTATATATGTCCATCTATAGATCTTCTAGCTATACCTCTAGAATCCTCTGTGCCTAAAAGCTCTTTAGTATCTTGTAGACTCTTTCTAACTTGTCTTTTTAAGTTGCTGCGATTTTCGGATAATTGTATCTAATTAATCTATCTGTGTCTTTTCGCAATAAAGCCCCTAATGGCTTTTTATTATTTTGTAGTTTAGCCTTCCTGCTTAGAGTGTCTGCTCGTGCGTTGTCTGTACCCTTAGTATACTAAATCTTAAAATAGTAGTCTATAAGTGTCTCTGCCCATCTAACCTATTTTTAGTTAAGTTCCTTTATTGTTAGGAATCCTGTTAGGTTCTTATAATCTATCTTAACTATAAATAGTTTCTCTATTCCTTGTAAGAACGCCCTTTATTCCTTAAGTGCTATAACTATACCTAATAACTCCTTATTATAGATGTTATAGTTTAACTCTGGTAGTATTATCTTTTAACTATAATATGCTATTAGATGCCATCCATCTTTATATTTCTGTATAAAGCATACTCCTAGTATAAAATCTAATGCATTTGTCTTAACAACCGTCTCTAACTTTGGTTAGTAGATTTTGAGGATTGGTTCCTAGGTAAATAACTCCTTAAGTTCTTTAAATAATTTCTTTTACTCCTTTTCCTATACCTATAGTTCCTCTTTCTTTATTAATTAAGTAAATGGCTTAATGTTCTTTAACCATTATGTTATAAACCTCCTATAGTAATTGCAAAACCCTAGAAACGATCTTAACTATATAACGTTCTCTAGTTCTTACTAATTTATTATAGCTTTAATTTTCTTTAGGTCTATACTTAATTTGCCTAGTTTAATAATAAATCTAATAAAATCGGTCTTCCTTATAAAGAATTTGTATTTCTCGATTGCTACTAGCATCTATTCTTCTTATAGTCTCTTTAAGACCCATTTAATATGCTCTTTATATTCTTCCTTACTTATTAAGTAGATAATGATATTATTAAGGTATACTATAATAAACTCATTGAGGTGTTCTCCTAATACACTATTAATTCGCTTCTGGAACGTCGCTAGTACGTTTATAAGCCTAAATTATATAACTAATAGTTTATATAGTCCTTCCTTTAACCTAAAGGCTGCTTTCTATTTATTACCTTCCTTAATTCTAATCTAATAGTACGCCTATCTCAGATTTATCTTTATAAAGATTTACGCATTACCTATCCTATCTTAGATTTCGCTAATTAAGGGTAAAGGATACCTATCCTTTCTCGTAATGCTGTTTAACTGTTTATAGTTGATGCATAACCTTAGTTTTCTATTTTTCTTTAATATAAACAATACTAGATAACTTATTGATAATTGCGATAGTCTAATATATCCCTTATATAAGTTCTCCTAGATAAACTCTTTAAGTGCTTATAACTTCTTTTCTATAAGTTTATAGGTTAGAAAGAACCTTAGACTTATTCCTAGTTCTAACTCTATCTTATAGTTCTATGCTATATACTTTAACAGCTTTTTACTTTCTAGTGACTATAGCTTCTTGCTATATTTGTGGTATCTCTTTAGTATATAATCTAACCCTTTCTTGGTTTCTTTATATATTGCTCCTACTTAGTACTATACCAACTTAGTTTATTATCGCATTTTGCGGCGTTAAGTATTTCTAATATTGACCTGACCTGTAACCTAATTGATCTTTAGATTATATTCCTATAACTAAGGCATTCCTAATACTGCCTTATTATTTCCTAATGGTAATATATTAAAAGATATTGTGACTTGTCTCCCTTTAATGGTTAACTAAATAGGTCCTGTTTTAAGGTTAATAATACCTCCTCTATAGGCTATTGGATCTCCTAAAATTGTTACTAATAGGTAAGAATGTTCCTTCTTTCTATATGGTAATCCTATTCTTTTAACTGCTGCTAGTAAGATATGGTTCCTTATTGCTCCACTATCTATTAATACCTTAAACTGCTAATCTTGCCATTTAACTTATAAATTTAGGTGTTGTTCTTAAATTCCTTTAAGGGTCTAAGGCTCTACTACTAGCTCCCTCTAGTCCTATGGGCCTCTACTTTTCCTAACTATTAGCTGCTAGATCCTGTTTATACTTAGTTTACTTTTAGCCAATACTTAGTTTACTTTTTGTCTTTAATATACTATAGATAGGTATTCTCTAGATATTCCCACCATTATTGTCTATCTAGGCATTCTTCTATAAGGAATCTTCCTGGCTAAAGTATTAAGTCCCCTTGTTCTTAAACTTCTACTAGGTGCTAACTATGCATATACTTAACATTTTGATATTTTGCCTTATCCGTTATCTAATATATCCTTATTAGATACTTCCGGTTTTTGTCTTTAGGTACTCTATATATATTATATATATTATCTATATATATAATCTACGCTAATATATAATACGCTTAGTATCTTAGGTTAACTCTTAGCTTGTCTTTATCCTTAAGTTTAAACCTTTCTTATGTTGATCTGAGCGTTATGACTTTATTTATAGGTACTAAGATTCGTCTTTTACTTCTCTAGTCCTCTAATTACTCTTCTAGATCCTTTAACGTTATAATTAAGGCTCCTTTAATATAAGTTATAGCCTTTTCTATAATTAGGTGGTCTTAGATAACTTTCTTATCCAACTATATGTAGAAATTTTCCTACTTATCGTTGTGTCTTTATCTATACCACTTTTAGTATAACCCCTTAAGTGTATACGGCGTATCTGTAAGGAAATATCTCTTTATTACTACGTTGTGATAGCCTTTTATATATCGTTCTTCGAATCTAGTTAGAATCCCTAGATTCTCTTCTTATTCCAGTTTAGTAAGCCACTTGGCTCTTAGTGTACCTATTTTAGGTCTATTAGTAATTCTTTGTACTAGCGCTCTGTCTTTTATACGTCCTAATGTGCTAGATCTCTTATTTAGTTTCTGTTCTTGCTATGCAGCAATTCTTGCTCTAAATTCTACTATGGTTTCTTTCTTATCGCGTCTTATAAGTGGATCCTTAAAGTCTTCCTACTTCTTAATCTTAGTATCGACTTTTTAATCTTTAGGTTAAACACTATATTCTCCTAGTAAGTCTTCTAGGTCTATATATCTGTCACCTAATCTAACTGCTGTTTGTATTGCAGATTCTCTAATCTGTAAAGAAGCCTCTTACTTTTTATCTGTAGGTATCCTTATTCGTGCTCCGAATTCTTAACCCCTTAGATTCTTTAATCCTAAGCTTTCTAACTTAAGTTTAGCTCCCGCCTTAGTCCAACTAGGCGTTTATAGTGTTCTTATCTTATCTTAAGAATCTTGTGTCTCTGGGAAACTCTATTCTAAGCTTATTTATATATTTCTAAACTGAGCTGCTGCCCTACTCTATTGGTTTTCGTCCGTTATGGGTCCTTGGGTATGCCTTATCTTGTCTTAAAAATCTTAGTTATCTCTTATCTCGTCTTAAGAATCTTAAGCCTTTGGCCTTTTACCTTTATTAAGTGGTAAGCTAGCACTAGCAGTTGTCTGCTTGCTTAATCTTCTTTAGATATTACTCCTTCCGTCTTATAAAGCAATAGATACCGTATCTAACGGTATTATAATGCCCGTTACTGAACCTTACTCCATAGCAGTCTTAGTCTCTACTTCTATAATTGCGTTATTGAGGTTTGGATACCCCTAGTTGGTTCCTTTATTATCCTTGTCGCTATTAATTAATAAGTACTCTAACTCCATTATTATTATTGCTAATTATTGTCCGTATATTGCTATAACATTCTAATCTAGCTTATAGAGTCGATCTTGTTCTTTATCTAACTCTTTAGTTCCTTTAAGTCCTCTTAACTCTAGCTCTTATGGCTAATAGCTTGCACTATACTTAGCGTCTTTATAAATTCGGCATGCGTTATTGTAATAAAACACAAAACTTCTAATTAAATATTCCTTTATTCCTTGTAGTATACTATCGTCTCTCTATATATATATGTCTTCTGCTAGCCTGGTTCCCTTTATTGCATAATAACTTTAACTATCTTTATAATCTCTTACGAAATAATCTTATTTCCCGCAATTTATATAAGCTCTATCTTTAAACTACTGACTTTGCTATAGAGTCCGCCTAAACGTCTTCTACTATTAATATCCCTAGTTTAGCCTCTGCTCCTTAGTCCTATAATTACTAGATCCTTAACCTCTAGGTTTTTATAGTTTCTTACTCCATCTCTTATAGGTTTCTTTAGTACCGCTTAGGTTTATTAGCTCTACGCCATTCTATAGTTTCTAATTTGGCTTTAGTTATTGCGTACTTTACGCCTTATATAACTATAGAACTCTGTCCTAGCCTCTTTTAGCCTGTTCCCTTTAGTAGATCCTATTATTAATCTTTATTACTTAATCTATTAAATCCTTTAAGGTGTCTATATCTTCTATTAGAATAATTATATCCTAGACTTTAGCCTTAAGTCCCTGTTTGTACTATGCTATAAGCGCCTTATTATTCCACTTAACTTATATAGCTAGCGTTTAAAACTATATGGTGTACTTAATTACTAAAGTTTATTGCGTAATGTCTTGGAGTTTTCTTTCTGCCGTAGTTACTGCCTCTAGATCTCCGAATATTTATATAAGTTACTCTATAAACCCTTCCTAACTTAAGAATATAAACCGCACCTCTTGGTTAGTAGTTATTATTCTATTTACCTATATTTCTATAAGGTAAGGCTTAAACTATTTAAGTGCCCTCCCTAATAGGAATAGTCCTACATAAGCTATTCAATCCATAGGTATTGGTAGTTTTACTCCTTTTTGCGTAACTTTAAAGTATATTTATATAAGGAATCCTTTAAGCTTTAATCTCTCTCCTAAGAATCTCTTAATTAAAGGTAACTTAATCTTTACTGCCCCTATTGTTACGGACGCTTTAAGTACACTATTATGACTACTTGGAGAAGAGTTGGAAGAAGCTAGTTAGTTAATACAGGTACGGTCTAGGATGGATCCGGTAGAACTATATAACGAGGAATAGTAACTAAGTCATGTAATATAATCTGTATAATTTGTGTAATCTATATAATTCATAACAGAGCAGATAAAGCATACGTACCTTACGTATAAGGAGGGTTTCCTAGGAGTACGGTTATGTATTTAAAGGACCACAGTCCCTACTCTAGATAGTTCTTTCCTTATAGTGATTCTTAGAATACAATTGGAGTTAATCTATTAGGCAACCACTCCACCAGTTATTATTACGTTGTTAACTTTAATTTATATCACCTATATACCTAGCCTAATAACGAGCCTATTGTAGTTCTTGCTACAAGGTTCCATTATATAATTACTACCTAGTTACGGTATTAAATACAGAAAGTTAAATAACATGCTACTAAAAGCAGCCACCATGACGCTATTAACGGCGGCAACTACTTCAAGGTTAGAAGGTAACACTAGTATAGCAGATACTAACTTATAGCAACCTGTAACGGTCGGACAACTATAAGAGATAGTTAACCAGTTAATAGAGAATAATACAATACTTAAATAAAGGATTAACGGGATAGGAGTAGTAAAGGTTAAGTTACTATTAATTAAGAGATTCTTAGGAGAGAGATTAAAGCTTAAAG